>Ga0137307_103011_pt1 | contig 10677 bp, 8 predicted proteins | sample NAcewD2O_March_2_FD_97180 | JGI IMG/M metagenome (GOLD analysis project Ga0137307, IMG submission 97180) | Mouse cecal microbial communities from Vienna, Austria - N-Acetylglucosamine amended D2O_March | ecosystem: Host-associated > Mammals > Digestive system > Large intestine > Cecum | place...
GTCAAGGCAGCATTGATATTTGTCGTAATCATTCCGCTCTTGGCAATCGTGGTATTCGGTATCATGCTGATTACCATACCGCTCTTTAAGAAAGTGCAGTCGGGGCTGGATGAAGTGCTTGGCATTACAAGAGAGAACTTAACCGGAAGCAGGGTCATTCGTGCTTTTCATAAGGAAAAAGAAGAAATAGAGACATTTCATGAGAAAAATCAGTTATTGACGAATTTACAGCTCTATGTGGGAAAAATATCTGCATTGATGAATCCTTTGACCTACATTCTGATAAATGCCGCATTACTTGTACTCATTTGGGTAGGAGCAATTCGTGTAGATAATGGAGCGATCCTTCAGGGAGAGGTGGTAGCTCTGGTAAATTATATGTCTCAGATATTGATAGAGCTGGTAAAGCTGGCAAATCTGATTATTACGGTCACGAAGGCGGTTGCCTGCGGAAATCGTATAGAGAGCGTGTTTGAGATTCACAGTTCTATGTCCGATGGACATAGAACAAAAAGCGATGCCCATGCGGGCGGGAATCCTGCCAAGAGGCAGGATTATGCTGTTTGCTTTGACAATGTTTCAATGGGATATCAGGGAGGCGGCGAATACGCAGTATCCAATATCAATCTAAAGGTGAAGCGGGGAGAGACGGTTGGAGTGATTGGTGGAACCGGTTCCGGTAAATCTACTGTTATTAATCTGATTCCCAGATTTTATGATGTGTCGGAAGGCGCCGTGTATGTAAGCGGGGAGGATGTGCGTGATTACAAGCTTTCAGAGCTTCGGGATAAAATAGGAATCGTTCCGCAGAAGGCGGTTTTGTTTGCGGGAACAATTCGTGAAAATATGAAATGGGGAAAGGCAGACGCTACGGATGAAGAGATAAACGAGGCATTGGATATTGCTCAGGCAAGAGAATTTGTTGAGCAGAAGGAAGGAAAATTGGATGCAGAAATCGAGCAGGGCGGGCGGAATCTGTCCGGCGGACAGAAACAACGTCTGACGATTGCAAGAGCGTTGGTAAAAAAGCCGGAAATACTGATATTGGATGACAGCGCTTCCGCATTGGATTATGCAACGGATGCAGCTCTTCGCCATTCCATCCGGGAAATGAAAAATGCACCGACAGTCTTTATCGTTTCCCAACGTGCTGCCTCCATTTTACACGCCGATCAAATTTTGGTTTTGGATGACGGAGATGTTGCGGGGCTTGGAACACATGCGGAATTGTTAGAAAATTGCGAAGTATATCAGGAGATTTACTATTCCCAATTTTCAAAAGAAGAGGGCGAGGAGGTGCATTCTTGATGGAGAAGAAGGAGAAAAAGATACGTCAAAAGGAAACGCTTTACAAGGTGCTGAGGTATATTAAGAAATATTGGTTTTATTTGATTTTGTCAGTTTTATTAGCAGCGCTGAGCGTGGTACTGACATTATATGTTCCGATATTGACTGGTGATGCGATTGATTACATCATTGCAGAAGGTCTGGTAGATTTCGCCCCGATTTTAGTAATTTTAAAGAAAATGGCGGTTGTTATTCTGATTACGGGTGCGGCGCAGGGGGGGATGAACATTTGTAACAACAAAATGACCTATCATGTAGTACGGGATATTCGTGTGGAGGCATTTGAAAAAATCGAGCGTTTACCGTTATCCTATCTGGATTCTCATTCCTATGGTGATATTGTGAGTCGTGTGATTGCAGACGTGGATCAGTTTGCAGACGGGCTTTTAATGGGATTTACCCAGTTCTTTACAGGCGTGGTAACGATTCTGGGAACACTGCTCTTCATGCTAAGCATCAATGTGAAAATTACATTGGTTGTGGTTTTGATTACACCATTGTCCTTTGTGGTGGCATCGTTTATCGCAAAGCAGACATTCTCGATGTTCCGGCTTCAATCCGCAACAAGAGGAGAACAGACGGCTCTGATTGATGAAATGATTGGAAATCAGAAGGTGGTGCAGGCATTTTCACACGAGGATGAAGCGTTAGAACGATTTGATGAAATCAATGACCGATTAGAGAAGTGTTCCTTGCGGGCCATATTCTATTCCAGCACGACAAATCCGTCTACCCGATTCATCAACTCGCTGGTGTATGCAGGCGTCGGAGTATTTGGGGCATTATCAGCAATCATGGGCGGAATCAGCGTTGGACAGCTTTCCTGTTTTTTAAGCTATGCTAACCAATATACAAAGCCATTCAATGAGATATCCGGTGTCATTACAGAGCTGCAAAATGCCCTTGCCTGCGCTGCGCGTATCTTTGAACTGATTGAAGAGGAACCAGAGATTCCAGATGCAAAGGATGCGGAAGTGTTGGAAAATGTGGATGGCAGCGTGAATCTGGAGCATGTGTATTTCTCTTATTCACCGGAGCGGAAACTGATTGAGGATTTGAATCTCCGTGTAAAGCCCGGACAGCGAGTTGCAATTGTCGGGCCTACCGGATGTGGAAAAACAACGGTCATCAATTTGCTGATGCGTTTTTACGATACGGACAGTGGAGAGATAATAGTCAGCGGTCATCCGATTCGGCAGATTACCAGAGAGAGCCTGCGGGATAACTATGGAATGGTATTACAGGAAACTTGGCTGAAACATGGAACCATTCGGGAAAATATCATAATGGGCAAGCCCGATGCAACGGAGGAAGAGATAATTGCGGCGGCAAAAGCAGCACATGCACATGGCTTTATCAAACGTTTATCAGATGGGTACGATACAATTATCGGTGAGGACGGAGGAAATCTCTCCCAAGGACAGAAACAGCTTCTATGTATTACGAGAGTTATGCTGTGTCTGCCGCCGATGCTGATTCTTGATGAGGCGACCTCATCCATTGATACGCGGACAGAGATTCGCATACAGAACGCATTCGCCAAAATGATGCAGGGCAGAACAAGCTTCATCGTCGCACACCGGCTATCCACCATCCGGGAAGCAGATATCATCCTCGTAATGAAAGACGGGCATATCATCGAGCAGGGAAATCACGAGGAACTCCTCAAAAAAGCCGGCTTCTACGCCAATCTATATCAAAGTCAATTTGCACGTTAGCATTGAGCAGTGTGAAACCAGTAAGAGCACATGACCGCCACACGTGAGCGAGTCATGCGCTCTTACTGGTTTCAAAGGGCGAAAGCCCGTGAGTGAAAGAGCCACTGGCTCTTGAACGGCACTGCGCAGCAGAATCTTTGCTACTATACTTTCAGAGGCGCTTCGGAATCACAATTTTCCGATGCGCCTTCAGCTTTTTTATCGCCCACTGGTAATGGCTCGCCGTAGCGCTGACGAAATAGGAGCCCAGTGTGCTGCTTCCAACCCAAGGATATACGCCTTTCGAAAATAACTCTTCATTGGAAAAGGTTTCTGCCAGCTTCATTACTTGCTCATGTGATTGATTCAACATTTTTTCTGCTTCATCCAATGCCGTATTCTGGTGCTTCATCCAAAATTCTACGTTCATATCACCATACGTCTTCCAATTATATGGTTCCGGAATAAAAGGCCTATTCGCTCCATTTTGATTTGCCTGAATCCAGTTAAGTAAGAGCTGATGCCATTCGTAGAGATGGATGAAAACATCCCGAAGATTTTTATCCCGTTTCCAATGAGCTTCTTTCTTTTTCTCATCAAATTCAAAGGGTGTTGATAATTCTTTTTCGGTCAAGGAGGAAGCAAGAAGCTTCATTTCCTCGAAATTCTTGTTAGCTGCACTGATTAAGTCAGATTTTGTTGTAGGTCTGCCCATATTGATTCTCCTTTTCTTCAATTCGTAAGAATTGTTACTATCTATATTCTAACAGAGAAACCCTGACATCTTATGTCAGGGTTTGTTTTTTTCATAAATCAATTGTGCCTGTTTTGCCAAAGCATCTCTTAAATAAGCAGGTTCGATAACTTCTGCATTTGCGCCGAAAGAGAGCAGGAAACCTACAAGCCACGAATCTTCGGGCATTTCCGCACTAACCACAAAATCTCCATTTTCCTCCTGCTTCACTTGTGCCATGTCAAATTCATCGTAAATGCGGTATGCCATTTCCTTTGGGAAACGAATCATGATTTTGCTGACTTGCTGCGAAGTGCCTTCCGGCTCCGGAAAAGAACGGGGAGGGAAGTCATGCTTTAAAATTTCATAATCCAAAATACGGGTCAGCTTAAACAAGCGATAGTCCTGCTTTTGGGTACAATACGCTTTTACATACCACGACTTTGATTTGTACGTCAGCTTTAAGGGCTGAATAATCCGCTCACTGATTGTTTCGCAGGAGGCGGCATAAGTAATTTTCACACATTTGCGGTGAATCACCGCGGATTTCAATAATTCGAATTTTTCATTATCATTTGGTTTATCTCCCCATCTTGAAAAATCTACTTCAAGCCAATTTTCTGAACTGATGTTAAAAAGCGCAGAGAGCTTACTGAGCGTATCGCTGGTGTCAATGCTTTGCGTAGCCTGTAAGCCCTGTAAGGCTGTGAGTATTTCCTGCTTTTCTTCTTCGGACAGCACTGTCCGGGTCAGAACAAAATCATTCATTAAATGAATACCGCCGTTCCGGCCCGCTTCTGCATAAATAGGAATTCCCGCGCCGCTCAGAGCATCAATATCTCTGTAAATAGTTCGGGCGGATACTTCAAATTTTTTTGCCAGCTCAGGAGCTGTTGCCTGTCCTTTTTCAAGAAGATAATATACAATCTTAAACAATCTGCTTTCCTGCACGAATCATTTTCTCCTATAACACTTTCACAAGCTTCAAATCCTTGTCAACAAGTAAAATATCAGCTTCTTTTCCGGCGCAAAATCCGCCGATGTTATCAGCGCCGATGCTCTTTGCCGGATTCCTCGTAGCAGCTTTGATAGCAGATTCCAACGGAATGCCGAAGGAAACGGCTGTTCTCACACAGTCAAAGAGATGAGTCGCAGAGCCTGCAAGCGTACCGTCCGCCAAGGTAGCGCGGTTTCCTTTTTTAAATACATCTTGTCCGCCAAGCTCATAGGTGCCGTCCTCCATGCCCATAGCCCTCATTGCGTCACTGATTAAGACGACGCGGTTATCACCGAATATTTTAAAAATCATACGGACAACGGAAGGATTCAAGTGGATGCCGTCGCAGATGACCTCTACCATAACATGGGGATTGTCTGCGGCTGCACCGATAATGCCCGGGTCTCTGTGGTGCAGAGGAGGCATGGCGTTGAACAAGTGTGTGGCATGGTTGGCGCCTGCCTGATAGGCTTTATCGGCAGTTGCATAATCCGCTTCAGAATGTCCAAGGGAGATTGCAACGGCGTCATGCAGCTCTTCAATAAATTGCATGGAACCGGGGAGCTCGGGTGCAATCGTAATAATTTTAATCTGACCTTTGCAGGCATGGTTTAAGCGCGTAAAGGTCTGAACATCCGGCTGGGTAATAAAGGATTCCTTTTGTGCTCCTTTTTTGGCGGGAGAGATAAACGGACCTTCCATATGAATGCCGGCAATCCGGGCATGTTCTGCGTCAGAGGGAACTTTTTGAATACTTTGGAAAATCTGTTCCAACTCATCAATTGGCAGCGTCATAGAGGTCGGGCAAAAGGAAGTAATTCCCTGCGATTTTAAATAAGCAGAGATTTCTGCAAGCCCTTCACTGTCGCCGTCACAGAAGTCATGACCGATGGCGCCGTGGATGTGCACATCCACCAGACCGGGGATAACGTACAGTCCTTCGGCGTCAATGATTTCATTGTCGCCCGGATCAGGAACGTCGGCTATTTTGTGATTGGAATTTATCACCAGGTCACGGTTGGTAAAGGTTCCGTATTCTCCAAAAACAAGTCCGTTTTTTATAATCATCTGATACCTCCTAATTAGATGCACTGATTTTCTTTAATTAAGGATAATGCGTCTTCATCGGCAACGATAGATACGTTGTTGTGAAGCTGTAAAATAGAAGCAGGAACAGCCGGAGTAATCGGTCCGAACAAAGCCTTGTACAATGCGTCTGCTTTGGATTTGCCGGAGGCAACTAACAGGATGCTTTTCGCCTGCATGATGTTTTTGATTCCGGTGGAATATGCGTATTTCGGAACATCATCAATGTTTTCAAAGAAACGTGCGTTTGCCTGAATGGTATTTTCGGTCAGCTTTACACAATGGGTTTCTTTTTCAAATGCTTCGCCTGGTTCATTGAAGCCGATATGCCCGTTGTTACCGATGCCAAGAAGCTGCAAGTCAATGCCGCCGAGAGAGCGGATGATGTGGTTGTAACGGCTGCATTCAAGTTCTGTGTCTGTTTCCAGACCGTTGGGGATATAGGTATTTTCTTTTTTGATATTTACGTGGTCAAACAGATTGTTGCGCATAAAGTATGCATAGCTCTGGTCATTGTCGGCAGGAAGCCCTTTGTATTCGTCCAGATTGACGGAACGGATATCTGCAAAATCCAGATCGCCCTTGTTGTACCAGTCAATTAACTGCTTGTAAGTTCCGATAGGAGTAGAGCCGGTTGCAAGACCTAAAACGGCGTCCGGTTTCATAATAATCTGTGCTGAAATAATATTTGCTGCCTTGCGGCTCATCTCGTTATAATCTTTTGCCTGATAAATTCTCATTTGAAAAATCTCCTTTCAATCATGCGGATAGTCAATTATTTTTCTGATTTCATTATAACGTTAATTGAAAGAAAAATCTATAAACAAAAATGAAATTGAAAGAGTATTCATTAACGACCAAAAAAAGCAGGAAAAGAGCAGGGAAAAGCAAAAGAATTGAAAGAACTTTCAGATAATGGATATTATACCTCATCTATGTTATAATATCCACTAAATACGGAATAAGGAAAGAAGGGACATTATGGCAGAATATGAAAACAGCGTTGTGCCGATGATTGAGGCAAATTATGATAGATTTACTTCTGTGGAAAAAATCACAGCAGATTTTTTTATTTCTAATACAAAAAAGATGGATTTTTCGGCAAAAGAAATGGCAAAGCGGCTCCATGTCTCGGAAGCGTCCCTGTCGCGGTTTGCCAAGAAGATGGGGTATGGGGGATATCGGGAATTTATTTATCACTACCAGCCGTCTATTAGGACAAGTATATCTTACGTGGGCGAGCAGTATACAGAGGTGTTGAATGCTTATCAGGAACTGCTTAATAAGACTTATAATTTAATAGATGAGGCGCAGATTGAGCGAATTGTGAAGTATCTTCTAGAAAAGAGGAGAATCTTTGTCTATGGATTTGGAAGCTCGGGCCTTGCGGCGCAGGAGTGCAAGCTCCGCTTTTTGCGGCTGGGGCTGGATGTAGAGGCAATCACGGAGTTTCATGAGCTGGTCATGAATGAGGCAAGAGTCCATGAGGACTGTCTGGTAATCGGGATTAGTTTAAGCGGCGCTACAAGAGAAATTACGGACGCCATGTATGAAGCGGCAGATAAGAAGGCTTCGACCGTCTATATTACCTCGCATAATGAAAGCGGTTGGCAGGAGAAATTTGACGAGGTAGTGCTGACGGCGGTTAAAAAGAATCTGGAGTACGGAAATGTGATCTCACCGCAGTTTCCGATACTGGTACTTTTAGATATCATTTATGCCGGATATCTGGCGGAGGTATCCGAGGATGAAGGGAAGAAGCATGATACTACGCTCTGGTCTAAAATTAAAAAATATCATCTGAAAGGGAATCCGGAAATTCAATGACAAAAAGCGAAGGGTGACAGACTTGATTTTATTGTAATCCTGTTTTAAAATGGACTCTATATGGAGTTTAATAAATAAGGAGGCAGTTATATGGAAAAATGCATTTTGGTAGTGGATGATGATGCAATGAATTTGAAAAGGGCAAAGATAATTTTACAGAGACATTACGATATACTTTTTGCAGAGTCAGGGGAAGAAGCTCTTGAAAAACTGAGAAGTGAAAAAATAGATATGGTTCTTCTTGATATTGCAATGCCGAATATGAACGGAATAGAGACTTTTGAGCATATGAGGGAAGAGGAAATTGATATTCCTGTAATTTTTCTGACTGCATCGGGAGACGAGGATGACGTTCTGGATGCACTCAGCTTGGGAGCTATTAATTATTTGAAAAAACCTTATATACCACAAGAATTACTAAAAAGAGTTGCAAAGGGGTTTGAGAAAAAATGAGAACGGAAGAGCAGACAAGTGTGCATCTGCTTTTAGCCTGCATTGTCACTGTGGTTGGCATGATGCTGATTTTGACTACGATAGCCATGTCATGGGAGCTGTGGATGATTCCCATTATTGTGATTGGAAGTTCTATCGTGTGGTTTCTTCATATCGGAAGAGCCGGTTCAAATATATTATATGAGAATTTGTGTATTGGGCTTTTGATGATTGGATTTTTTTTCTTTGGGGCGCATGGCTCTGTTCTTTTTGATATATCTGCCGTGGCCTGTATGTTGATTCTTGTTTTTTCGATGTTTGACAGAAAGAAGCTGTTGTATATAATGGTCGCTTTGTATATGCTGGAGCTGTTGTACCATTTTCTGTTTCTGCATACGATCACTGTTGATATGGGGTTTCAGAATGCGGTACGTCTGGCAATTGGATTTATGGTGGTGTCAGGCGCGTCGGCGATTGCATGGTATCGGATCAATAGGAGGAATGCAGCAAGAAAGCGGTATGATAGTACGCTTGCGCAATTGGAGACGGCGGGGCGGCAGAATGCTGAATTTATGTCAAATGTATCCCATGAGCTTCGGACTCCGATTAATATGGTTATCGGAATCAGCGAAGTTGCAATGGAAAAGGATATTCCACCGGACATTCGGGAAGACATACAGTCTATACAGATGGCGGGCAAACGCTTGTCAAATCAGATTAACAATATTCTTGATTATACGGAAATTGTGGAGGGAACGCTGACTTCAGCAAAGGAAGCGTATATGATTACGTCTGTGCTGAATGATGTTATTACGACGACTGCCATGCAAAACAGCAGACATCAGTTGGAAATGGTGTTTGACATGAATCCGACAATACCGGCAGTGCTCATTGGAGATCCGGAAAAAATTTCCCATGTATTAAAAATCCTGTTGGAGAATTCCATCAAATTTACGGAAGAGGGCGGTATCGATATCTGTATCGAATATCGGCAGGAGAATTATGGAATCAATCTGATTATAGATATTTATGATACCGGAATTGGTATGACGGATTCCCAGCTTACGCAGATGTGTGATGATTTTTATCAGGTAGAGTCCGGAAGCAGCCGTTTGGCCGGAGGGCTTGGACTCGGTCTTCCCAGTGCAAAAGGTCTGCTTCAGGCTATGGGAGGGTTCATTCACTTTGCCAGCAAAGATCATGAAGGTCTGCAGACCCATATCGTTATTCCGCAGGGAGTGGAAGATGACAGACCCAGCATGAGCATTGCCAATGTGGAGCGACTTTGCATTGCATGTTATTTCAGGACGGAAAAATATAGCTGCGACGAGGTCAGGAGATATTATGACAAAATGATCTTACATATGGTAGAGGGGCTTGGCGTTGCGGGGTATCAGGTCCACAATTTTGACGGACTGCTTAAGCTGCAGAAAAGCCATGATATTACGCATATATTTATTGCACAGGCTGAATATGAGGAGAACAGTTTTTATTATGAAAGTTTATCGGATGATATTCAGGTGGTAGTGATTGCGGACAAAGAATTTTCCTTGAGCAGGCATAGCAGACTGCTTGTGATTCGTAAGCCGTTTTTTGCCCTTTCAGTTGTGAATCTGTTAAACGGAGAAATAAATGAGAACGGTTTTGAAGAAGCGCAGGCCGTAGGCCGCAGACCGTTTTCCTGTACCGGAGTCCACGCTCTGGTCGTTGATGATGAAGAAATGAATCTTGTGGTGGCAAAAGGAGTTTTGGGCAGCTATGGGATACAGGTGGATACCTGCCTCAGCGGAAGAGAGGCGGTGGAGCGATGCAGAGACGCTTCCTATACTATTGTTTTTCTGGATCATATGATGCCAGGTTTTGACGGTGTGGAAACACTGAAGCATATTCGGGAAATTGACAATGGGATATATCAGGATCTGCCGGTGATAGCTTTGACTGCAAATACCATCAGCGGAGCAAGAGAAATGTTTCGCAACGAAGGTTTTACGGAATTTATACCAAAGCCAATCGAGAGAGCTGTTTTAGAGAGGGTGCTGCGTAGGGCGCTTCCGGAACATTGCATCCAGTATACTTCTGCGCCTGGGGATTTGGGCTCCAATAAAACGGAAAAGGCTGTGTCCAAAGAGCCTGTACCGCAAGAGGACGAATCTCAAAATGTTTCGTCACTGTCCCTGAAGGATCTTGTACAAGTCGGCATAAACGTGGAAATGGGACTGGATTATTGTGCCGGAGAGGAAGAATTTTATCTGGAAATGCTGCAGATGTTTGGCTCACAATATGAGGAAAAGAGGGCTGAGATCGTTTCCTTGTATGAGTCCGCTGATTGGGCGGACTATGCAATTAAAGTTCACGCATTAAAAAGCACGTCGTTGACAATTGGCGCAGAACAGCTTTCCGATAGTGCAAAGATGCTTGAACAGGCAGGAAAAAAGGAGGATGTGGAATATATCCAAAAAAACCATGCTGCGCTGCTTGACCTGTATGAAAAGGTTTGTAAGAGCATTGGAAAAATATAAATTTTTGTTGTTTTTTGAGAAAGTGCATGTTTTGAGAGG
>Ga0137307_103015_pt1 | contig 10671 bp, 14 predicted proteins | sample NAcewD2O_March_2_FD_97180 | JGI IMG/M metagenome (GOLD analysis project Ga0137307, IMG submission 97180) | Mouse cecal microbial communities from Vienna, Austria - N-Acetylglucosamine amended D2O_March | ecosystem: Host-associated > Mammals > Digestive system > Large intestine > Cecum | place...
GCATTGGAAGCGGCGGAATGATTAACACAAATCTTTTATAGCATTATTCGACATAACGTGTTATAATTCTTTTAGTCAGATTAGAACGAGTAGGGATAGTCTGCGGTTGTCCTTTCTGGAAACGGAAAGGAGGTCGGTATGAATACGTTAGAAGTGCTTACGTTAGTGCTGGTGATTTTTGCAGCCTTGACATACATAGACAATAGACACAACCGCAAGTAACGGAAAAGGCTATCCTCTACTGCGAATAGAGAATAGCCAGTGATCCGTTTGTTTTTCTAAAATTGATTACTCGTTTCCGATTGAACAACCGTCGGACGTGCTAGAATCCTTCGGCTTCTAAGATGATTATAAACCAACACTGCGAATTTTGCAAGAGGGTTTAGGGAATGGGGGTGCTTCGGCACTCCTATTTTTTTGCAGATTTGTAGACTATATTACAGGAATATGGTCTTATCTGCAAGGATTTTTTTATGTTTTTTAAAACAAGGCAGAAAGGAATGGAGGGATTCCGCCGCCTTCGGCATTGTGGGCAATGTGTATAACTTCCCGTCTTATGGAGCTGTGGGCAACACTGTTTGCAGGATGTGGGAAAGCGATGCTTACAATTTATACACACCACCCCCGTGACCTTATATCTCTTTCACTGTATTTCCTTTCCACCTGTAACGCCCCGCTTTTTCTACATATTGCTTTCATTTTTTTCTGACATACATTTTTCACTTTACCATCGTCTGCCTTTATTACCTCGCGCCTTTATCTTTTTGCTTTGCCGGATTCTCTCTGCCCAGCTCTCTGTCTTTTACTATCTGTTCTTTTTGCTGGATTCTCTCTCTGACACTCCTTGTATTCACTACCTTCTCTCCGTAAGTTTTTTCATACTCCACACAAGCTAATTCATAATCCTGATTCTCCCTTTTTGCTGCATTGAGTTCAGACAAAGGCGGCAGCGGCAATTTCTAAAAATCCAAAGGTATTGCTTCTTGTGCTTGTCTTTTCCTGCTTGCCGCGGTCATCGCCGGGGCGGTATCCTCCTGCTAACGAGGAACTCATTGCCGCCAATGACGATTACACCGCACCGGAAACAGCATTGCAGGCACAGATTGACCGCATAGAAAACGACTACCCCGATTATGACGAGTACCGCTACGATTTAGATCCCATCGGGCATGACCCTCATCAGCCCGCATCATACCTTACCGCCTTATTACAATACTTCAAGGCAGACAAGGTGCAGGGAGAATTCCCCTATGATTACTACATCTTAAACGTCAGCCTGACCAATGTCACCGTCAACACCGTGGCAAACAGCCTTCTCACCGCCGAACAGCTTGAAATGGACAACATCTATCTGCAAACCAAGGGCAGCAAGCCCCTGCTCTTTGGCGGCGGCTCCATAGACGGCAGCCCCTCCACCGATTTAAGCGGCGTGGAGTTTGTGGACGGAGAACAGCAGGACAACCAAAACACCGTGGATATAGCACTTTCACAGGTGGGCAACCGACCAACGAGCGATTAGAACGGCTCCTGCATCCTATAGATAAAGGCGGCAGTGGTTACCTTTTTAGATATTCCTGCTTGTTCCAAATTTTAGCTATTGACATTTGGATTACAAAGTGTTATCTTAAGTATAGAGTACAGATTGTCATCAAAGGAGGAAGTAATGTGCAGCAAATATCTGATTATGAATTGGAACTAATGAAAATCATTTGGGCAAATGGTGGCACGGCACTATATGCGGATATTTTCAAAGGTCTTGAGGACAAAGGAACACCATGGACGAAAAACACAATCATCACATTGTCATCTCGTTTAATTGAGAAAGGCTTTTTGACAACAAACAAAATCGGGCGCAGAAATGAATACAAAGCTATTGTTTCAGCAGAGGAATATCAGTCAGCACAAACAATGCAGTTTGTTAATAAAATCTATGAGGGTGACATGAAAAACTTTGTTTCCATGCTGATAGACAACAGGATGCTTTCGCCAACCGATTATGAAGAGCTGCTAAAACGATGGAGAGAGGGGGAAAGAGAAAATGAATGACGGGCTTATTACTTTTCTTTCGCTGTCTGTTGCAGGGGCAATTCTTGTTTTAATTTTGCTTTTACTCAAACCTGTTTACAAAAACAGGTTAAGTCATAAATGGCAGTATTATGTATGGCTTATTGTCATAGCTCGATTGCTGATACCATTTGCGCCCGAAACAAACCTTGTCAGCAACCTGTTTTCCAACATCAGCACAGAGGTAATCGAACCCATTACCAACGCTTATTCTCATGCAGACGGTGACTTTTTCTTAGGAGATGGTGCGGGAACAAATCAACCTGTTTTAGCAGAAAATCCATTTTATGACCCATCACCTACCAACAGGAAAGCAGGAGCAACTGAAATTATCGGGGCAATTTGGTTTGTTGTGGCTTTGATTTTGCTGATAAGAAAAATCACTATTTATCAAAGCTTCGTAAAGTACGTTCGGGCAGGGTGTACCGGAGTAACAGATATAGAGAAACTGGAACAACTCGGCAAAATAATCGACAGTCAGAACATAAAGACAAATGTCGAATTATGCTCCAATAGCTTGGTTTCTTCGCCCTTGCTAATTGGATTTTGGAAACCGTGTATTGTATTGCCTGCGACTGATATTTCTATGTCAGATTTTCGATTTACCATTTTGCATGAGTTAACGCACTATAAGCGAACGGATCTGCTTTACAAATGGTTGACACAAGCTGTAATCTGTTTACATTGGTTTAACCCCTTCGTATATGTGATTGGTAAAGAAATAAATCGTGAGTGTGAACTGTCTTGTGATGAAGCAGTCATTTCCAGTCTTAGCCCCAAAGAAAGGCGAGGTTATGGCGATACACTACTTAATGCAATTAAAGCAGGCGGCAATTACAAAAACTCTACAACTTCTGTAACACTGTGGGAAAGCAAAAAAATATTAAGTGAAAGGTTAGGTGCAATTATGGCGTACAAAAAACAATCAAAGGTTATCGTGTTGGTATCAGCAGCACTTGCAGGACTATTCTTATGTGGAGCAACATATGTGGGAGCATATAGCTCAAGTCCTTCGTCAAATGCAGAGGTAACAAATGAAGAAAAATCAAAGACCCCTTTAGGTACAAAGGAAGATTATCAATCCTTGTTGGCTCTAAAAACAGCAGATTATAAAAATTTAACTGTGATCGAGTTTAATAATAACTTGGTCGAGTGGTCTACTCAGAACATGGATGGAGCTTATACAGCAGTCATTGAAAATGATATAGCAGTCCGCCAATTTCCGGAATACTTAGATGCAGAAGAACGCAGCTTTTTATCTTTGACTGTAAAGGCTTCTAATAACGAAAACTCTGTGCAAATGCGTAGCGATTATGGAAAACCACCTATTGACCCAGACCTTAGTTTTGAGCTATCAAGAGAGAATATGGAGCTTGACCCGCCGGTATGGACACAGCTTATGTATGGATTTTCTTATCAATTTGATGCCAACAAACTAACGGTTGGGGAAAGAGATTTGGCACTTACAAAAGTAATCAATGAAGTCCAAAATTTTTGGAACTCAACGGATATAGAGGTGCTTGCAGATATGTCCTCTGATGATATGCTTGAACAGCTAAAAACAATCGTAGAAACGTGTAGTACGGAAACAGTCAAAATGTCTGTTGTGGAAAATTATTTTATGTTTCAGACTTCCGAAATGCTTAAATAATTTTCAAACAAAATGTAGTAGCCTAACGGCGGTTCATATAGATATTAAGCCGATATACAGCGAGGATATATGCCATAAACACAGAAAAATGGCTCCTATGCCCTGTCTGCGGTAACAAAACACAATTAAAAGTGCGGGAAGATTGAAAGGGGCTATCCCAAAGTTTGTGTAAACCTTCAAACTGATGTAAGATCGAATTACTCAGTTTGGAGGTTTTATTATGGCAAGAAAAACGAAAACCCACAAAAAGCAGCAATGAGGGAAATGATGCGCAGCTATCTCAAAGACAATGACATCAGCATTAAAAACGGAACAGATGTCAATGCCGTCATGCGGGACATGATGTCCGTTATTCTGGAAGATGTACTATCTGAGGCTTTTGCTTTTCCATATGCTGTGAATGGTGTTGTCCATAGCGGAATGGGGAGTTATGCACATTTCCATGATGCTATTTTTTGCTTTTAAAGCTATTTTTAGCAGGGAATCACCGGGAGGGGTTGCTGTTACGGTCTGGCTGTTCCTGTGCCTTTTTAGGCGGCTCTGTGCGCCCTAAATACTGGTTCAGGTTCTCCAGTTTCCGGTTCAGCGATTTCAATTCTTTCTCGCTGTTTTTGTAGGTGGCAGTCAGTTCTTTTTTCTGTGCGGTCAGCGCCTGATATTCAGATTTCAGCTTGTCGATGTTTAAGCCTTTTAAGGAAATGCCCGCCTGTTCCAGCATACGCCTTGCGCCGCCATATAGGATAATCTGGCTCTCATGCCTGCGGAAATATGCATCAGGGTTTTTCGATTTCTTATAGGCAATATGGTAGGATTTGTTGGTTTTGTACTGTTCCGCATATTTAATGATTTCCGCAAGGTCTTTGATGCGGTTTTCCAACTTGCGGATGGTCTGTTTTGCTTCTTTTCCGGTGGCGGAAGCGACAGAGATTTTTTGTTCCAGTTCCGCGATGGAACCCACTTCATTGTATGCCTGTGCAGCAATCTTTAAATTTTCCACCGCCGCCCACCTTTGCAGTCCCGGACTGTTCTGGAATTTCTCATCAGAGGTATCAATCAACCGCCTGTCTGCGTAATCTCTTTTCGGGATAACTGCTTTCCGTTCCCGTTTTAATTCAATCCGTTCTTTGATGCGCTCCTTCGTGTATTCCTTTCCAAGTGACTTGATGCTGCCACGCACAAAACGGTCTTTGCCGAGTGGACGGAAGGAGATAAATTTGAGGGCATCTTCCCCAAAAGTTTCGCCTTTTATCTCATAGCCTTTCGCCCGCATCAGGAGCAGAAATTCTTCATAAGTAGAGGATGCTTTTATGGCGGCGTTGATGTCCTTTCTAATCTGTGTTTTCCATGCGGCGCTGTTCTTATCCGCCTGCCATTCGTTGTATTTTTTTCCACGCTCTCCACCGGGGATAATGACGGAAAGGTTATGCTCGCTGCACAGCTCGTCACTTAATTTTCGTATGCGGTAATAGCTTTGTTTACAGTCATGGTATTTGTTGTGTTCCATGTTGTCGGCGGCACAGAAAATGATGTGGTTATGGACGTGACCTTTATCAATATGTGTGGTGACAACATAAGAATATTTTCCCTCTAAAACTTTGTCCGCAAGCTCCTTCCCGATCTGGTGCGCTTCCTCAAAGCTGACCTCACCGGGAGCGAAAGCCTGTATCAGATGATATGCTTTATTGGGGTTGTTTTCCCGGCAGTGGTCTAAGGTATATTTAAAGTCAATCGCTGCGGTTTCCGGCGCACAGGCATAGGAAGAAATGTAGATGCTTTCGTCCGTTTTGTCCGGATTGCATATGTAGTCTACCGCTTTATCAACGGTTGCTGTGATAGCATGGATTTTTGTGACTGCCATACCTGTTTCATCAACTCCTTTACTTCGTCCATATCTTCCTGATAGACGTGGTTTGTGCTGTTAATCCTTTTCGCAATCTGGTTTAAGCTGGAGCTGATCCGCCCCAGTTCCGTATTGTATTCCCGTAAAAAACTGTAATCCACGTCATAGACATATCCGTATAAAATCAGCTTCCGCATAAAAGCTGATTTGCTTTTCATGCCGGACAGCTTAAACTTCTCGTCAAGAATATACTGTTCTTTATCATCTAAGTGAAATTCGTTTCGGTTGGTTCGTGTCCTGCTTGCCATTTTTACATCGTCCTTTCTAAGTTTGGGCATAAAAAAACTGCTGTAACTTGTCCGGTTTACAACAGTCTGGTTTCGTGTCTGTTCAGTTGTTTTGGATAGAATTATCCATGTGTTATTGTAGCAAATCTGCGGGAGAAGGTCAAGGACTGGCAGAGAAAAAACGGAAAGAAAAGCAAAGAGGGTTAGGGATACTTCCCTATGGAAATTTCATCATACGGACGGTAGGGAGGTATGGGGAATTTCGCCTATGTGTCCGTACATAGGCAGTGCTTGCTATTCTTGTCTTTCGACACTCCCGGAGGGTGTGTCGATATTTTGATTTTTTCTTGATATTATTCGTTTGAACGACTATACTATATAAAGTAAGGCTAAAGGGAGGGGTAATAGTGTTTGAGTATATGACTGTGCAGGAAGCATCGAAAAAATGGGGAATATCTGAACGAAGAATACAAAAATTGTGCTCTGAGGAAAGAGTACCTGATTTAATGAAGGTTGGAAGAATGTGGTTGATACCTAGAAATGCGGAAAAGCCCGTTGATAAACGCAGATGCGTTGGAAAGGAAAAATAATTATGGCAAATAATAACATATTAGTTATAGAGGATGACAAAGAAATTAACCATTTGCTGTGTCAGTCATTAAGAAGTAATGGCTATTTATCAAAATCAGCTTATACAGGAATACATGGACTGGAGATGTTAAAAAATGAAGAATTTGAAATGGTGTTGTTGGATATTATGTTGCCATATAAAAGTGGAGATGCCTTGCTGAAAGAATTAAGGACATTCTCGAATATTCCTGTGCTTGTTATATCAGCAAAGGAAACCACACAAAGTAAGATAGATTTGCTTCGACTTGGCGCAGATGATTATATAACGAAACCATTTGATATTGATGAGGTGATTGCCAGAATAGAAGCAAATTTGCGCCGGAATCAGTTGAATGTAGTTGATCAAAGTCAAAAATTAGTGTTTAAAGATATAGAGTTTGATAAGGCTGCAAAGCAAGTGTATGTGGACGGACAGGAAATTACTTTGACAGCAACAGAAATGAAAATATTGGAACTATTCTTATTACAACCGCAAAAGGTTTTTTCAAAAGCAAATTTATTTGAAAGTATATGGAATGAAGAATATACCATTGATGACAATACTTTAAATGTCCATATCAGCCGCTTGCGACACAAGTTGAAAAAGGTAAATCCCAATGAGGAATATATAGAAACATTATGGGGATTAGGCTACCGTCTGGCAAAATAATACTTAGCTTTATGATAAGTTTTCGTAAGGTTTTCTTTAGATTTGGCATTTATAATTATGCTATCAAAGAAAAGGAGGGAACGAAAAAGTGAATGATTATATTTTACAGACGATAGGGCTTACAAAAAAATATGCGAATATGGTAGCACTTGACCATGTAGATATAACGATTCAAAAAGGGCGTATCTATGGGTTTATCGGTCAAAACGGAGCTGGCAAGACTACGTTTATGCGATTGGTTTCCGGATTGTCTTTGCCGGACAGCGGAGATATTATATTATTTGGGAAAACACAGAAAAAAGAATTGGAAAAACAAAGAAAGCGTATGGGGTGCATGATAGAATATCCAGCTCTTTACCCATATATGACAGCTCGTGATAATTTAGAAGCTATGAGGATTGCACAGGGTATACCGAATAAAAATGTAGTTGAAGATTGTCTGAAAATTGTGGGACTTCATGATACTGGAAAGAAAAAGGTACAGAACTTTTCATTAGGTATGAAACAGCGGTTAGGGATTGCAGCTACATTATTGGGGGAGCCGGAATTTTTAATGCTTGACGAGCCGACAAACGGATTAGATCCGGTCAGTATGGTAGAAATCCGAGAACTACTAAAAAAACTTGCCTATGAGAAACAATTAACCATATTGGTATCAAGTCATATTTTGAGTGAGCTTTATCAGCTTGCAACAAATTATATTTTTCTTCATCATGGAAAAATTATAAAAGAAATTTCAAAAGAGCGGTTAGACGAATGTTGTAAAAAACATATATTTATACTTGTGGATGATGTTTCAAGGGCGGCAATGGCACTGGAACGTGTTTTGAATACAAGGAATTATAAAGTTATGCCAGATCAGTCAATACAATTATATGATTATATTGATGATATGCAAAAGGTGATTCTTGCCTTAAATGAACAGAAACTGTCTATTAAAAATATAGGATTAGCAGGGGATAATCTGGAAGACTATTTTATCAATACCATAGGGGGAATGGGAAATGTTTAACTTAATAAAGACAGAACTTTTTAAACTTAGACGGCAGAAAATAATTATTGTTTTAGTTATGGTTGTGATGGCAATTTCTGCTTTCAGTGCGTATTCGGAGATAAATTTATTAACAGAGCCGGGAAATCCAGTAAGGGGCAGAGATAGCTTTGCAAATGCTTTTCAGGATATTTTTATGTTATTTGTGATTGCTGCTTTTTCGGGGTTTTATATCGGTTCAGATTTTTCTAATAGAACAATACAGGCGGAGCTATCTAAAGGGCATAGACGTTTAGACATTATTTTTTCTAAAGCGTTTGTATTTTGTATTAGCGCAGGTTTTATCATGTTATTATATCCGGTTACAGTGTGCCTGATTCACACGATAAAATTTGGGTGGGGAGATTTATTTAATATGCAGGAGGTTTTATACCTTCTTCGTGTTTCTTTTTTGGGAATTGTTTTAAATATAGGAACAGCAAGTATTTATGTATGCTTTGCCTTTTTATGTAAGGATATTCCCAAAACAATATGTGTATGCTTTGCTTTTCCCATACTTTTTTCAGTTATAGACAGCACGATTGGAAAAAAGATTGATTTGGTGGGGAGATTATTTGAGTATTCCACATTGTCACAGCTAAAGTATATTGTAAACGATAACCTTTCGATATCTACTATATTGATTGTATTTCTATCGTCCTGCATTACAATTTTTATTTCGATTACTTTAAGTGGTTACTTTTTCTCTAATACGGAAATAAAATAATAAAAAGTGGGGGGATAGTATGTCAATCATTATTATATTAGTTGTTTTGTGTATTGGTCTTGCTATTTCCCTTTTTCTCCTGAAAAGAGAAATACGCTGTGTACGAGAGCAATTACAAGAATGTTCCACAGGTGTAGAAAAACTAATAGAGGTTGCTTTTATAGATAAGGATTTAACAGAACTTGCCGCTGAGATTAACCGTCATCAGGCTTATCAAGGGGATATTAAATCTTCAATTTTAAAAAAGGAAAAACATTTAAAGGAATCCATTTCAAATATTTCTCATGATTTGCGAACACCACTTACATCTATGACAGGATATTTACAACTGTTGCAGAAGACTTGTTTAACGGATGAGCAAAAAGAGTATTTAGAAATTTCCATATCAAGAGGCAAGTATTTACAAACACTTATCAATGACTTTTATAGTATTTCGCTTTTGGAAGATGAGAGTAATGCTCCAGTCTTGATTAAAGTAAATCTGGATAATATATTAGCGGATACTGTACTGTCTTTCACAGAACAATTTGAAGAGAAAGGAATCATTCCGAATGTCCGGTCTTTAAATACAGCAACTTATGTAATGGCAGATGAAATTATGCTCAGACGTATTATTACGAATTTGACTTCGAATGCAATACGATATGGTATAAAGAAATTTGAGGTTGAAATCGTAAATACAGATATGGTAGAGGTTAGATTTCAAAATTTGATAGAGGAAGGATATAGAGATGAGCTAGAGATTGAAAAGCTGTTTGAAAAGTTTTATACAGCCGATTTATCACGCAGTCAATCTAATTCAGGATTGGGGTTATATATCGTGAAATTACTTTCAGAAAAAATGAAGGGTGGTGTTTCAGCCAGTTTAGAAGATAACAAGTTAATTGTTAATTTATTATTATGTAGGGCATAAAACACCTATAATGAGTGTTGGGGGTGATACGTTGGGTGAGGTGTTTTTCCTCCATTTAGACAATACAGATGAGGAACTGTATAGAAAGTTGGTGCATCTGTTGTCTGAAAGTGGATACCAAGTAAACCAAGTGCCTTGTGAAAGAGCAGATTCAGAGCGATTATCTTTTGAAGGACTGACAATTATTCCAGAGAGGTATCAGGTGCTTTTAAAAGGAAATGAAGTTGCTCTGACAAAAATAGAATTTGAAATACTTTTGTTACTTGCTAAAAATAGGGGGCGTGTATTCAGCAAAGAGCAGATTTATGATATTGTCTGGCAGGAACCATATTCCGGCGATTACAATATTGTTATGAGCCATATCCGCCATATAAGGGAGAAAATAGAGGATAATCCGGGCAAGCCGCTTTACATACAGACCGTATGGGGCATTGGCTATCGGTTTAACAAAAATTTAAGCAGCAGTCTGTGATACAACAACAGATTGCTGCTTATTTTTTGTCCTGTACACCTAAGAGGTATTCACAGGATACATGGAAGAACTCTGCCAGAGCTACCACTTCATAATCCGGGACAAACCTTGTTCCCTTTTCAATCCGTAAAACAGTCAGGTCGCTAAATTCATATCCGGCAAGCTGGAGCTGTTCGGCAAGAGCTTTCTGGGATAGCTTTCTTTCCGTCCGCAGTTCCATAACCCTTTGACCGATTAGGTTTTTGGAGTTGCTTTCTTTGTTCCAATAGATTTTAATATCCTACCACCAACTTTCTAAAGATGAAGTCCTTTATCATTGATTTTACGAAATAATGTTGATAATATACTTCTAAAGATGAAGTTTAGAGGGATTATCTTGTGAAAAGAAAGTTAGGGATTGATAATACT
>Ga0137307_103018_pt1 | contig 10662 bp, 19 predicted proteins | sample NAcewD2O_March_2_FD_97180 | JGI IMG/M metagenome (GOLD analysis project Ga0137307, IMG submission 97180) | Mouse cecal microbial communities from Vienna, Austria - N-Acetylglucosamine amended D2O_March | ecosystem: Host-associated > Mammals > Digestive system > Large intestine > Cecum | place...
ATTTTTCATAGCATCTTCTTTGCCTTTACGTATGGCATCTGGAATTTCTGCTGCTTTGCCAAGCCCACAGCCAACGTGTCCGTTGCCATCGCCTACTACAACTAATGCAGCAAATCTAAAAGTACGTCCGCCTTTTACAACCTTTGTTACACGGTTAATTGTAACGACTTTATCTTGAAGATCTAATGTACTTGGATCAATTCTTTTCAATTTGTCTTCCTCCTTGCCTTAGAATTGCAAGCCGGCTTCTCTTGCTGCGTCAGCCAGTGCCTGAATTTTTCCGTGATATACAAATCCGCCTCTATCAAATACAACTTCTTTGATACCTTTATCCATTGCTTTTTTTGCAATCGCTTCTCCTACTACTTTTGCTGCTTCTACTGTAGATGTGTGTGCTACTTTGCTTGCAATGTCTGCTTCCATTGTAGATGCTGCGCAAATTGTGTTTTGTGCCACATCATCAATAATTTGTGCATAAATGTGTTTATTAGAACGAAATACAGCCAGTCTTGGTTGTTGTGCTGTGCCATTTACTTTATTACGAATTCTGTAATGACGTTTGATGCGAGCAGCAGCACGTGATGGCTTATTAATCATTTGGCTTCACTCCTTTTTTACTACTCCACAAAGCCATATTACATATACAATATAAAAATTTTTTGACTTTGTCAGCTTCTAAATTAGTCACTTTCCGATATAAATAATTACATTTACTTCCGTAAGCATAATTTAAAATTCTTTCGCTTCTCTTCTTTTAATAAAGGAATTAGGCGCTTGAGGGCAACACCCTCAAATATTTAAAATAATTATGATTACGCAACCATAATAAAATTACTTCTTACCGGTCTTACCAACTTTTCTTCTGATATGCTCATCAGCATATTTAATACCTTTACCTTTGTATGGTTCAGGTGGTCTTTTTGTTCTGATTTCTGCTGCAAATTGTCCGACTTTTTCTTTATCGATACCTTTGATGATAATCTTGTTACCCTCTACTGTAGACTCCAATCCTTCCGGATCTTCCATCTCCACCGGATGGGAATATCCAAGGTTTAATGTCAATTTCTTTCCAGCCTTTGATGCTTTATAACCAACACCATTTACTTCAAGCTGTTTTGTGAAACCATCTGTTACGCCAACAACCATGTTATTTACCAGGGTTCTTGTCAAACCATGTAAGGATTTCATTTTCTTTAAATCATTTGGTCTTGTAACGGTTACTTCAGAACCCTCTACTTTGATTTCCATCTCAGATGGTAATACTCTGCTTAATGTTCCTTTCGGACCTTTTACAGTCACCTGATTATTTTCTGCAACTTCTACAGTTACTCCTGCAGGAATTGCGATTGGCATTCTTCCTATACGTGACATGCCCGTACCTCCTGTTATTTGTTGGATGGCTGTGCCATCATTTTTATTGCTTGTTATATTTATGAGTATGTCCGTCCTCATTGGGCGGGTTATACTTTTGGATAATTTGTTGCGGGTGTGCCTTACTGAATTGTGTAAAGGGGCTGAATGGTCAGCTCATGTGGGAATCAATAAGGTACGATGGTGGATGTTCAACTTACTTGTGTAGGTTGTCATCCTGCTGAATAAGGAAGTTCTCTTCGCTAAGCTCAAGCTGCGCCAAATACGGGCTTGCTTTCACTAATCTCAGAGAACGCCCTCGCACTAAGTTCAGCCTACGCCAAAGGCGGGCTTGGCTTCACTAAGTTGCTTTCGGGCCGGTCACCACACAAACGCAAGAACTTCGCCGCCGACTTGAAGTTTGCGGGCTTCTTTGTCTGTAACGATTCCCTGATTCGTAGAGAGAATTGCAATTCCCAATCCGCCGAGAACCTTTGGAAGGTTATCCTTGCCTGCGTATACACGGAGACCCGGTTTTGAAATTCTCTTTAAGCCTGTGATAATCTTCTCATTTTTATCTGCACCGTATTTTAATGTAACACGGATTGTCTTTACGATACCATCTTCAATGAGTTCATATTTTACGATGTATCCCTCTTTTACCAAAATATCTGCGATTGCCACTTTGATTTTGGAAGCCGGAATATCAACTGTATCATGTTTCGCAGTATTTGCATTACGGATTCTTGTAAGCATATCTGCAATTGGATCACTTGTCATTGTCATGATTGTGTTTTCCTCCTATAATTTTCCTTTTACTTCTGCTTGAAATATGTCATTTGAAGGATGCCTACCAGCTTGCCTTCTTCACACCCGGAATCTGACCTTTATAAGCCAGTTCACGGAAGCAAACTCTACAAATGCCATATTTTCTTAAATATGCGTGTGGACGACCACAGATTTTGCAACGGTTATATTCTCTAGAAGAGAATTTCTGTTTGCGCTGCTGCTTTATTTTCATAGAAGTCTTTGCCATTTTAATTCCCTCCTGTCTTATTTAGCGAATGGCATATTGAACTGTGTCAATAATTCGCGTGCTTCTTCGTCTGTCTTTGCAGTTGTTACGAAAATAACATCCATTCCTCTAACTTTGTCTACCTTATCGTACTCAATCTCAGGGAAAATCAACTGCTCTTTGATACCGAGCGCATAGTTGCCTCTTCCGTCAAATGCGTTCGGGTTTACGCCTCTAAAGTCACGTACACGGGGCAGCGCTAAGTTTATAAGACGATCAACGAACTCATACATTTTCTCGCCTCTTAAGGTTACTTTACATCCGATTGGCATGCCTTCACGGATTTTGAAGTTTGCTACAGAATTTTTTGCCTTAGTTGTTACCGGCTTCTGACCTGCGATGATTTCCATATCTTTCATTGCTGTCTCAAGAATTTTAGCGTTTTCTTTTGCTTCGCCTACACCCATATTGATAACAACTTTTGAAAGCTTCGGAACTTCCATTGTGTTCTTATATCCAAATTTTTTGACCATAGCGTCTACGATCTCATTCTGATACTGTTCTCTCAATCTACTCAACTTCTTGGACCTCCTCTCTTACGATTAATCAATTATGTCGCCTGTTGATTTTGCATAACGTACTTTTTTATCTCCGTCCATTTTAAAACCAACTCTGGTCGCTTTGCCCTTATGAAGATACATTACATTAGAAGCATGAATTGGTCCTTCCTGATGAACAATACCGCCCTGTTGATTTGCCATGCTTGGTTTGGTATGTTTCGTTATCATGTTGATGCCCTCAACCAAAAGCGTATTATTCTTTTTATTTACGGCAATTACCTTGCCCTCTTTGTCTTTATCTCTACCTGCAATTACCTTTACGGTATCGCCTTTTTTAATTTTTAAACTTGCCATCTTCGATCCCTCCTACAATACTTCCGGAGCCAGAGAAACAATTTTCATAAACTGTTTTTCACGAAGCTCTCTTGCTACTGGTCCAAAAATACGTGTACCTCTTGGAGTCTTGTCGTCTTTAATGATGACTGCAGCATTCTCGTCAAACTTAATATAAGAGCCGTCCTTACGGCGCGCACCCTTTACTGTACGGACAACTACAGCCTTTACTACGTCACCCTTTTTTACAACGCCGCCTGGTGTTGCATCTTTAACAGTAGCAGTGATTATATCACCGATATTAGCATATCTTCTGGTTGAACCGCCCATAACACGGATGCAAAGCAACTCTTTTGCGCCGGTGTTGTCGGCAACCTTAAGTCTGGTTTCCTGTTGTACCATGTCGGTAGCCTCCTTCTATTATTTCGCTCTTTCCATGATTTCTACAAGTCTCCATCTCTTATCCTTGGAGAGTGGTCTTGTTTCCATTACTTTGACGGTATCACCGATTTTGCACTCGTTATTTTCATCATGAGCCTTTAATTTATAAGTTTTCTTAACGATTTTGTTGTATAATGCATGTCTTACGTTGTTTTTTACAGCAACTACTATGGTCTTATCCATCTTATCGCTCACTACAACACCAACACGCGTTTTTCTAAGATTTCTTTCTTCCACGATTCTTTGCTCCTTTCTAAGAGGATAATTTATTCTGCAACGCTTTCTTTCTGAGTAATGATTGTCTGGATTCTGGCAATATTCTTTCTCACTTCTTTGATTCTGCTGGTGTTATCCAACTGATTGGTTGCATTCTGGAATCTCAAATTGAAAAGTTCTTTTTTCGCTTCTACCAACTGCTGCTTTAATTCTGCAGCGGACTGTGATTTTAATTCTTCTAAATATTTATTAGTTTTCATTTGATTCACCGCCTTCTAAGTCTGCACGTGAAACTACTTTACATTTACAAGGTAATTTATGTGTAGCAAGACGCAATGCTTCTCTTGCAATTTCATCGGATACTCCGGAAATCTCGAACAATACACGTCCTGGTTTTACTACAGCTACCCAGTATTCCAATGTTCCTTTTCCGGAACCCATACGTGTTTCAGCTGGTTTTGCAGTTACTGGTTTGTCAGGGAAAATTTTAATCCAAACTTTACCGCCACGCTTAATGTAACGCGTCATAGCAATACGGGCAGCCTCAATCTGATTGGATTTGATCCAGCATGGTTCTGTCGCAATGATACCATATGAACCATTTGTGATTTTATTTCCTCTTAAAGCTTTTCCGGTCATAGACCCACGGAACTGCTTACGATGTTTTACTCTCTTTGGCATTAACATATTACTGAGCTCCTCCTTCCTTATTTCCCTTCGTAGGAAGTACCTCGCCTTTGTAGATCCATACCTTTACGCCAACCTTGCCGTAAGTTGTATCTGCCTCTGCGAATCCATAATCAATATCAGCTCTTAATGTCTGAAGCGGAATAGTTCCCTCTGAATAGAACTCTGTACGAGCCATGTCAGCTCCGCCAAGACGCCCGGAACAGGATGTTTTGATACCCTTTGCTCCTGCTTTCATACATCTTCCCATGCAGGATTTCATTGCTCTACGGAAGGAGACACGGTTCTCTAACTGTAAGGCAATATTCTCAGCTACTAACTGAGCATCTTTATCCGGTCTCTTTACTTCTTTGATATCTACGATTAATTTCTTGTCTGTGAACTTCTGCAATTCACCTTTAATCTTCTCGATTTCAGCTCCGCCCTTACCGATTACAACACCCGGCTTTGCTGTGTAAAGGATTACCTTTACTCTGTCTGATGCTCTTTCAATCTCAATTCTGGAAACACCTGCTGCATATAATTTTTTCTTCAGAAATGATCTGATATTATAATCTTCTACTAATAAGTCTGCAAAGTCTGCTTCCGCATACCATTTAGAGTCCCAGTCTTTGATTACGCCGACTCTTAAGCCATGAGGATTAACTTTCTGTCCCATGTTTGCCCTCCTATCTCTCATTCAGCACAATTGTTAAATGGCTTGTTCTCTTCTCAATTCTATAAGCCCTGCCCTGTGCTCTTGGTCTGATTCTCTTCATTGTTGGTCCTTTATTTGCGTAGCACTCTTCTACATAAAGATTTGCTGCATTCATTCCGTTATTGTTCTCAGCATTTGCGATTGCTGATTTTAATAATTTCTCTATTACGCTTGATGCATATCTTGGATTGTAAGTTACAATCGCAAGCGCTGTTTCAACGTCTTTTCCGCGGATAGCGTCTAATACGAAGCAAGCTTTCTGAACTGACATTCTAGCATAAGATAACTTTGCTGAAGGTCTGGTATCTTTTACTGCGTTTCTCTCTCTCTTGATCTGACTTCTATGTCCCTTAGCCATGAGTAGTGAAACCTCCTTTCCTTATTTGCGCCCTGTTTTTTGGCATTCAGGTATGCCCAATGGGTATTTCAAATAAAATCCTATTATCTAACGCCTGATTTCTTCTCGTCTTTGCCATGACCTCTGTAAGTTCTTGTTGCAACGAACTCACCGAGCTTATGTCCAACCATATCCTCTGTCACATATACAGGTACGTGTTTTCTTCCGTCATGAACAGCAATTGTGTGTCCAACGAAGGATGGGAAAATCGTAGAACGACGTGACCATGTTTTAATAACTGATTTCTCACCAGAAGCATTCATAGCGTCTACTTTTTTCAGTAAACTTTCATCTGCAAATGGTCCTTTTTTAAGTGATCTAGCCATTATTTTTCCTCCTATCTACTATTTAATAGCTCTGCCGTCTCTTCTTCTTACAATCAACTTGTTAGAAGCCTTTTTCTTCTTACGTGTCTTAAGTCCAAGAGCAGGTTTGCCCCAAGGTGTACATGGACCCGGACGTCCAACCGGCGCCTTACCTTCACCACCACCATGTGGATGGTCATTCGGGTTCATAACAGAACCACGTACCGTCGGGCGGATACCCATATGGCGCTTACGTCCTGCTTTACCGATATTGATAAGGTTATGGTCTCCGTTTCCGATCACACCGATGGTTGCACGGCAGTTGATAGGAACCATTCTCATTTCGCCTGAAGGAAGTCTTAACGTTGCGTATTTGCCTTCCTTAGCCATTAGCTGTGCGCTCATACCAGCAGAACGTACTAACTGTCCGCCCTTACCAGCATATAACTCAATGTTGTGCACTTGTGTACCTACCGGGATATTCTCAAGCGGCAGGCAATTACCAACACGCACTTCTGCTTCCGGTCCATTCATAACCTTCATTCCGTCTGTCAATCCTTCCGGAGCAAGGATATATGCTTTCTGACCGTCTGCATAACAAATCAATGCAATATTAGCTGTTCTGTTCGGATCGTACTCGATTCCGATTACAGTTGCCTCGATACCATCTTTTCTTCTCTTGAAGTCGATGAGTCTGTATTTTCTTCTATTTCCACCACCCTGGTGTCTAACTGTAATTTTACCCTGATTATTTCGACCAGAATGCTTCTTTAAAGAAGTTGTCAATGATTTCTCTGGTGTTTTCTTTGTGATTTCAGAAAAATCAGAACCGGTCATATTTCTTCTGGAAGGTGTATATGGGTTATATGTCTTAATTCCCATTGTTGTTCTCCTTTCGGTTTTGATTAAGTTTATTATCGCACTTTACTGTGCTTAGTTATTAGGATATCACACTCGTTCTCATCGAGTGTTCCAATCCTACAGTCCTGCAAAGATTTCGATATCTGCGGAATCCTCTGTCAACTGAACGATTGCCTTTTTTCTCTTAGCAGTTTTGCCGTATACGTTTCCACGTCTCTTTGTTTTTCCGTCCATGTTCATGGTATTTACTTTTGCTACCTTTGTACCTTCGAACATTTTCTCAACTGCTTCTTTGATCATTGTCTTGTTTGCTTCCGGATGAACTAAGAATGTATATTTCTTCTCTGCCATTGCGTTCATGCTCTTCTCTGTCACTACCGGTTTGAGGATCACGTCATAGTACTGTACGTTTGCCATTATGCATACACCTCCTCGATTTTCTGGACAGCAGCCTTTGTTACAACTACTGTGTCATATTTTAACACGTCAAATACGTTTACTTCGTTTGTCTGAGCTGTCTTAACGGTTGGAATGTTCTTTGCAGAAGCAATTACGTTTGTATCCATATCGTTTAATACAACCAATGCTTTCTGAACCTTTAAGTTATTCATAACCTCAACAAATTTCTTTGTCTTAATCTCATCCAGTTTCAAATCATCCAATACGATGAATTTGTTTTCCTGAACTCTCGTTGTTAAAGCAGACTTTAATGCCGCCTTCTTCTCTTTCCTATTTAATTTGAAAGAGTAATCTCTCGGAACCGGAGCGAATACTGTACCGCCGCCTGTCCACTGCGGAGCTCTTGTTGAACCCTGTCTTGCATGACCGGTTCCCTTCTGTCTCCAAGGTTTTCTTCCGCCGCCGCGAACTTCAGAACGCGTTTTTGCTTTCTGTGTTCCCTGACGATTATTTGCGAGCTGCTGAACGACTGCCATGTGTACCAAGTGTTCATTCACTTCTACACCAAAGATAGCGTCGTTTAAATCCATGCTGCCCACTTCATTGCCTTCCATATTATAAACAGATACTGTAGCCATCTGTGTGTTCCTCCTTTCTTAATCTAGCGCTATTTCGCTGCTTTTACCGTCTCTTTGATTGTTACTAAAGCTTTCTTAGGTCCTGGAACCGCACCCTTGATTAAAAGCAGGTTGTTCTCAGCGTCAACTCTTACCACTTCAAGATTCTGAGTCGTTACTTTCACGCATCCCATATGTCCCGGCATTCCTTTTCCCTTGAACACACGGCTAGGTGTAGAACAGGAACCATTGGAACCCTGATGACGATGGAACTTGGAACCGTGAGCCATTGGTCCTCTGTGCTGACCATGTCTCTTAATAGCGCCCTGAAATCCTTTACCTTTTGAAATTGCAGTAGCGTCGATCTTGTCGCCTTCTGCAAAGATATCAGCCTTAATTTCGTCTGCTAATTTGTACTCCTCTGCGTTCTCAAAACGGAATTCTCTGACAAATCTCTTGCCGGATACGCCAGCTTTGTTGAAATGTCCCATTTCTGCTTTGTTTACGCCATGTCTGTTTCTGATTTCTTTTTTGCCGTTAGCGTCTTTGTTTACAACCTTTTCTTTCTTGTCAACAAATCCAACCTGTACTGCGCTGTAACCGTCATTCTCTACGGTCTTAACCTGTGTTACTACACATGGTCCAGCCTGTAATACAGTAACCGGTACTAAAACGCCGTCTGCATTGAAGATTTGAGTCATTCCGACTTTTGTTGCTAAAATTGCTTTCTTCATTATTTTTCCTCCTGTTTTTTCTACAGCGGAACGGGTTTTCCCGTTCATCCTAGAAAGCCCTGCGGCTCTTCAGGATAGTTGCTTTCTTTGACTTATTTCATTTTGATATCAATGTACACACCTGCCGGCATCTCTAATCTTGATAATGCATCAACCGTCTTCTGTGTCGGTGAAATGATATCAATCAGTCTCTTATGAGTTCTCTGCTCGAACTGCTCTCTGGAATCTTTGTACTTGTGTACAGCTCTAAGAATGGTAACTACCTCTTTCTTAGTCGGAAGCGGTACTGGTCCGCTCACCTGTGATCCGTTCTTCTTTACAGTCTCGATAATTTTCTTTGCTGATGAATCTACCAATTCGTGATCATAAGCCTTCAATGTGATTCTCATTACTTGACTTGCCATAAAAAAAGTCGCCTCCTTTTCGCACTTTACTTCAGTACGACAAGCGGTGACTGTACACTCTCCCGTGTGTGTCATATACTCACACGTTGTTTCTACTTCATATTTGTAGACAGTTATTCGTGATACAGTGACTTGTCGCCAGTTTCCTAACTTGACATTCGCTCCACGGAAAACCTGCCACATGGGCAGCAACCTCACGCTTCACAGCTATCAATGCCACAGCAAGACATAGTATACACGAAGATTTCCAATATTGCAAGTGTTTTTTTTCGTGCAAGCTACGAGACGGGTGAAAAACCAGTCGTAAATTCCGGCGCAAATTTATTTGCAGAGGAATTTACGGCTGGTTTTTTATGTGACGACAGCCACGACCGACACATTGAACACTTGATGAGGTCTTTTCGAATCTAGTGTGAAAGCGAGCTGTGCAGATGGAGCCATGCGGAATCGAGGTTCCCGTCTCGCACCGCATCTACCTTGTAGCCTTCCAAAGCATAATTTCCATTTGCTGTTACAAATACTACAAATATCCCTTTACTGATTTCGCGTATTTTTCTAACAATGTCAATTCCATCATGTTTGCTCATTTTGACATCCAAAAATACAACCGTATACTGCGCCATCCCAATCCCCAAAGCCGCAAATCTTTCTCCTTGGTTAAATGTGTCGATATGATAAGAAATACCATCATTCTTCATATAGTTTGATATATATCTTTCTAACCTCTGACAAAAACCATGTTCTTCATCACAAATTGCAATACGGATCATACTCTCCCTCCCCAAAATCGCAAAATTCTTTTTTCTTAGTCTAAATGATACTTTTTTCTTAGTCAACCCAATTTATCGAATGAGACTCATAGGATGACGCCCCGTCATCCTACAACTCTCTCTTATCTTTTACTTACTACCATTTACATGATAAAACACTTTAGATCTTGAACCATAATAATAAGTCAAAGAAGCATTTAAACGATTCGTTGTATGGGCACATACAAGCAAATCATTTCTTCCGTTTGCGCCCTGCACCACCCCTGTAATAACCAAGGCATGCGTGGCAATACCCGAACTATTTGTCAAATGGATCATATCCCCCGGCACAACGCTATTGAAACTGCTTAATGTTACATCAATTTTCGACACACTGCCTGTCACATATCTTTGAAATTCCTTCACTCCTGCCCAAGTTGATGAACGGTTATCACTATTTTTATAAAACCAACAGTCTTCATTACCTGTAATTCCTGCATGCTGCTTTATCCCGCCAGCATATAAACATTGAGATGAAAAATTTGTACAATCCGCTGAGAAAGTGGTATAAGACGAATTGGGGGTCATCGCATATTTCTGTGCATATGATACTGCCGCAGTATTATTGTAACCACTCGCTGCCCGCACAACAGTCCCCATATCGGAAACAGCCATATACCGTCCCGTTTCTTTATGCGCCTTTTCTTCAAAGTTCTGACTCTCCAAATCAACAGCATATTCCTCCTCGAGCGCATTTATGTACTCTTCTCTTTCCCGGCAAGTAATTTCATCGCCCAACTCAATCAGCTCTTCATCCATAACCACATTAGACAAACCGGATATCTTAGAAATTTTCCACTCCTCGCTTTCCTTTGACAAGCTTATTTCAAAATAATC
>Ga0137307_103020_pt1 | contig 10642 bp, 6 predicted proteins | sample NAcewD2O_March_2_FD_97180 | JGI IMG/M metagenome (GOLD analysis project Ga0137307, IMG submission 97180) | Mouse cecal microbial communities from Vienna, Austria - N-Acetylglucosamine amended D2O_March | ecosystem: Host-associated > Mammals > Digestive system > Large intestine > Cecum | place...
AAATTAGATGACATTTCCTTAATACCAAAGGTTTGCTTCCTGAGAGTTTTCTACGAATTGAGAAATAGGATGGCTGGTGTCTGATGCATCCAACGGTTGCCGGATTGGAACGCAGGGGTAGATTGCCAGCATGAGGTTTTAGAAATAAAGCAATTCGCTGTTTTTTTCTGTTTTAAGGAAGAAAGACAGTCATAACAGATTGTCTTTGAGCGGCCTCCCGGGCCGTGAATAGTAACAGAAATTTGTGTTGTGGAATGTGCTTTACTATGATAAACTAAACTACAGAAGAAATATTTGGCAGCAGTGTGATTTATCCGTCTGCTGTAAAGAATGAGAGAATCAGGAGGCAGGAAAGTGGATAAACAAACAACAGCAGAAGAGAATGCAGGTACTCTTAGGGGATTACGGATACAGACGCTTAGTCTGTGGATGGTTGCCGCCACACTGGTGGTATCCGTTCTGATTGGTGATGGGATCATTCATGTGATGAGGGATCATAAAAAGCTTGCTGAGATGACAAAGGAATACATACATGTGCAGGAGAAAGCAGAGGATTTGTTACTGGGCTCGAATTATCTGACTGATCAGGTGCGTCTTTATGCTGTTACAAAAGATCTGAGCTATGCGGAGGCATATTTTGTTGAGGCAGAGGAGACAAGAAGAAGAGACAAGGCGCTAGATGCACTTGAAGAACTGATGAAAGACAGAGATGATGAGATTCTGAAGCCCTCCAGGGAGGCTCTGGCATTATCTAATGAGCTCATGGATCTGGAGATCCATGCCATGAAGCTTGCGGCACTGTCTGCAGATGAGTCCGGCAGTACGCTCCTGCCGCAGATCAGCGACTATCCGCTGACAGAGGAGGAATTGTCCTATACGGCTGAGGAAAAATCAGATGCTGCGGTCAGTCTGGCGTTCAGCGGGGAATATAGAGAGATGAAGCGGCAGATCGAAGGGAAAATATCAGATGTAACAGAAAGTGTTATGGCGATCTGTGAAAAGGAGCAGGCAGAAAGCGAGCAGGAGATGAAAGCCGCACTGATTCGCCAGAGTATTTACACCGTTCTGATTGTGATACTGGTAATCTTTTCTTACATTACGATTGCAGTTCTGATCTTAAGGCCAATCCGTGTCTATGTGAACTGTATTAAGAATAATAATTTTTTGGAAATTACGGGAGCTTATGAATTTAAATACCTTGCGGCTACCTATAACAATGTCTATGAGATGACACTGGAGCAGCAGAATATGCTCCGGCAGAAGGCAGAGAGGGATGCATTGACCGGCCTTTTGAACCGGCAGTCATTTGAGCAGCTCAAAGAGAGGCTTCGCGATCCGTCAAAGAAGCTTGCATTTTTAATGATTGATGTTGATGTGTTTAAAGCGATCAATGATAATTACGGACATGATGTAGGGGATCAGGCTTTAATTAAAGTTGCAAATCTTCTGGACGAAAATTTCAGGAGGGCAGATTATATCCTCAGAATCGGTGGAGATGAATTTGCGGTTATTATGGAAAAGATGACTGTGGATAAGAAACAGATCATCCGGGATAAGATAAATGCAATCAATGATATCCTTCAGCACCCTCAGGGAGATTTTCCCAAATATTCGCTCAGTGTTGGTATCGCGTTCTCTGAGGAAGGATTTCATGAGAAACTCTTTCAGCAGACAGATACGGCGTTGTACCATACAAAGGAAAACGGCAGATGCGGCTTTACATTTTATGATGAGCTGAAGTAGGGGACGGGGCATTTTTAAAAATGCCCCGTCCCCAATTGTCATTTCCCGAATATTCTATATTAGATACTTTTTTATGAGAATATGGAGGGAACTGAAATGGATAGAGTAAAGAAAAGAGTGGGATACTGGTGTGACGGCGTGGGGATGCGTTCTGAGCAGGGGAGAGGCATACGCGTGGCCATTTTAGATACCGGGATTGCGGCACACCCGGATTTTAAGGGGCGGATTGTTTCTTTTGAGGACTGTGTGAACAGGAGAAAGCTTTTGTATGATGACAGCGGACATGGGACACATGTGGCGGGGATTCTGGCAGGGGATGGGAGGATGTCTAAGGGTGTGCTTGCCGGAATGGCGCCGAAGGCGGAGCTCTGTATTGTGAAGGTGTTAGATGCGAAGGGGGAGGGAAGAATTGATGATATTTTAAGGGGTCTGTGCTGGACCGGGGAAAATGCGGGGAGGCTTGGGATACGGGTGGTGAATATCTCTGCAGGTGCAAAGGAAGGATTTGATGAAAGGAAGGAGAATCAGCTCCTTGAGGCTGTGGACCGTCTTTGGGATATGGGCCTGGTCGTGGTTGTTTCAGCAGGGAATTACGGGCCGGGGGAGGGAACAATAGCAGTGCCTGGAACGAGCCGGAAGGTGATTACGGTAGGGGCGTTCAAGGAGGGAAAGGAGCCGGGATGCTCCGGGAATGGTCCTACGGGGGAGTGTATTGTGAAGCCGGATCTGGTGGCTCCGGGATATCAGATTATATCTTGTAATAATGTTTCGCCGAAGATAAAGAAGCCTTATGCGGTTAAGAGCGGGTCCTCCATGGCGACGCCGGTCGTATCAGGGGCAATTGCAATGCTGCTGTCCGGGTATCCGGATATGAGCAACGTAGAGATTAAGCTTAGGCTCAGGGAAACCTGTGAACGGGTTACCGGGACAATGGCAGGAACGGGATGGGGGATGCTGCGTGTGGATAAATTATTGTTTTGAGATTGACATTTCTCCCAATATTCGGTATCATTTACTTTAGTAGTTAGACGCGTTAAAGCGGGAAGGGAATTAAGATAAAATGCCTATTACAGATGTTTTAGAGAAAAACTGCCGGTTATACGGCGAGGACGTATGTCTTGTAGAGATTAACCCGGAGATGCCGGAGACAAGAAAGGTTACATGGAAGGAGTTTGAGCTGATTGAGCCGGTGCGTGCCTCATATTACCGCCGTGAGATCACATGGAATGTATTTAATGAGAAAGCCAACAGATTTGCCAATCTGCTTCTGGAACGCGGAATCCGAAAAGGGGACAAAGTGGGGATTCTTCTGATGAACTGCCTGGAGTGGCTGCCGATTTATTTCGGAGTGTTAAAGACAGGGGCCCTTGCGGTGCCGCTTAACTTCCGGTACTCGGCAGAGGAGATTAAGTATTGTGTGGAGCTTGCCGAAGTGGATATTCTGGTATTTGGGCCAGAGTTTATCGGGCGTGTAGAGGAAGTGGCGGATGAGATCAGCAAGGGGCGTCTCCTCTATTACGTGGGAGACGGATGCCCGGGTTTTGCAGAGGATTATACGATGCATACGGCAAATTGCTCCAGCCAGTCTCCGAAGATTGACATTAATGATGATGACTATGCAGCGATTTATTTCTCCTCAGGAACAACGGGATTTCCGAAAGCGATCCTGCATACCCATGAAGCACTGATGCACTCGGCAAAGGTAGAGCAGAATCATCATGGGCAGACAAAGGAGGATGTGTTCCTGTGTATTCCGCCTCTTTATCATACAGGTGCGAAGATGCACTGGTTCGGCAGTCTTCTGACAGGAGGCAAGGCGGTTCTTCTGAAGGGAACGAACCCGGAATTCATTCTGCGGGCAGTGTCGGAAGAGAAGTGTACGATTGTATGGCTTCTAGTGCCGTGGGCGCAGGATCTTCTTCTGGCGCTTGACAGTGGGAAGATTAATCTTGAGATGTACCAGCTCAAGCAGTGGCGTCTGATGCATATCGGTGCACAGCCGGTGCCCCAGAGCCTGATCAGGCACTGGAAGGACTATTTCCCGGATCACCAGTATGATACTAATTATGGACTCAGTGAATCCATTGGTCCAGGCTGTGTACATTTGGGCGTGGAGAACATTCATAAGGTTGGCGCGATCGGAAAGGCGGGTTATGGATGGAAGACAAAGATCATTGATGAAAATGGGGATCCGGTGAAGCAGGGTGAGACAGGAGAGCTTGCTGTCAAAGGCCCTGGCGTTATGGTCTGTTATTACAATGATCCGAAGGCAACAGAGGAGGTTCTGCATGATGGGTGGCTGTATACAGGTGATATGGCCGTGGAGGACGAGGACGGATTTATCTTCCTGGTAGACCGTAAGAAAGATGTTATCATCAGCGGCGGTGAAAATATTTATCCGGTACAGATTGAAGATTTCCTCCGTACCAATGACTCCATCCTGGACGTAGCCGTAATCGGGCTTCCAGACCAGCGGCTCGGAGAGATCTCGGCGGCAATTATTTCGCTGAAGCCAGGCATGATCTGTACAGAAGAGGAGATTAACGAATTCTGCAGAAAGCTTCCGAGATATAAGCGTCCGCGAAAGATTATATTCGCAGATGTTCCGCGTAATGCAACAGGAAAGATTGAGAAGCCGAGGCTGAGAGAAATGTACGGCGCTGCACATCTTGTAGATGCGCAGAACCGTGGATAACTTCGTTACTATTCACTCAAGCGGGGACGGGGCAAAATTCATTTTGCCCCGTCCCTTGCACGTAGTGCAGCTTCAATGAATCCTCTGAATAGGGGGTGCGGCCTGTTTGGCCGGGATTTCAGCTCTGGATGTGCCTGCGTGGCGATAAACCAGGGATGGTCTGTAAGTTCGATCATTTCTACGATATGGCCGTCCGGGGAGAGCCCGGAGAGCTTCATTCCATGGGAAACGAGGGCATCCCGGTAGTCGTTGTTTACTTCATAGCGGTGACGGTGGCGTTCTTTGATTTCTTCCTTTCCGTACAGTGCAAAGGCTTTGGAAGACTTGTCCAGTACACAGGGGTATGCGCCGAGCCGCAGGGTTCCGCCGATATCCTCGACTCCGATCTGCTCCGGCATGATATGGATGACCGGATGGGTGGTGCCGGGGTCAAGTTCTGCGCTGTGTGCATCGTGATAACCAAGTACATGTCTTGCAAATTCTACGATAGAGAGCTGCATTCCGAGGCAGAGCCCGAGGAAGGGGATTTCCTGTGTACGGGCATACCGGATTGCTTCCAGCTTGCCGTCAATTCCGCGGTGGCCAAAGCCTCCGGGAACAAGGATTCCGCTTACACCGCCCAGGATCTCCTGTACATTTTCTTCATTGATTGTTTCTGAATCTACCCATTTTATGTTTACAGTGGCATGGTTGTAGATGCCTCCATGCTTAAGTGCTTCTACGACACTGATGTAAGCGTCATGGAGCTGTATATATTTTCCGACCAGAGCGACAGTGACTTCTGTATTTGGGTGCCGGAGATAGTCCACCATTTCCATCCAGTCACTGAGGTCCGGGGCAGGGCATGGAAGGTTCAGGCATTCGCATACAACACCTGCAAGATTCTCCTTTTCCATTGCCAGGGGAGCCTCATACAGATATTCCACATCTAGATTCTGAAGGACATGGCTGGCAGGTACATTACAGAATAAGGCGATCTTATCCTTGATCTGAATGGACAGGGGATATTCGGAACGGCATACGATGATGTCAGGCCACAGCCCCATACCCTGCAGTTCCTTCACGCTTGCCTGGGTCGGCTTTGTCTTCATCTCCTGGGAAGCCTTGAGGTAGGGAATCAGGGTTACATGGATTAAAATGACATTCTCCCGCCCCTTTTCATGCTGAAACTGGCGGATTGCTTCCAAAAATGGCTGACTTTCAATATCTCCTACTGTACCGCCAACCTCAATGATCGCAACTTCGGTGTTTGTGGAGGCCGGATTCCTGTGGAAGCGGGATTTGATCTCATTTGTTATATGGGGGATTACCTGCACGGTGCCGCCGCCGAAATCTCCCCGGCGTTCCTTCTGCAGGACAGACCAGTAGACCTTTCCGGTGGTAACGTTGGAATTTTTACCAAGACTTTCGTCAATAAAGCGTTCATAATGACCCAGATCCAGGTCAGTCTCAGCCCCGTCATCTGTGACAAAGACTTCCCCGTGCTGCACAGGATTCATAGTCCCGGGATCAATATTAATATAAGGATCGAATTTCTGCATGGTAACAGTGTAGCCCCGGGCTTTCAGAAGGCGGCCTAAGGAAGCTGCCGTAATCCCCTTTCCAAGTCCTGATACAACTCCTCCGGTAACAAATACATATTTTACTGCCATAATGTTCCTCCTTTATTTTTTTTCATATTTTGCTTCATAAGTTGCCTGGATAGAAAGTTTCTGGAATACCTTCATGTCTACGGAGCTCAGCATGACGGAAGTATGGACCTGGCAGCCCATAAGCTTCGGCAGCTGGTCTAGAGCCTTCTGTGCGTCAGGGTCTGAGGCGGCGCTGACGGACAGTGCAATGAGCACTTCGTCTGTGTGAAGCCTTGGATTCTGGCTCCCCAGGTACTGTGTCTTTAGCTTTTGTATTGGTTCGATGGCCTCCGGCGAAATGACATGCTGTTCATGGTCAATCTGGGCAAGCTCTTTCAGGGTATTCAAAAGAAGAGCCGCTGAGGCGCCGAGGAGCGGGGAGGTTTTCCCTGTAATAATGCGTCCATCGTGAAGTTCAAGGGCGGCAGAGGGCCCCCCGGATTCTTTCTCCCACTTTAGGGCAGCATCAACAACCGGACGATCGTGGACCGTTACACCTGCCTGATTCATGAGCATCTCCTGTTTGCAGACTTCTTCGTCAGGGCATGTCCCTGTCAGGAGGCGTCTGAGAGAGGTATAGTATCTCCGGATAATCTCCTGGCGGGAGGCGGCCTTGCAGACCTCATCATTGCAGATGCAGTTTCCTGCCATATTTACCCCCATGTCAGTGGGAGACTTGTAGGGGCTGCTTCCGTAGATACGTTCAAAGATAGCGCTCAGCACGGGGAAGATCTCTACGTCCCGGTTGTAATTCACAGTCATTTCCCCGTATGCCTCCAGATGGAAGGGGTCAATCATATTGACATCATTAAGGTCTGCGGTAGCAGCCTCATAGGCAAGGTTGACCGGATGCTTCAGCGGGATATTCCAAATGGGAAAGGTCTCAAATTTTGCGTAGCCTGCATGGAGCCCCCTCTTGTGCTCATGATAGAGCTGGGACAGACAGACTGCCATCTTTCCGCTTCCGGGTCCCGGTGCAGTGACAACGACAAGAGGGCGCGAGGTCTTTATATAGTCATTTTTTCCATAACCCTCATTACTGACAATGACCGGAATGTTTGTCGGATAGCCGGGAATAGGATAGTGGCGGTAAACTTTGACTTTCATTTTCTCCAGGCGTTTTTTAAAGAGCCGGGCACTTTCCTGGCCGCTGTATTTTGTTATGACAACGCTGCCCACATAGAGCCCCTGTTCCCGGTAAATATCCATAAGCCGCAGGACATCGGAATCATAAGTGATTCCCAGGTCTCCTCTGATCTTGTTCCGTTCAATGTCCTCTGCATTAATTACGATTACAATCTCCGCCTGGTCAGACAGCTGCCGGAGCATGCGCAGTTTACTGTCCGGCTGAAATCCGGGAAGAACCCGTGAGGCATGGTAGTCGTCAAAAAGCTTGCCTCCAAATTCCAGGTACAGCTTATTATCAAAGTGGCTGATACGTTCTTTAATGTGTGATGACTGCATTTTAAGATATTTGTCATTATCAAATCCGGTTTTCATAAAAAAGATCTCCCTCATATGTATTTGAAATTTTAAGTATACTCACAGCCGGTGAAATCTGCCGTGGGTATACGATTTTAACATCTGTCCAGAATCCTTACAGAAAGGCATAGAAACAGCGTCTTAAAATAAAAGTATACTACATGAACCGGGAAATTTACAACTATAACAGCTGAATTCTTAAAAATCTATAAATTGCATAAAATAAACTTGATATAAGCGTAAAAAATTCAATGGAAATCAATGTTTTTGTTGATTTCCCCGGATGCTGTCCGTATAATATAAGGAGTGATACAGGAGGAGAAAGATGGACAACCAGAATAATAGAAATAATAAGGACCCTAATAAAAATAATAAGCAGGGGTTCTCTTTTGTCATTATAGTCACAATACTTACTGCGATGATGGTATTTGCCCTATATCAGTTCCAGGGCTTTGGAAAGGAAGAGGAGGAGATCAGCTACAACGAGTTCCTCAAGATGATTGAGGACAGGAAGGTTGATTCAGTAGAGGTGCGCAGCGACCGTATTGTAATTACTGCAAAGAAGGAGAAGGGAGCGCGTACAGCGAAGGAATACTATACCGGAGTGATCAGGGACGATACTCTGTCGAATAAGCTGTACAAAGCAGGCGTGGAGTATAAGCAGCATATTCCGGATACATCCTCCATGGTTGTGGCGCAGATGATCTCGTATTTCCTTCCGGTGGTGCTGCTTGTGGGAATGATCGTGTGGATGACGAGGCGGATGTCAAAGGGCGGCGGTCTCATGGGCGTTGGAAAGAGTAATGCCAAGATGTATGTGGAGAAGCAGACCGGCGTGACCTTTAAGGATGTTGCCGGACAGGATGAGGCGAAGGAATCACTGCAGGAGGTTGTGGATTTTCTGCATAATCCGGGGAAATATACGAGTGTCGGCGCGAAACTTCCAAAAGGAGCGCTTCTTGTAGGCCCGCCTGGAACAGGTAAGACGCTCCTTGCCAAAGCGGTAGCAGGAGAGGCAGGTGTGCCGTTCTTTTCTCTGTCGGGATCTGCATTTGTAGAGATGTATGTAGGCGTCGGGGCTTCCAGAGTCCGCGACCTGTTTAAGCAGGCACAGCAGATGGCGCCGTGTATTATATTCATTGATGAGATTGATGCAATCGGAAAGAGCCGTGACAATCAGCTCGGAGGCAATGATGAGAGAGAACAGACACTCAATCAGCTTCTGGCAGAGATGGACGGATTCGAGAGTAATAAGGGGCTTGTGCTTCTGGCGGCAACCAACCGGCCGGAGATTCTGGATCCGGCTCTTCTGAGGCCAGGACGCTTTGACAGGCGGATTATAGTAGAAAAACCGGATCTCAAGGGGCGTGTAGATGTGCTTAAAGTGCATTCCAAGGATGTGAAGATGGATGAGACGGTAGACTTGGATGCGATTGCCCTTGCAACCTCAGGCGCCGTTGGTTCCGATCTTGCCAATATGATTAATGAGGCAGCGATCAATGCTGTTAAGAATGGAAGAAATGCAGTCTCCCAGAGCGACCTCTTTGAAGCAGTAGAGGTGGTGCTTGTGGGAAAAGAGAAAAAGGACCGCATTATGAGTCAGGAGGAGCGCCGGATTGTATCATACCATGAGGTTGGCCATGCCCTGGTCAGCGCTCTTCAAAAAGACGCGGAGCCGGTACAGAAGATTACCATTGTTCCAAGGACTATGGGCGCCCTTGGATATGTTATGCAGACGCCGGAGGAGGAAAAGTTCCTGAATACAAAGAAGGAACTGGAGGCCATGCTGATCGGCGCGCTCGCCGGGCGCGCGGCAGAGGAGATTGTGTTTGATACAGTCACAACAGGTGCGTCCAATGATATTGAGAAGGCGACAAAGATCGCAAGAGCTATGATTACCCAGTATGGTATGAGCGAGAAGTTCGGACTGATCGGACTGGAGTCCGTCCAGAACAGATATCTGGACGGAAGGCCAGTAAGCAACTGCGGGCAGGCTACAGCATCAGAGATCGACCAGGAAATTATGAAGATGCTAAAAAGTGCCTACGAGGAGGCCAAAAGGCTGCTTTCCGAGCACAGATTATCGTTGGATAAAATCTCAGATTTTCTGATTGAGAAGGAGACGATCACGGGAAAGGAATTTATGGAAATCTTTTATGAGGCAGAGGGGATTGATCCCGGAGAAAAGAAAGAAACGGAAGAACGGATTGCCAAAAAGTAGGGGACGGGGCATTTTTAAAAATGCCCCGTCCCTGATTTATAGAAGGAGAGCACGATGTTTGATATTCAGGAGGAACTTAAAAAGCTTCCGGCAAGACCCGGAGTATATATTATGCATGACGAGGCAGATCATATTATCTATGTAGGGAAGGCAGTCAGCCTTAAGAACCGTGTGCGCCAGTATTTTCAGAGCAGCAGGAATAAGGGCGTGAAGATTGAGCAGATGGTGACTCATATTACCCGTTTTGAATATATTGTGACGGATTCAGAGCTGGAGGCTCTTGTGCTGGAATGTAATTTGATTAAGGAGCACAGGCCGAAATATAACACTATGCTTATGGACGATAAGGCATATCCATTTATTAAGGTGACAGTAGACGAGGCATTTCCGCGGATTATGCTGGCAAGGCAGATCGTGAAGGATAAGGCAAAGTATTTTGGTCCATATACGAGCGCCGGGGCAGTAAAGGATACGATTGAGCTTATAAGGAAGCTCTATTATGTAAGAAGCTGCAACCGGCGCCTTCCGGCGGATACAGGAAAGGAGCGGCCCTGTCTGAATTATCACATTCACCAGTGCCTGGCGCCGTGCCAGGGATATATTTCACAGGAGGAGTACCGGAATTCGATTGAGGAGGTTATCCAGTTTCTGAATGGGAACTATGACCTGATCTTAAAGGAGCTTGGGGAGAAGATGAAAGCAGCCTCAGAGGCGCTGGAATTCGAGAAGGCGATTGAATACAGGGAGCTCCTTGGGAGTGTGAAAAAGATTGCCCAGAAGCAGAAGATTACGGATACGGCGGGAGATGACAGGGATATTCTGGCGGTGGCTTCTGATCAGGATGATGCAGTTGTCCAGGTCTTTTTTATC
>Ga0137307_103026_pt1 | contig 10616 bp, 10 predicted proteins | sample NAcewD2O_March_2_FD_97180 | JGI IMG/M metagenome (GOLD analysis project Ga0137307, IMG submission 97180) | Mouse cecal microbial communities from Vienna, Austria - N-Acetylglucosamine amended D2O_March | ecosystem: Host-associated > Mammals > Digestive system > Large intestine > Cecum | place...
ACTCCGCAGTCGTCGGTGCGGGAGTGGACCATCTATTATGCAGCTTCCTTTGTGATATCTCTGGTGGGAGTGATTCTCTCCATAGGAAGAGTCTATATTGCGCTGTGTATGGCGAGGGGGAAGAAATATTCCTTTCAGGATATGTTCTATGGTTTTCGGAACCATCCCGATAAATATATACTTGCGGCCTTGCTGCTGATAGCCATTTGTCTGATTCCGGCTATTCCTTTTATATTAGCTATGATTGTCCAGCATTTTGTGGGCATGAACATCGGAACCGTACTTCTGGCAATTGCCGCTTCTTTATTGATGTTGGCAGGTGAGTTTGTAATAGCTATGCAGTATGCGCTTGTATTTTATCTGTTAATTGATTTTCCGCAGATGAGAGTGCTGGAAGCCTTTCGGATGAGTAAGGGGAAGATGAACGGGAATAAGGGCAGATTATTTTATATCGGGCTTTCTTTCATTGGCTGTAGTATACTTGGGTTATTGTCTTTTGGAATCGGAATGCTGTGGATCGGACCGTATATGATGCAGACGCAGATTTGCTTCTATCTGGATGTGATGGGAGAAAGCTGTACGGAAGGGGTCTGGACAGACAGAAATAGAATAGAACAATGAATAAAAAACCGGAATCGGCAATTTTGTCGCTTCCGGTTTTTTAGAAATATTTTTTGTATTCTTATTGCATCTGCATATACTGCTCAGCCAGTTCATTCGTGTACTGCATGAATGCGTCGAAACCACCATAGAAACTGACCGTATAAATAAACATAATAATAAAAATCACAATTGTAAGCACAAGACCTGCAATTCCAAGACCCAGACCAGTCATTCCTCTGCTGTCCATTGTCATTTCTCCGCCTCTTGATAACAAGGCAAAAATAATTGCAAGGGCTCCAAATGGAAGCGCAGAATAAATGCAGCAGCATGTGACCAATGAAAGGATTCCCAAGACCAAAGACGCAGTTGCAAAACCGGCGGAACGCTTATTTTTATAAGGGGAAAACAGTTCTTGTCCGGGCTGGTGAGAGTCGGGATTGTTCTGATAATCCATGAAAAGACCTCCTTCATAAAACTAAAGATAAGTATAGCATGTGAGGGTGAAAATGCCAAGGGGATTATTGTATTCCGGTAGAGATGCGTAAATTTATGAAATTTAAAGGGATTTACATGTTTGTTGTCTATATGGTATAATGTCGCCAGACATTATACCGCCCGAAAGGGCATAGGCTGCCATGCGCAGCACCGTGTGCGAAGAATGAGCACATGGTATAGTATCACTATAAATCAATATATAAAAAGCAGGGAGTAATTGTATGAGTAATAAAGAGCGTATTTTGCAGTTGATAGATGATGTACCAGATGGGAAACTGGTTTTTGTGGTTGATATGTTAGAATCTTTAAAAGCTTATGCAGGCGAAGCAATAAAACCTGATGAATGGGATTTGCAAATGATTGCAGAGGCAGAAAGAGAAAATGACGGAAATACAATGACGATTGATGAAGTTGCAAAAGAATTAGGTATATCCATATGAAGGGGTATACAGTAACTTTTGAAAAAGCTGCCTTGAAGTTTTTGCGTAAGCAGGATAAAATCACCCAAGAGAGACTTATGAAGGCAGTCAAACAACTGCCTAATGGCACAGACATTAAAAGATTGCAAGGATATGATAATTTGTATCGTACAAGGGTCGGAAATATAAGGATACTATATTCGATTAAGGAAGCATTGAAAGTGGTCAATATCGAAAATATTGATAATCGTGGAGATATTTATAAAAGATATTAGTAAGATGGTTGTCTAACGGCTTTGTAAGAGAAAATGTTTATTCTTTAACTATGATACTGCGCTCATATTATGCGAAGCAAAACCGGCTTCACATAATCAGATTGACGGCGCAAAAGAGCGCCTTTTCTGAGAATCCAGAATCAGGATTCTCAGAAGCTTTATTATGCGAAGCGAGAGCGGCGCCTTTTATGGAAATTCAGAACCGGAATTTCCATAAGCTATATTATTTCTCTTTCTGCCGTATCCGGTGTTTCATTATAATCTTTCTTTTACTGCTATTTCAGCGTCTCACTGTTATTAAGCACAAGCGAGCTATACAAAAACAGCACATCACAGTTATCAAATTCCACGAAATTTCTTAACATTTCACTTGAAAGATAACGGATATCTACCAGTGTGGTTTCTGCATACCCCTCAAACAACAGGGGCGCAATGCTGCTTCCGAAGGAATCCCGGAAAATAATGAGCCTTCTGTCCGTGGCGGCGCGGGTATTTTTCACAGTCAGCAGAGATTTCGGACCCGCCAGAAACATCTCATAAGGATCCCGCCCCATTGCCTTTTCCATATCATAAACCGGAATTTCTCCATTTGTCTCATAATCATATACCAGACAGGAATCAAAAACATCGCTTTCCAGATAATAAATCCGTTCCGACGGAAGCGGAAGCGCAGACTGCCCGTAGTATACTCCGTAAAAGGGATTCTCTAAAAGTTTCTCCTTGTATTGCTCCGAAAGCGTAATCCCCATCCCTTTTGCCAGTCTCTGCGCAACATCTGTAAGTCTTTCCTGCCGCCAGTGTGTGTCCGTTTTATAGTAATCCGAAAGCTCCAGACAGTCGAGAATGTCAATATACTGCATATAATCGGTCTTTTCCTTTAGGTAATCGGCAAATTCCTCATAATTCATGGCAGGATAGCCGTCAAGCCCTGCAAGAAAATAGTTTTTGTCCGGTATAATGGATAGATAGACCTTCACATTCTGTCCATCTAGGTATTTGTCATAAATATGCTGAAATCTGGCAGCCGCATAATCAAGAGAATCCCGGTTCATGGGATATTCCAGTTTTGAAGCATAGCCGTTGGACAGATAAATGCCGTCCACATCTTGCTGACCAAAGAGATATAAGGCAGCAAAGGATTTCAGTGTCCGAAAGCCGGTTCTCAGTGGAAACTGATCCATGGCATAGCTCTCAAAATCCTGCATAAATTTTCCTGACATAACAGAGGATACACTGAATGAAGGCATCGCTGCAAGCGGTCTTCTCTCACTGTCGGAGACGGTGTCCGCAGGCTTAAGCAGACACCAAAAAGAAACCCGCCGCAGATAATACGACTATCTTATTTTTAGTTTTCTCCGTCAATTATTTTTCCTCCTTCAAAAGCCTTATGCTTGGTTACTATTTATGGCTCCAGAAGCCGCTTATGGTAACGATATCTGCATCTTCCCAACAATTTATCAGAAGCGGAAATACAGGAACGGCTGAAAAGAGCCGTCCACAATATATCCGGTGATGACAAATATCAACAGCAGCAGAACGATAGGTTCCATAATATTTAACACTTTTGCAAATGCTTCTCTTTTCCGCAGCCGTTTAATTCCCATAGAAACCAGAGGCGTAGATCCAATGACTGCCATAATCAGGATGACGCAAAAGCTTTTCAGGTAATACAGTAATTCCGTTGAAATAACCGGTAAACCGCCTGCGCCAAACATGGCTCTGATATAAAACCAAGCTTCCGAGAGATTGGCAGCATCAAAAAGCACGAAGCTGAACAACAATACTGACACAACATAAATATGCCGCAGGAATCTTGTTTTTTCCAGCGCCTTCCTGAACGCCAGCTTTTCCAGAATCAGCAGTATGCCGAAAAAAAGCCCCCATGCGATAAAATTCCACGCTGCACCGTGCCAAAAGCCCGTGAGGAACCACACGAGTATCAGATTGCAAAGCCAGCGGGGCTTTTTTACACGGTTCCCCCCAAGGGGAATGTACACGTAATCCCTGAACCAGGAGCCAAGGGACATATGCCATCTGCGCCAGAACTCAGTGATGCTTTTAGAGATGTAAGGATAGTTAAAGTTCTCCGGGAAATCAAAGCCAAAGACTTTACCAAGACCGATTGCCATATCACTGTATCCTGAAAAATCAAAATAAATCTGCAAAGCGCAGGCCAAAGCATACAGCCAAAAGAACATCACAGATTTATCATCAGACGCCTTGAATATGCTGCAGAGCTCGCCCAGCGCATCGGCGATTAGAACCTTCTTGCCAAGACCAAGGACAAATCGTCTGATGCCAAGGGCGCACTTTGCGAAACTGTGCTCCCGATTGTTTAATTGTGCGGAAATGTCCGTATATCGGACAATGGGACCTGCAATCAATTGCGGAAACATAGCGATATACGCCGCCAGATTGATAAAATTCCGCTGGGCAGGAACGCTCCCGCGGTAGACATCTGCAATATAACTAAGTATCTGGAAAGTATAAAAACTGATGCCGATCGGAAGCGTTACCTTTAAAAGAGGAACGGACAATCCGGTAACCATATTAATGTTCTCAATAAAGAAATCCGCATATTTGCAATACCCAAGCAGACAGAGACTAATCACAACGGAAATCGCCAGATACATCCTTGCCCCATGCCCATTGCTCTTTTCTATCAGTATTCCAAACAGATACCCCTGCAGAATGGTAAAGAGCATCACGGGAACAAACTTCGGTTCACCCCAGGCATAAAAAATAAGGCTTGTGATGAGAAGCACTGTATTCTTCAGTTTCCGCGGCGCTGCAAAATACACCGTCAGCACACAGGGAAGAAAGTAATAGAGAAACGGAATGCTTGAAAAAACCATGTTCTTTTCCTCAGCTTGAATTACACGATAGGTTCCTCATATACCAGCTTGGCAGATTCATAAGCCGACATTGTCTTACTCTTAAAGGTGTCGATGATTTCTTCGTTGCCGAATGCAGAAATAACATAATCGCCCACCGTAATCACAATCAGCTTGTCCGGGAAACCGCACATCCACTGTCTCTGTAAAATATTTTCCTTCAGGGAATCCGCCACGGATGAAAGATTGTCGGAACTGCTCACATGAAACGCACCGCAGGTAAAAGTGTTGGCATTCATCATGTGTATAAGGGAAGCCGCACCGTCAATCATGGACGCGGAAGCCTCCGGCAGACCGAGCGAGGAATCCAGCATGGCTGTGTCCTGAATCCCGTAATTGCCGGGAGCGCCGTCTACCATGTTTTCCTCATTAAAATCGCCTCCCATAGCAGAGAATTTCTCATCCTCGCCGTAGCTGTCCCAAATTGTATTGAGCAGTGTAAGGGCGTCTGCAATCTTGGCCTCATCTCCTGCACCGGCGTCTTTTCCGCCGCAGGCCGTAAGCGAAAGTACCATGATAATCATCAAAAATATCGTTAACAACCTTTTCATTCCTAAAATCCTCCTTAAAATACAATTTTTTCTTGAATAAAGTCAGTATACCACAACCCGCCCTAAGTTTATACAAATACTTTTTTATTCCGGATAATTCAGGTTTAAGGATTATTTAATAATTTTCCTGTTATTATAAAGACACAACAGGGAAAGGAGCGGTAAAATGTATCTTCGAATACTGAAAAAAGATTTGAAACGGAAAAAGACAATGAACGCAATCCTGCTGGCTTTTATCATTCTTGCTGCGGTGTTCATTGCAAGCAGCGTCAATAATATGATTACGGTTCTTACTGCGCTTGACAGCTATTTTGAAAAAGCGGATGTGCCGGATTACTGGTTTTTAACGGGAGATGAACAAGCGGTAGAGCGATTTGGCAGCTTTGCGAAGGAAAACGGTTATGCGTACCGCAAAACAGAGCTTATGCAGATTGTTCCGAAAGATGTTCTGGTTGATGGTGAGGAATTTGCATACAGCAAAACCTTATGTCTGTCAACAATAGGCGAAAGCAAAGTGTTCGATCGTGACGCAAATGAAATTGTCGGGGTAAACGACGGTGAAATCTATGTCACAGCCGAAATCTTTGACTCTGCTGATAACAATTTTTACGAAGGCTGTAAGATTGTCATTGATTCGGAGGGCGTGAAGAAAGAATTCACATTGAAAGGCTATGTCAAGGATGCGATGTTCGGCTCGTCCATGATAGGGATGACCCGTTTTCTCATCAGTGAAAATGACTATGAATTATTTAACCATGAAAATGCAAATATTTGTTCTTCAATTTCGGTTTATACGGATGACTCTGAGTTTACGGAAAAGTTTAACGATTTAGAGCTGAACTTAATCATGAATGAAGATTATGCTATGGTCAAGATGATGTACATGATGGATATGCTGATTGCAGCGGTCATGCTTGTGGTCAGTATATGTCTCATTCTAATTTCAATGGTTATCCTTCATTTTACCATCAGCTTTACCATGCGTGAGGAGTTTCGGGAAATCGGCGTGATGAAAGCAATCGGAATTTCAAATGTCCGTATCAGAGGGCTTTACATCGTAAAATATCTGGCAATTGCCGTAATCGGCGCGGCAGCCGGGCTTGCGCTAAGTTTTCCATTCAGCCGTCTTATGCTTGACGAGGTTTCAAAAAATATCATTTTATCGGGGGAGGCTCACTTCCTGCTGAATATGATATGCGCTGTTGGTACAGCGGCATTTGTGGTGCTTTTTTGCTACCTCTGCACGAGAAAAATCAGAAAATTTTCACCGATTGATGCGATACGAAACGGCGAAACCGGTGAGCGCTATAAGAGCAAGAGTGTGATGCATTTGGGGAAATCGAAGTTTCCAGCCACATTGTTCATGGCAGGAAACGATATTTTGAGCGAGCCCAGAAGATTTCTTTCCATGCTAATGATTTTTACGCTGGGGATACTGCTGATTATTATTCCGGTCAATACCATCAATACGCTTCGGGCGGATAAGCTGATACGTTGGTTCAATATGGCAGAGTGCGGCCATGTCATTTCACAGGAGATGCTGCTTACGCCGGGAGGGAACGATCTGGAAACTGCAGAGCAGAATTTAGAAGAGGTACGGGAACTGCTCTATAAGAACCGGATTGAGGCAGAGGTTTTTCAGGAGCTTATGTTTCGGGTCAGTATTACTTATGGCGGTAAAAAGACGTCCTCGCTGGCGTTTCAGGGGATTGGGGAAGTGACGGCAGACAGATATTCCTATCTGGAGGGAAGTGCACCGCAGAATCGAAACGAGGTTGCAATTTCCTACATTATTTCAGAAAGAATCGGTGCAAAAATCGGGGATGATGTGGAAATAAAAATCGGAGATGAAATAAAGACTTATACAGTAACCGCCATCAATCAGTCCATGAATAATATGGGCGAGGGTATACGTTTTTATCAGGGAGAAACACTTGACTATGCTTATGCGGCAGGGAGCTTTGGTATTCAGATCAATTATACCGACAGTCCCGACAGAAAGGATCTGGAAAAAAGAAAGGAGCTGTTGGAACAATCCTATGATGATTCCATTTATACGGCGGGCGAATATATCAGCTATATGATCGGTGATTCCGCAGGACAGATTGAGAGTGTAAAAACGCTGATTCTTATAGTAATTTTGTGTATTAACATGCTTGTAGCCGTACTAATGGTAAAGAGTTTCCTTATTAAGGAAAAGGGGGAGATCGCAATATTAAAAGCAGTCGGTTTTCAAAATAGTTCCCTGATCCTATGGCAGACGCTTAGAATCGGATTTGTGCTGCTGCTTGCCGCCATAATCGCAACACTGCTTGCGACGCCGATTTCGGGGCTTACGGTAGAACCGATTTTTCGGATGATGGGCGCATATGATATTGAATTTGAAGTCGCGGCGCTTGAGGTGTATGTGCTTTATCCTTTGACTGTGCTTGCAGCAACCGCATTTGCGGCGTTTTTGTCAGCGCAGGGACTTAAGAAGATTTCCGCTTCGGAAACATCAAATATAGAATAGATTGGAGAAATCAGAATGGAAAAAGTGTTAAATGTGAAAAATCTCTGTAAGACATATATTGTAAATAAACGTCAGAACAACGTTTTGAAAAATGTAAATTTCACTGTTTCCAAAGGGGAAATGGTGGCGGTCATGGGCCCCTCCGGGTCGGGCAAATCGACCCTCTTGTATGCCGTATCAGGTATGGATAAGATTACGGCAGGCGAAGTGGATTTCTGTGGAAAAAATATCGCCAGAATGAGTGAAAAAGAACTTGCGGTTTTGCGGCTTGACGAGATGGGATTTATTTTCCAGCAGATGTATATGTTGAAAAATCTTACAGTGCTTGACAACATCATTCTGCCGGCGTGCCAGTCGCATAAAATTAAAGAGAGCAGGAGGGAGACCGTAGGGCGCGGACAGAATCTGATGCGCAAGCTTGGTATTATAGAAATTGCGGAAAACGGTATCAATGAGGTTTCCGGCGGGCAGCTTCAAAGAGCCTGCATCTGCAGAAGCATGATAAACAAGCCGAAAATGATTTTTGCGGATGAACCGACCGGAGCATTAAACCGTACCTCATCGGATGAGGTCATGGAAGAGCTTGCAAAGATAAACTCGGAGGGTACCACGGTCATGCTTGTGACCCATGATGTCAAGGTGGCTGCGAAATGCAGCAGGGTACTCTATATTGTTGACGGAAGCATAAGGGGAGAGTATACTTTAGAAAAATATACAAGTCCCGCGCAGCTTAGAGAGCGGGAGCGGACACTGAACGGGTGGCTGATGGAGCTTGGATGGTAATAGTTCAGTCTATGGCTGCACACTCGCTGAGCAGCCTTAGACAATAACGTGAAATAGCCAAGGATTCGCCCCTTTGCCAAGGGCAAACTTTTAATGGGGCGGATTCCGTAACTATGAAGCCGAAGGCTGAATAGTTACCTTGGATGGTAAGGATGGATTATGATTGATATACTAATAGTTGAGGACAATAAGGAATTGGGAACGCTGCTGTGTGATTTTCTGCGCGCAGAGAATTATACAGTAAGCGTTGTGGAAACCGGAGAAAAAGCCTTGTCACTATATGAAACATATGGTGCAAGGCTTTTGGTGTTGGACGTTATGCTTCCGGGGATTGATGGATTTGCGGTCTGTGCGAAGATACGGGAACAGAGCAATACGCCGATTTTATTTGTCAGCGCTAAGACCGGGAAGGATGATAAATTAAACGGACTTATCTTAGGGGCGGACGATTACATTGAAAAGCCCTATGACATTGACATCATGATTGCAAAAATCAACGGAATCTTCAAGCGCAGATACCATCAGGAGGAGATAACCGACGATATTATCCGATTAGATTTAATCAATAAAACGGCGTACATCCGCGAGAAAAAAACGGATATGACGTCAAAAGAGTTTGAACTGCTTGTACTGCTGATGGAAAACAAGGGCAAGGTAATGAACAAAGAATATCTGTTTCGGACGGTGTGGGGCAGCGATAGTTTTTCCGAGCCGCAGACTCTGACTGTACACATCAAATGGCTGCGGCAGAAAATTGAAGACGACCCGAAAAATCCGCAGAAGATTCTGACCGTTTGGGGAGTGGGGTATCGGTACGTATGAAAAGTTTTGAAAGAATCTTTATTCTGGTTATTTTATTTATAGCCGCAGTGATACTTGGCGTCAATCTGTATCTGCTGCGAATTCTTGGCTCGGCTTCCGGCAGACCTTACCGGGTAGAGATAAACAGAATTGCGCTTCAAATAAAAGACAGCGGATTAGAGCAGATTGATTTAACTGGCTGCGAGTATGTGACAAACATTAAAAAATACAGCGGGGACAAGGAGTTTTACCAAGCCCCAAGTGATTATTACATCCGTGAAATAAACGGGGAGCTGTATCGTTTTGACTATACAGCCGTATCGAAAGCAGACAACGGCTGCATAGCGGCGGTAAATATCGGACTTGGAAGCCTGGCGTTTCTGACAATGGCAGTTCTTTTGTTCTGCCGCTGGAAAATCCTGCTGCCCTTCGCGCGCCTGACCGAGATTCCCTATGAGTTGTCAAAAGGAAATCTCGTGGTTCCGCTCAAAGAGAGCAAAAGCAGATTTTTCGGAAGATTTGTCTGGGGCGTGAATCTGCTCAGAGAAAATCTGGAGCAGCAAAAGCAGCGTGAGATGGATTTACAGCGTGACAAAAAGACATTGCTTTTGTCGCTCACTCATGACATCAAGACGCCGCTTTCGGCAATCAAGCTGTATGCAAAAGCATTGTCGAAACGGCTGTATTCTGATGAGGAAAAGCTAGTTGAAATTGCAGAGAGTATCAATGCAAAAGCAGATGAAATCGGGGACTTCATTTCACAGATTGTCAGAGCGTCAAAGGAGGAATTCATCCGGCTCGACGTGGATATGGACGAATTCTATTTATCTGAGCTTATGAGTGCAATTTCAGATTATTATTGTGAAAAATTGCAGCTTATCCGAACGGATTTTTCTATTGGAGCTTATTTGGACTGCCTCTTGAAAGGGGATAAGGACCGCAGTATTGAGACTTTGCAAAATATCATGGAAAACGCTGTGAAATACGGAGACGGTCGGCGCATTGCCATCGGCGTTTCCGAGGAGGACGGCTGCATCCTGATTTCCATTTATAACAGCGGCTGCACGCTGCCGGAAGAGGAACTTCCTCATATCTTCGAGAGCTTCTGGCGCGGCTCTAATTCGGAAAAACAGCAGGGCAGCGGTCTGGGGCTTTATATCAGCCGCCAGCTTATGTGCCGGATGGGCGGTGAGATTTTTGCGCAGATCAAAGCGGGTGAGATGATTGTAACGGCTGTGTTTGGGAAAGTGTGAAATTTATGGATGCAATAATAGTGATTTAAG
>Ga0137307_103027_pt1 | contig 10616 bp, 11 predicted proteins | sample NAcewD2O_March_2_FD_97180 | JGI IMG/M metagenome (GOLD analysis project Ga0137307, IMG submission 97180) | Mouse cecal microbial communities from Vienna, Austria - N-Acetylglucosamine amended D2O_March | ecosystem: Host-associated > Mammals > Digestive system > Large intestine > Cecum | place...
AGTTAAGTTTCATAGACAAAATGAGGAAAAGATATGAGGAAAGCAGTATTTTTTGACATTGACGGAACAATCTGGGATGAGCATTCTTTTATTCCAAAGAGCACACGAGAAGGAATCCGCAAATTGCGTGAAAACGGACACTATGCGTTCATCTGTACTGGAAGAACGAAAGGATTTATCAGGGATCAGCGGCTTTTATCCCTTGGATTTGATGGAATGATTGCAGGCTGCGGGACATATATTGAGTGTGATGGAAAGGAATTGTTCTACCAAAAGCTGGATAACCGGAAGGTAGTGGATTCACTTGCTGTTTTGCGGAAATACCATATGCCGGTCATACTGGAAGGGAAAGAGTATCTGTATATGGATTATGAAGAGTTTGCGGGAAATGAATATGCAAAAAAGGTGAAGGGTGAAATGAGTGAATATCTGCTTCCGATTTCCGGGAATGAAAGCATTTGGGAAATAAGCAAATTTTCTGCAGCCGGAAATGAGGAGACGTATCCCTTGGCATTAAAAGAGCTGGAAGGGGAATATGATTTTCTGGTGCATGGTCCTCATGCAATCGAATTCGTCCCACGGGGATTTTCGAAAGCCTCCGGTATTGCGAAGGCATGCGGGCTGCTTGGAGTAAGGAAAGAAGACACTTATGCTTTTGGCGACAGTGTCAATGATTTGCAGATGCTGTCCTTTGTAGCGCATGGGATAGCAATGGGAAATGGAACAAAAGACGCAAAAGAGGCGGCGGAGTATGTCACAGCTCCGTTGCGGGAGGATGGAATCTATCAGGGACTGGTGCATTATGGATTGATTTCATAAAGGAAAAGAAAACTTTATAAAAAAATTATGAAATCAAGAAAAAATGGGGAGTTTAAGAAAAGACGAGAAAATGAGAGTAAAAATGAGTATATAAGAGATAATATGAGATAATAAAAAGGAAAATGGATTTGCAGAATGGATAGCAAAAAACTATTATATGTCTATCGGTTAGCACTCGAATCGAATGAGTGCTAATAATTGAAGATGAAAAGTGTAAATTGTGTTAGAAGGAGGAATTATATATGAAATTAGTACCTTTATCAGACAGAGTTGTTTTGAAACAGTTAGAAGCAGAAGAGAAGACAAAATCCGGAATTATCCTTGCAGGAAGCGCACAGGAGAAGCCGCAGGAAGCAGAAGTTATCGCAGTTGGTCCCGGCGGAATGGTAGACGGAAAAGAAGTTACCATGCAGGTGAAAGAAGGACAGAAGGTCATCTATTCCAAATATGCAGGAACAGAAGTGAAATTAGACGGAACAGAGTACATCATCGTTAAACAGAACGATATTTTAGCAGTTGTCTCCGAATAAGGCAGGCAGCGATTTAGAAAAGAAAGGAAAGAGGTAAAAAGTTATGGCAAAAGAGTTAAAATATGGAACCGAAGCAAGAACCGCTTTGGGTGCAGGCGTTGACAAGTTGGCGAATACAGTGAGAGTAACCCTTGGACCGAAGGGAAGAAATGTAGTGCTTGATAAATCTTACGGCGCTCCGCTCATCACCAACGACGGCGTGACGATCGCAAAAGAAATCGAGCTGGAAGATGCATTTGAGAACATGGGCGCACAGCTTGTCAAGGAAGTTGCGACCAAGACAAACGACGTGGCAGGCGACGGTACAACGACCGCTACCGTACTTGCGCAGGCAATGATTCAGGAAGGAATGAAGAATCTGGAAGCCGGTGCGAACCCAATCATCTTAAGACGCGGTATGAAAAAGGCGACAGACAAAGCAGTGGATGCAATCGTGGCAATGTCTGCGAAGGTAAACGGCAAGGACCAGATCGCAAAGGTGGCATCCATTTCCGCAGGTGATGAAGAAGTCGGCGATATGGTAGCAGATGCAATGGAGAAGGTTTCCAATGACGGCGTTATCACCATTGAAGAGAGCAAGACCATGCAGACTGAGTTGGATTTGGTAGAAGGTATGCAGTTTGACCGTGGATATATTTCTGCGTACATGTGCACAGATATGGATAAGATGGAAGCTGTATTGGATGATCCGTATATCCTGATTACAGACAAGAAAATCAGCAACATTCAGGAGATTCTTCCATTATTAGAGCAGGTTGTACAGTCTGGGGCAAGACTTTTGATTATTGCAGAAGATATTGAGGGAGAGGCATTAACGACCTTAATCGTAAATAAATTGCGCGGAACCTTTAATGTAGTAGCAGTGAAGGCGCCGGGCTATGGTGACAGAAGAAAAGCAATGTTAGAGGATATTGCAATTTTAACCGGCGGACAGGTGATTTCAGAGGAAGTTGGTCTGGAATTGAAGGATGCCGCCTTAGATCAGTTAGGACGTGCAAAATCCGTAAAGGTTCAGAAAGAGAATACCGTAATCGTAGACGGTGAAGGCGATAAATCCGGAATCCAGTCCAGAATCGCACAGATCCGCGCACAGATTGAAGAGACAACATCTGAGTTTGACAAAGAGAAATTACAGGAGCGTCTTGCAAAATTAGCAGGCGGTGTTGCCGTTATCCGTGTAGGCGCTGCAACAGAGACTGAAATGAAGGAAGCAAAACTCCGTATGGAGGATGCATTGAATGCAACAAGAGCAGCAGTAGAAGAAGGAATTATCGCAGGCGGCGGTTCTGCATATATCCATGCAAGCAAAGAGGTTGCAAATTTAGCTGAGACCTTAGACGGTGACGAGAAGACCGGTGCAAAGGTAATCTTAAAGGCACTGGAAGCTCCGTTGTACTACATTGCAGCAAACGCAGGCTTAGAAGGCGCAGTCATCATCAATAAGGTGAAAGAGTCCGAGACAGGCGTAGGTTTTGATGCCGCAACCGAAGAGTATGTCAACATGGTAGAGGCAGGAATCCTTGATCCGGTCAAGGTGACAAGAAGCGCATTGCAGAATGCAACTTCTGTAGCATCTACATTACTGACCACTGAATCCGTAGTGGCAAATATTAAGGAAGACGCACCGGCAATGCCGGCGGGCGGAGCCGGCGGCATGGGGATGATGTAGTCGGAAGCGGGGAATAAATAGAAGAGAGCCCCTGAGAATCGCATAATTGTGATTCTCAGGGGCTTTCAATTTAAAACTATAGCCCATATTCCATGAAAAGGGCTTCCTGAAACGCCCTGTCATTTGCGGCTTTGACGATATCATCCATTCTGTCATCTTTGATTAAGAATTGGATGAGAGAATTGTAGCGTTTTAAACCTTGTTCCAAACCTTGTTCAAGTCCTTGTGCAAGACCCTCTTCCCGTCCTTCTTCCCGTCCTTCTTCCCGTCCAAGTTCCATTCCCAATTTGCGTCCCTGTTCAAGCCCAATCTCCAATATATTCATTTGAACTGCCTCCCATTCTTCCGATTCTTTGACTTCCTGAACAATCTGATCTAATTCCAGAATGCGCGAATCATGGCTGGTAATATTCGGATTGTCCATCGTGGTTTCCTTCATGTACTGCAGCAGGCTCACCAACTCCTCCCGTCCGCATTTGCTTGTCATGTTCAGAAAAAGTTTTTGTGTTCCATCCTCTAAAAACAAATCCGGTTCTTCCATACATCTTTCATGGAAAGTATACATTGCCCGATTTCTGCCGAAAATATCTTCCTGAGTGATGAAGATGATGATGGTGGACGGCAAATTCCGGTATTTTGTCTTATTCCCGGCTTTTAAGATGGGCGTGTCAATCATGCCTTGATAAAACCGGGAGCGTTTTGCAAGGTCATCCTGACGGGCATCATTCTGCATTTCCATGTTGAACTGCCTATGCTGCCTGTCTATAGCCCATGCATCCAGCCTGATAGCCCGTTTTCCGGATTTGTTTAGAATAACTTCTTCTGTTTTTACTTCTAACAGCTCAAGACCCGGTTCATTTAGAATAATACTCAAAATGTTCTGGTAGGCTTTTTTGTGCTTCATCACAGTAAGGAAAAGCGCGAAGTCACTCAGATTAAACGGATGGTTTCTTGTCAGCTGCAGTGTGTCGTAGTTTCTTTTGTTCATGTTATGTCCCTTTCTGCTGTGTGAGCGGCAGAAAGCGCTGTCGTTTGCTCCCTGCCTTATTTTATTGTTCATCGCAAGGAGTTCTTACGGATGACTTCCGTTTAAGATTCTGTATTTGTAACAGAAAATGAAATTTAGAATAGTTAGAAATCTTTGCATGTTTATTTTAGCATACGTTTGCTAAAGTCTGCAAGAGGCAAAAGAAAGAATAGATTTAAATTCCGTGCATATATATAAAGGAATCCATGATAGGAGAACTTTTTATATGCGCGGATTTTTGTTCCCAGGCAAATGCCGGGATTTTTTTCTTGTGATAGACAGTTGCGAGAAAGAGGTTGAATTATATACAAAGGAGGGATTTCATTTGAACCTAAAATCAAAGCTCTGCCAGTATGTGGTATTTACAAGCATTTTTCGCAGTAAAAAAGTGAAGGAATGTAATCTCGTGACTCATTGCGAGGCGGATACGGAAAAAATTCTTCGCTTTTTCCTATCACATCGTTGATGTGAATTGCGGGAGAAAGCGGAGGTTGCCACCAAAACGGAAATATGATACAATTCATAATAGTGTGTATCACATCCTGATAAATGTGGAAAAATAGCAAGGGATGAAAAGAAGGAGGAAAAATATGAGCAAGGTGGCAATACTCACAGACAGTTCCAGCGGTATCACTCAGGCAGAGTCAAAGCAGCTTGGAATCTCCGTTTTACCAATGCCCTTTTTTATAAATGAGGAGATTTTCTATGAAGATGTAGATTTGACGCAAGAGAGCTTCTATCAGAAATTGGAGGAGGGGGTTGACATTGCGACCTCAATGCCGGTGGTCGGGAATCTGACAGATACATGGGATAGGCTTTTAGAGGAAAATGATGAGATTGTATATATTCCGTTATCCAGCGGATTGAGCAGTTCTTGTGAAACGGCGATCATGTTGGCGCAGGACTATGAAGGCAGGGTGCAGGTGGTGAATAATCAGCGTGTATCCGTTACTATGAAGCAGTCGGCGCTTGATGCAAAACGGCTTGCCGACAAAGGCAAGAGTGCGAAGGATATCAGAGAAATTTTAGAGGCGCATAAGTTTGACTCGAGTATCTATATTATGCTGGATACGCTGTACTATCTGAAAAAGGGAGGACGTATTACTCCGGCAGCGGCGGCGCTTGGGACATTGCTTAAGCTTAAGCCAGTACTTCAGATTCAGGGTGAGAAGCTGGATGCTTTTGCAAAGGCGAGAACGGTGAAACAGGCGAAGAGCATTATGATTCAGGCGATGGCAGATGATTTTGAGAAGCGTTTCAAGGATCCGGAGGGAAAGAAGATACATCTAATGGTTGCGCATACTCAGAATTATGAGGCGGCAGAGGAATTTGCAAAAGAGATTCAGGAGCGTTTCCCGGAGCATGATATTATAATTGATCCGCTGTCTTTAAATATTGCCTGTCACATTGGACCGGGTGCGTTGGCGGTTGCCTGTTCCTGTGAGATTGAAGAAGCGGAAGCATAAGAAAAGGCAGAATCAGGAGAAGCAGTTTGTAACTGCTTCTTTTTTGAAGTTAGAATAGAATTGAGGTGAGGGGAAATGAAGCTATTATATGCAGAAGATGAAATCAGTATGTCGGAGGCGGTTGTGGATATTCTGACGTATCATAATTATATGGTAGATGCAGTCTATGATGGACAGATGGCATTGGAATATGCAAGGATGGAGCAGTATGACGGGATTATTCTTGATATTATGATGCCTGGGATGAGTGGGCTTGAGGTTTTGGCAGAGCTTAGAAAGGAAGGATGCCGCATACCGATCTTGCTACTGACTGCCAAGGCAGAAGTGGAGGACCGGATACAAGGCTTAGATCTTGGAGCAGACGACTATCTTCCGAAGCCGTTTGTCATGGGCGAGCTTTTAGCAAGGGTTCGGGCAATGCTTCGGAGACGGGAAGAATTTACCCCTGACATTTTAAAATGTGGAAATGTCTCCCTGAATCTGCACAGCTATGAACTGATCGGAGAGAAGCAGACGTTCGTGCTTCCAAATTTGGAATACCGGATGATGGAGCTTTTGATGTTGAATCAGGGCATTTATTTATCCTCGGAGGATTTATTGGTAAAGGTCTGGGGATACGATACGGACGCAGAGCTGGGAACGGTCTGGGTGTATATTTCCTATCTGCGCAAACGCTTATTGGCTTTGAATGCCAACGTGGAAATTAAGGCAAAGCGGAATATTGGATACACTTTGGAGGTAAAGGAATGATAAAGACGCTTCAGAGGAAGTTTATTATTACAGCAATGGCTGCGATTTCCATTTTGATTCTCGTTTTGCTTGGAACTATCAATGTGGGAAATGTATGGATGACCGGCAGACAGACAGAGCGGACGCTTGCAATGCTGGCAGAAAATGAGGGGGACTTTCCGCCGCAGATGGATTTTAGGGAAAAAGAGAGAACAGGCTTTTTGGCGCCGCCGATGAATGAGGATACGGCAATGGCGGCCAGATATTTTCTTGTCCGAGTGGATACGGATGGCGAGATCGTGTATAAAGATGTTGGAAAAATTGCTTCCGTAACGGAGGCTGAGGCAGGGGAATTCGCACAGAAAGTGATTGAAACGGGGAAGAAATCGGGAAGGATACAGCAGCTTGCATACAGCGTCACAGATTCCAATGATGGCAGAGGAACCGTCATGGTCTTTTTAGATGTTTCCAACCAGTTTTATGGAATTCTGCGGATTTTGGTGATTTCGGTGGCCATTGGCGTTATCTGTTGGATTTGTATGTTGTTTTTGGTAATCCTGTTGTCGAAAAGGGCTAGACTATGATATACGGACGGGGCTGGGAGGAACAGAATTTCTGGATTCTTCATGTGTTACGATTCCGGCGGGAAATGCCCCGATATTGTTAGAGGTGAAATGGGATTCATTGCAGTCTTTGGAAGCGTTGTGATTGGTGCTGTACTTTTGGTATTTGTAAATCGGAAATCTCATTTGAATCCGTATATTGTGGTGATTCAATGCGAGGGGCATGAGAGTGAACAGTCGGCAAAGGAATTTTTAGAAAAGCAGGTAAAACGCATGACAGTGAAGAGTAAGATGGCGCAGAAGGGCGCTATTGAGCTGAATCTGGAAATTCGTTTGAAGGAAGATAATACGGATTTTATCAATATTCTTTCCGAGATGAAAGGAGTAAACAGCGCTGTGCTTGTCAGTTACAACGGTGACTACATGGGCTAAGGAGGGATTAAATGTCAACACACAAGCATATTGACAGAATCTGCTGTGCCGTACTTGCCCTTGTACTTGCCTTGACCGTCTTGTTTATCAAAGCAGAGCAGTTTGGTGTTCAGGCAGTGATAAAAGAGCTGGGTTATGAGGCAGAGCTGTTTGACACCAGAACTGTACATACCATAGATATTGTAATGGATAACTGGGATGATTTTATTGATACCTGTGAAAATGAAGAATATGAGGTATGTTCTCTGGTAATTGACAAGGTAGCGTATAAGAATGTTGGAATCCGTGCGAAGGGGAACACTTCACTTAGCATGGTTTCCTCTTATGGCAATGACCGGTACAGCTTCAAAATAGAATTTGACCACTATGACAGCACGAAATCTTATTATGGTCTGGATAAGCTTAGCCTGAACAACATTATTCAGGATAATACCTTTATGAAGGACTATCTAACCTATCAAATGATGGGATATTTCAGTGTGGATGCACCGCTGTGCAGCTATGTCTATATCACGGTAAATGGCGAGGGCTGGGGACTGTATCTCGCCGTAGAGGGCGTAGAGGAAGCATTTTTAGAGCGCAATTACGGCTCTGATTACGGAGAACTCTATAAGCCGGACAGCATGAGTATGGGCGGCGGAAGAGGAAACGGCGGACAATTCGATATGGAGGAATTTGAGCAGAAGAAGGATTCGGAAATAAATGCGGCGACGGAAGATGATGGGCAGCCGGATGGAAACATGCCGCAGTGGAACGGAGAGCAACCGGATGGGAGTATGCCCAAAGGAAACGGAGATCGGCTGGACGGCGGAATGCCACCGGAAAGAGGAGGGAATCAGGATGGTAGAACGATGCCGGAAAACGGAGAAATGCCGGAAGGCGGAATGACGCCGGGAAATGGTGCAGCAATACCGGGTGATGCAGGCGGCGGTATGGTTATGGACAGCGATGATGTTTCTTTGATTTATTCGGATGACGAGTACAGCAGTTACAGTAACATTTTTGAGAACGCCAAAACAGAGATATCCGATACGGACAAGGAACGGCTGATTTCGGCATTGAAAGAATTAAATGAGGGTACTAATATAGAAGAAACGGTTAATGTCGAGGAAGTTATCCGCTATTTTGTGGTACACAATTTCGTATGCAATTTCGACAGTTATACCGGATCTATGATTCACAATTACTATCTGTATGAAAAGGACGGACAGCTTTCCATGATACCGTGGGATTATAACCTTGCTTTTGGCGGGTTCGGGTCTATGTCAGATGCCGCCAGTCTTGTAAATTATCCGATTGATACGCCGGTGTCAGGAAAAACCGCTGATTCCAGACCGATGCTTGCATGGATTTTCCAGAGTGAAGAATACACCGAACTATATCATCAGTATTTTGCGGAGTTTATCAACAGCTATTTTGACAGCGGATATTTTGAAAAAATGATGGAAACTGTTTCAGAAATGATTGCTCCTTATGTGGAAAAAGATCCGACGAAGTTCTGTACTTATGACGAATTTGAAAAAGGAGTTTCTACCTTAAGGGAGTTCTGTGTGCTTCGGGCAGAGAGTGTCAGCGGACAGATTGCGGGAACGATTCCGTCTACTTCGGAGGCGCAGATCGAAGACAGTGCGGCATTGATTGATGCCTCTGGTATTACCATATCCGATATGGGGACGATGGGAGATATAAGGGGAAAGAAGTAAAGGAATGTGGAGACCTTGAACACTTTCCCTTGTAAAATGCCCATAAGGACAAAAACAAGGGAAAATCATATCCGTTCATTATAGTAATATTTTCATGTATCATCCTGCAGCAGAGTATCGAATTTTCATTCATTCTCTTTTTGCAGGATATTTTTTTGAATTTTCTGCTTCCATACCAGATAGGCAATCATCAGAGGAACACCTGCGCCGATCCATGCAACCGGGTTTGCAAAGCATACGCTCCAGTAACCGGCTGGCTTTAGCAGAACTGCTACAGTGGCGAGACGGCATATAGTTTCAAAGATGCCGCTGATCATCGGCATAATCTCTCTTCCAAGTCCCTGTAAAGAAGTACGGTACAGGTAGATAAAGGCGAGGAAGATAAAGAAGAAACTTATAGTATTCAAATATCTGGTGACATAGTCCATGACCTCATCCGTCGGGGCGTTTAAAAACAGCCGTACAATATATCTTCCGAATCCGGCACAGATGAGGGAAGCAAGAACGGCGGTTGCAAGACCAATCCAAAACGCATCTTTCATGCCCTTAAAAATTCGCTCATATTTTCCGGCGCCGAGGTTCTGACCGCAGTAAGTAGCCATCGTAGTTCCAAGCGTAGGCATGGTCTGGACGGAAATCTGTTCAACCTTGCTGGCGGCAGTAAAGGCGGCAACTACGCCGGAGCCAAAAACGTTAACGGCGCTCTGCTGAATCATGGATCCGATTCCAATCAGAGAGTAATTTAACGCCATCGGAATTCCGATGGAAATAAGCTGCCAGACAATTCTGCCGTCCGGGCGGCAGTCTGACTTGCTGATCTTTAAAATATCGAATTTGCGGAACATGTAGAGGAAGCAGAGTACGGCGGAGATACCCTGTGAAAATACGGTTGCATAAGCCGCGCCCGCCACCCCAAGTTTTAAAACAATAATACAGAACAGATCCAATACGATATTTAAAAAAGAGGAGAGGATTAAAAAGTAAAGAGGCGTCTTACTGTCTCCCACTCCACGTAAAATACCGGAAGCAACATTATAAAACATACTGCATAGAATTCCCCAGAAAATAATTTTGATATAGGAATCTGCCATGTCCAAAATATTTTCCGGCGTATTCATAAATAAAAGCAGTTCCTTGGAAAAGATTACGGTTATCATGGTTAAAACGACAGAAACCACGAGACTTAAAAACAGGGAAATGCCCACGTAGCGTTTTAAGCGCGGAATGTCCTTTGCGCCGAATGCCTGTGAAACCATAACGCCAAAGCCCTGTGTAATACCCATTGCAAAGCCTAAAACCAAAAACATAATAGAGCCGGTAGCGCCCACTGCCGCAAGCGCGTCTTCGCCCAGAAACTGACCGACAATAATCGTATCGAACATGTTATAAAATTGCTGGAATATATTTCCGAACAATACGGGAAGGGAAAACAGTAAAATAATTTTTAATGGATTGCCGCTTGTCATATCTTTCGTCATTGATGTCTCCTCCTTAATTTCAAAAATTGAATTTGTTGTAGTATAAACTGTGACGATTTCAGGTCACTGTTCACACGGTTCCGTGCGCCATGCTGCACGGCATCCGGCTCCTTGCCAAAGGCAACTTTAAAAGAGCCGGATGCTGTTACCGGAACGACCAAAGGGAGTGAACAGTAACGATTTAAGGTGTATCATACTAC
>Ga0137307_103028_pt1 | contig 10616 bp, 11 predicted proteins | sample NAcewD2O_March_2_FD_97180 | JGI IMG/M metagenome (GOLD analysis project Ga0137307, IMG submission 97180) | Mouse cecal microbial communities from Vienna, Austria - N-Acetylglucosamine amended D2O_March | ecosystem: Host-associated > Mammals > Digestive system > Large intestine > Cecum | place...
CCGGAAACATCCCTGCCGGCCCTGATCATCGTCAGCACCTGGACCAGTGTAGGTTATTACATGATCATCTGCCTGGCCGGTCTCACCGCGATCCCGGATTCCGTAATCGAGGCAGGCGAGATGGACGGAGCCACAGGAATCCGGAAGGTCTGGTATCTGTACATCCCTATGCTCTGGGATTCCGTCAAAATGTCCGTGATCATGGTCATAACAGGCGTATTGAAGATCTTTGATACGGTTTACATACTGACTCCCTCCGGTGGTACAGACAATTCCACGATCGTACCTGCACTGCTGATGTACAATGAATCCTACCGTTATGGCCATTACGGAACAGGAAGCGCAATTGCCACAATTATCTTCATATTAAGTGCCCTGGTATCCGTCATAAGCCTGCGCCTCATGAACAAACGAGAAAGCATTGAGTATTAAGAAAAATACAGAGGATTAGAAAAGCACAGAAAATTAAGAAAAGCATAGAGAATTAAGAAAAATACAGAGTGCTGAAAATAATCATAATAAGCGAATGAAATATATAGCATGCTATAAAAACAGACAAATCTCTATCAATATAAATCTGTATAGAAAGAAGGGATAATTTGAAAAAAGCTGAAAAAAGAGTACACACACTGGGACATAAGATCGGATTTCTCATATTCCTTGCCATAGCAGTAATCAACGTCTACCCATTAATATTTTCCATATTCTGCTCATTAAAAGGAAACCTGGAGATCTTTTCCTCCTTCATCTCCCTGCCAGAACAGCTCCGGTTCGAAAACTACATAACTGCATGGAAAGTAGGAAACATCGGACGATACTTCCTGAATACAATCCTGCTTGCAGCCGGGACACTCCTGATCTCAGGCCTGTTCGGAACCATGGCATCCTACATCCTGTCAAGATTCCGCTTCAAAATAAAGTCCGGCATCTATCTGTTCTTCATCTCCGGCATGATGATCCCCATCCAGGCAGTCCTGATTCCGCTGTCCTACGTATTCGGAAAACTGGGAATTATGAACAACTACGGAATGCTGCTCTTACTCTACTCCGCCTTCTGCTTCCCCATGACCGTACTCATAATGACAGGATTCATGAACAGCATCCCCACAGAACTAGAAGAAGCAATGATCATAGACGGAGCAGGCATCTGGCAGGTATTCTTCCAGATGGTCATCCCACTGTCCATGCCAGGAATCATAAGCGTCTCCATCTTCAACTTCATCCAGGTATGGAACAACCTGCTGTTCCCCCTCATCTTCATCACCGACAAAGAAAAAGGAACCATCTCCATGGGCCTTCTGGCCTTCTTCGGAGAATACAGCACAGACTACAGCGCATCCATGGCAGGAATCTGCCTCACAACCATACCTGTCATCATCGCATACGTACTCTTCCAGGACAAGATAGAAAACGGCCTCATGAGCGGAGCCATAAAAGGTTAACTTGGCTAATTTGGGACGGGGCATTTTGAGAAATGCCCCGTCCCAAATTAAAAACAGGGTGTCCCCGATTGAAGCAGGTGGAGGTGTTTTTCGAAGTTTACCCCGTCATTGCGCGGTACGCCTTCTTTTACGGAGTCTGCTATGGAGGCTTCCAGGAATCTGCCGGCTGTCTCAATTATGGGGGGTATGTCTTTTCCGGCGGCAATGCCTGCGGCGAGGCAGGACGCGAAGAGGTCGCCTGTTCCGGAGTAGCTCTGTCCGATGTAGGGGAATGCGCGCAGGGCTGTCTGTTCTCCTGAGAGATAGTAGTTTCCCATCTGCGTTGTCCCGGTTTCATCCGTAAAGTGTATGCCGGTAACGATAATGTGGGCAGGCCCGTCTTCGGCCAGAGAGTGTGCAAGGCTGTGGATGGTCTTAAGCAGTTTTCCAGTGTCAGTGATTCTTTTTATGCTGTGGAAGTCTGCGTCAGCGAGAAGGCAGAGCTCGGTCAGGTTGGGTGTGATGATGTCTGCTTTTTGTACGAGCTTTTTCATCTGACGCAGAAGCTCCGGTGTAAACATATCGTATTTTACTCCGTCATCTCCCATGACGGGATCCACCAGAAGAAAGGTTTCTGGAGTGTCAAACGTATCTATAAAACGAAAGATCTGCCGGATCTGTTCTTCGCCTGCAACGAATCCGGTGTAGATCCCGTCAAAGGTCTGTCCCATCTTTTTCCATTCTCTGCGGAAATGTTCCATTTTATCTGTATAATCATCTAAATAATAGCTGGGATATCCTGTCTGTGCGGTCAGTATGGCTGTAGGCAAAGGGCATGGCTGTATGCCCATTGCCGAGATGACGGAAATGGCGGCGGTGAGCGAACAGCGTCCGAAGCCGGACAGATCGTTGATTACTGCGATTTTTTTGGTCATGTTGTGTCTCCTCCTTAGTGGTCTGTTATTATGACAGATGACATTATTGTGATTATTACAGTGCAGCATGGTTGGCTGTGGCCAAAATCGTATATTATGTAGTATGGCGCGATTTTATGCCTGTGTCAAGATCATGATTCATTTGGAGGATAATAAAAAACAATCGTCATTAATGAATAGGACGATGCTGTCTGCGGTGCGGTTTAGAATTTTACAAAAGGGAGAAATGCGTTTACCGTGAATTCTGATTCCGCCAATATTGACAAAAAGTAGGGGGTATTAATGAAGCTTAACTATTGAACTGGCCGGTCTGCTGTCAGATCATTACAGGATGTTAGGTATCCGTTCCATTTGCCGGGCAGATCAAAGAATAATAAACAGGAGTGAGAAAAACATGAAAAAGAGAAAAAATAAGGCAGGTATTCTGCTTGTTTTGCTGTTTGTATGCAGCTTCACAGCAACTGACGTAAGAGCCGCCGATGAGGGTATTACAAGGGCAGCCTGGCTGCAGAAGCTGGCCCAGACCTTTGAGATGACTGTTGAGGAAGACAATTATCCGGATGATTATTTTAGCGACATAGGGCCGGATTCGCAGTATTACAGAGATATTATGGTTGCAGCGGAGTTTGGTGTTGCTGATATTGAAGCCGGACAGAAAGCGGAACCTGAGAAGAAAGTGACACGGGAGTCCGCTGTGCATACGCTGAACTATTGCCTGAGATACAAACTGGAGGGTGACGGCGGGTATACCTTTTCGGATATTGCGGACTGCCAGTCCCAGTATCAGGATGATGCGCAGATTGCTGTCAACCGGGGATAGTTCAGCCTTGTGGACGGAAAGTTTATGCCAGGACAGGATATCACAGCAGCGGAAGCAGAGCAGATGCTTGCGGATGCCGCCAGTGTGCTTAAGGAGTCAGAGGTTGATGCAGGTGCGGCAGGCAACTATACCTTTGCCGATGATGTCAGAGTGATTCCGGAGGGGACAGATGTCTCCATTGATGAAAATGACATTGTCACAATCAACGGAACAGCTGGCGCGGATGTTAAAGAAGGCGAGACATTTGTCGTGTATCCCGCAGATTTTCCCTGTCTGTATAAGGCAGTGACTGTGGAGAAGTCGCAAGATACCGTGGTTATTACAACAGAAGAGGCCGATGAGGATACTGCGATCAAGTCGGTTCAGTCGGAAGGGATTGCAGATGCTGATTTGAGCCAGTTCGAGAGTGCTGAGAACATGGAAGCAACCTATGTGGAAACGAAAAAACAGGCGAGGGCTGCTTCCAGCACCTATGGAATCCAGGTGACGAAAGACTCCATCATTGCAGACACTAAGATCCCTCTTGGAAATGGTCTTTCTGTAAAAGTGGCCGTAAATCTGTCTGACCTGAAAATTCCGCATAAGATCGACTCAATGAATGGATACTATTATGTAGAGCTGAAGGGGAATGTGGCAGTGACCGGTACGCTGTCTGCAGATCTGATAGAAATGGGCGGTGTATCAAAAGATGTGAAGATTGGGCAGATACGGATTGCCGGCGTTGGAGTGATTGAGGTTACGTTACACTTTTCAGCAGAGGGAAGAATCATCGTGACATACTCAGGCGGATTCGGGGCAGGTTTCCAGTCATCGGGCGGCGATTTCCGTCTGCTCACGTCCTTTAAGAAAAAGAGCTTTACATCGACGGTAGAGGCAGAAGCTTCGATCGGTTTGAAGGCCTCTGCGGGAATCGATCTTTTGATTGTAAAGGGGAGTGTCTATCTTGAATCAGGCATGTCCTGGCATTTTGAAGACCGGAGGTTGGTTATGTCCTGTACGCGGGGAAAGGATTATTCGTATTTTACAAACAGTCTGTCCCACTATGGTTCCAGCTGTTTTGGAGACGGAAGCAGTACAGGATTCGACGAAGAATGGAAACCATATACAATCTATACATATGACCTTGACGAAGATGGGAATGCAACCATCACAAGCTATAAAGGAAATGTAGGTGTGCTGATCATACCGGATACACTGGATGGACATAAGGTCGCTGGTATTGGGAAGGGAGCCTTTAAGAATTGTATACTTCAGGTTGTTGTAATACCGGATACAGTGGTTACGATCGGTGAGGAAGCCTTTGCTGAAAGTGCGAATCTCCGGAGTGTGGAGATTGGAAGCAGTATAACGGAGATTGGAAGTAATGCATTTCAAAGAAATAAGAAAATGATGGAAATAACGATACCGGATAGTGTTACAAAGATGGGTTCAGGAGTATTTGGGGAGTGTGAAGGACTGAGCCGGGTGACGGAACGCTTTCCTATGCATCGGACAATGAGGATGTAGCTGTTGTATCAGAAGACGGCATGGTGACAATCAGAGGCGAAGGCACTGCGGTTATTACAGTGACAGCGGCTGAGACAGAAGCCTACGGAGAGGGAAGACTGAAAATTACAATCCAGGTTACCGGAAATGAAGACCCGGATGACCCAGATGACCCAGACAACCCGGATAATCCAGACAACCCGGATGACCCAGACAACCCGGACAATCCGAATAATCCGGACAATCCGAGTAATCCGGACAATCCGGATAATCCAGATAAACCCTCCGGCAATCAGGGAAACAATACCCCGAAGCCTGTGAAGGTTACGAAGATCAAGATCCGGTCATCCCTGTCAAATAAAATTGCTGCAGGTAAAAAAGTAAAATTATGCGCAGACGTTTCCCCATCTAATGCTGCCAATAAAGGCATTAAATGGACATCCAGTAATCCGAAAACAGCCACGGTAAGTGTTTCCGGTGTAGTCACTATGAAAAAGAACTCCGGAGGAAAGACTGTAACCATCACGGCAGCTGCAGCGGATGGAGGAGCAAAGGCAGGCTATAAGATCACATCCATGAAGGGTGTTGTGAAGAAAGTATCTATTTCCGGTCAAAAGACAGTAAAAGCCGGGAAGACCGTGAAGCTGAAAGCAGAGGTTACTGCTTCTAAGAAAGCCAATAAGAAACTGCAATGGAAGAGCAGTAATACCAAATACGCAGCTGTAAGCAGTTCTGGAAAAGTAAAAGTTTTGAAAAAAGGAAAGGGAAATAAAGTAAAAATTACGGCTATGGCATTAGATGGCAGCGGCAAGAAGAGTACGGTAACGATTAAAATCAAATAAAACAGGGGTGATTCTATGGCTGAAAAAGAGATGATTAATAATCTAATTGATGTGTATATCAATCTCCAGCGAATTGACATAGCAGATGACACAAAAAAGGAGATTGACAACCAGATCAGTGCAGTGAAAGCAAAATTAGAATCCTTTTGCATTATTACAAGTGATTTGACAATCAACAAATAAAACGAATACAATCCTTATAGCAAAATGAACTATAAGGATTGTATTTTTTTCTTCACACATCATTACCATACTAATGTTAAAATGTAAAAAAATATTTTACATTCCTATTGATAATTCTTTTTTTCTTCATATAATAAGAATGAAGAAAGAGAAGGAGGTCATCATAATGAAGTTTGATGAAATGTTTGAACAGAGAAGTCTGGTGGCTTCAAAGTTAAAAGATTGTATTAGAGATCTGGGCTACACAAAGGTTTCCTTTGCGGCAAAAGCAGATATTTCACGGCCAAAACTTGATAAGTTATTGAGTGGAAGCATAGATAATAAGAGTTCATTTGATCGTCATTTACAAAAAATATTGAAACTTCTCGATATGACAGTAGAAGAATTGATGCTGTATCATTTAGCTCCAACTAGAAATGTCACAGCAACTGTGTTTTCACAAAACGCACCAATGGATCATGAAATGAGTGATACGGCGAAGAAACAATATAATTTACTTCTGGATGTTATTGACCTGTGTGCAATTTACTATTAAGGGGCGCATGATGTCCGGTGGAAATTCTGGAGTGGGGCAATATATGTTAAAGATGGAAAGATTATTCCAGTTGTAAATACTTCTCTGCCAAGAGCAAATCAATATTTTACAGCATGGCATGAAATATATCATTTGATATTTGACAAAGTATCGTTTGATCATTTTATTGAAGCTGACAATACATTGGAAGAAAGAAAGGCTGAATGCTTTGCAGCATGTATGTTGTTAAATGGTGTAGATAGATTTACAGAACTTCCAGAAATGGATTTTGTTTCTAAAATCTTTTATTGTATGTCAGCATTTCAAGCACCGTATAAAGCAGTACTGGTTTCACTTTATGAGTATGCTATTAAAAGTGAAAACGAGAAGCTTTGTAGCAGAATCAAGGAAGTATTCGATCTGCAGTTTGAGGATTTGCCAGATAGATTTAGAATGTTGGGATTAGATGATAGTTTAGTAACTCCTTCTTATGTCATTAATACATCTTCTTTACAAGAGAGAATAAAGAGGGTAAAGGCTGCAAATCCAGAACTTCATTACCACAAGGATAATGAAGAGTATTTGAAGAATATTATGACTTAATTTTGATTCCACAATGGGTATTAACTGAAATAGATGATGCTCCAGGAAGAGCAGGTTATGTACAGAAATTAATTGAGCAAGGGTATCCAATATATTGTATCGAAGAAGGAAGTTATTCAGATTTGACTAATAATGAAGAGGGAAATCTTTATAAGATAGTTCTTGCATCCACACGCCAATTAGCAAGAGTCAGAGGATATTTGCGCCGGTTTGTTGAAAAAACGGATCCTCTTGATATGGATGCATACAAGGATTGGATAGAAAAGTTGTATAATGAATGGCCAATTTCAGAAGAGATGCTATCAACTGGAAGGACAAAAAGAAAAATGCTGGTGAGGTGTCAATCACAATTCTGGCTGAGATTGTATCATGGTATTATCCGGAAACCAAGACATTGACAGTGTATTCTCAGGACCGTGATACATATGAGTTTCAGAGAAAGGCTGAGGCGGATCTAAGGGATGTATTTGCATCAAGAATACCAGTACCTGTTTCATGCAAGAGTAATGATGCTATATTATGTCAGCTTGTAAAAGACGGGAAAATGAGTATAGAGGATATTGATGATTATAGAAAAGATATGCGAAAGATTACATATAGTAAAGAGCAGGATGATCATTCAATCATATTAGTTACAGAATTAGTAGACAATGAATTGTTTGAACAGCTTGTTGCGGATAAAACAGTTCGCATTATTTTTTAGCAGACATTCCAACAGTGAAAAATCCTCAGTACCAGTCTTCGGGTAGTGATCTTCTGCAAAGATATATATTTAAAAAGCATCAAATAAAACGAATACAATTCTTATAGCAAAATGAACTATAAGGATTGTATTTTTTCATGTAACAGTGAAGGTATCTGAACTGTTATTTTTTTTTACATTTTTACGCCCGCCAAGTAACATATCACTTGACAAAGAGTTTATTAAGAGTATAATAAGCTTAGTGCATAAGTTTAGTAAAAAATGATTTTTGGTTTAGGAGAAGATGATCTCATGGAGCTTGAATATGTGAATGAACACATCGGGAATAAGATTAAGGATCTAAGGAACAGAAACGGCCTGACCCAGCAGGAGCTGGCAGACCGCACAGAGCTTACGAAGGGATTCATCTCCCAGCTTGAGAGGGGGCAGGTGTCCCCGTCCATCGTGACACTGTTAGACCTGATCGAATGCCTGGGGACAACTGCTTCTGATTTTTTCAAAGAGACCGAAGAAGAGCATGTGGTATACTCAGAGCAGGGCTTCTTTGAGAAGTTAGACGATGCGGGAAACAGCATCCAGTGGATCGTCCCCACGGCACAGAAGTATCAGATGGAGCCGCTTCTGGTAGTCGTACAGCCTCACCAGACTTTAGAAGAGGATAAACCGCATGACGGAGAAGAATTCGGTTATCTGATATCCGGAAGGCTCCTCCTTCATCTTGGAGATAAGACTTATCGTATTAAGGCAGGAGAGAGCTTTTACTACCCGGCGAAGCGCAGACACCAGATTGAGAATCCTGGAGCAAGACCGGCTAAATTCATCTGGGTCAGTACGCCGCCTACATTTTAAGAGGATGCCAAAGCATGAGATGATACAAGCGTCAAAAGGTCATGCGTTTCATGCTTGCATGAAAAAGCATGACTTTGGGACGCGAAAAACACCGAAAAGTAGCCATTTTTACTATGATCATTGGGGGAAATCATGGAACAGAAGACAAATATTATTGAATTGAAGCATATCACGAAGACCTATAAGGACGGCTTCAGCGCAGTCTCAGATCTCAGCCTGGAGGTAAAAAAGGGAGAATTCATTACATTCCTCGGGCCCTCCGGATGCGGGAAGACCACGACTCTGCGGATGATCGCCGGATTTGACGTTCCGACAGAAGGAGATATTCTTCTGAACGGAACATCCATTACAGAGCTTCCGCCGAATGAGCGTCCCATTAACACAGTCTTCCAGCGGTATGCTTTATTTCCGCATATGAATATTTATGAAAACATTGCCTTCGGCCTGCGGCAGAAAAAGATGCCGGAGAATATTATTGTCAAAAAGATAAAAAAAGTCCTGGAGCTGGTAGATCTTGAAGGCTTTGAGAAGAGAAGCATTGATACCCTGTCCGGAGGCCAGCAGCAGAGAGTTGCTATTGCAAGGGCTGTGGTAAATGAACCGCAGATCCTTCTTCTGGATGAGCCTCTGGGGGCTCTGGACCTGAAGATGCGTAAGGAGATGCAGCTGGAGCTTAAGGAGATGCACAGAGAGCTTGGCATCACCTTTATTTATGTTACCCATGACCAGGAAGAGGCACTTACTATGTCAGACAAGATCGTGGTCATGGCAGAAGGAAAGATGCAGCAGATCGGCACGCCGGAGGATATCTATAACGAGCCGGCCAATGCCTTTGTGGCAGACTTTATCGGGGACAGTAATATTTTCAATGGAATTATGACTGGGAAGCTTAAGGCCCGCTTCTGCGGAGGGGAATTTGCCTGTGTGGATGATTTTGAGGAGGGGACTCATATTACGGCAGTAGTGCGCCCGGAGGATGTCCTGCTGACAGAGCCGGGGCAGGGGAAGATCAGAGGAATTGTAACCTCTGTGATCTTCAAGGGAATGCACTATGAGATTACCATTGAGTCCGGCAAGAATGAGATAATCGCCCAGTCTGTAAACTCTGCGGCAGCAGGAGACCGGGTTGGAATATACGTGGAGCCTGACAATATCCATATTATGCTGGCAGAGGATCATACGAACATCTTTGCTGCGGAGATTAATAGAAACTACGAGCTGGAATATAACGGGAAAGTTCTTGATGTGCAGCTCACAGATCTTATAAAGGGCAGCAGGCTGACAGAGGACGGAACGCTCCTTGACGGAAATGGGCTTGAGCTTGACAGGAACAAGCTTAGAATCAAGATTTCCATCAAGCCTACAGACATTGAGCTGACGGATGAGCAGGAGGAAGGCCTGGTACAGGGGTATATCAGTAATCTGATCTACAAGGGCGATCATTACAGCTATGTGATTCATACAGACCTGGAGCAGGATTTCGTGGTAAATGATGAGTATCTGTGGAATATGGAGGATCAGGTGGGTCTTCTAATGCCTGTAGATAAGATGGTATTTACAGTTAAGAAATAGGAGGGGCTCATGCAGAAAAAGATATTGTCCAGAAAAAGTCTGGGGATTCCTTATATGATTTTTTTGGCGCTTTTTGTGATGGCGCCCCTGTTTGTGCTGATCTATTATGCATTTACCAACGGGCAGGGAGAGATTACGATTCAGAATCTGACCGGTTTCTTTTCTGATCCCAATACGCTGGGAACCCTGTGCTACAGCTTTGGCATTGCGGCGGTTACAACAGCTGTATGCCTGCTTCTTGCATATCCTGTGGCATATGTTCTGGCAACTAGCCATTTGAAAGAGAAGTCAGTTATCCTGTTGCTTTTTATTATGCCTATGTGGATTAATTTTTCCCTTAGGATTACGGCATTAAAAGAGCTTCTTACATGGCTTGAGGGGAATCTGGCATACCATCCTTTCCTGAATACGGTCATTGGCATGACCTATGATTTCCTTCCGTTTATGATCCTTCCGATCTATACCACCATCTCAAAGCTTGACGGGGCGCTTCTGGAGGCGGCAAGGGATCTCGGGGCAGGGGAGCTTCAGGCATTTTTAAAGGTAACACTGCCTTTGTCGCTCCCGGGAATCATCAGCGGGGTTTCTATGGTATTTCTGCCTGCCATGACCAATTATGTGGTACTTGATATGCTTTATAATAGTACTTATATTATGGGAAGCCTGATCGGAAGCTACTTTGCGTCTTA
>Ga0137307_103030_pt1 | contig 10612 bp, 7 predicted proteins | sample NAcewD2O_March_2_FD_97180 | JGI IMG/M metagenome (GOLD analysis project Ga0137307, IMG submission 97180) | Mouse cecal microbial communities from Vienna, Austria - N-Acetylglucosamine amended D2O_March | ecosystem: Host-associated > Mammals > Digestive system > Large intestine > Cecum | place...
AGACCTGAATTTCTGATAAAGCGTTCAGTCTCTCGGGAAGCGGTTCCGTTTCCAATAGCGACTGCGTTCAGCCCGAAGCGGTCAATCATCCGTTTCAGAGTCTTGTGTGCGCCTTCGATGTCGTTTCGCGGAGGAGTCGGGTAAATAACAGCGTCATCAAGCAGATCGCCCTTCTCGTCAATGGCAACTGTCTTGCATCCTGTTCTGTATCCGGGATCTAAAGCAAGTATGCGTCGTCCCTTTAACGGGGATGCGAGAAGCAGTTGACGGAGGTTCTGTGAGAAAATATCGATGGCAACGCGGTCAGCTTCTTCTTTGAGTTCAGCGGAGACTTCATTCTCTACCGATGGTCTTATAAGACGTCTGGAGGCATCCGTCACAGCTTCGGAGACGATTTTGCGACATTCCTGCGATCCCAGACGAGAGGCATATGCTTCAGACAATGCATCTTCAAGTTTACCCCGGGAATCATCAAGGCTGTATTTTACCTTAATCATACCTTCCGATTCTGCTCTTCGCAAAGCGAGATACTGATGAGAGGTGATTCTTCTTACAGAATTGGAGAATGCTGCGTATGCGGCATAGGGAGATGCTTTGAGTTCTTCATCCTTCTCCTTGGCGGCAGTGCATACTATAGCTCCTTGCCGTCGGTATGTGTTGCGGGTCATGTTGCGGAGACGGGTTGATTCGGAAGCCCATTCTGCAATAATGTCGCGCGCTCCAGCCAAAGCATCTTCCGCACTACACATGTCCTTGTTTCCGGTGAATCTTTCTGCCGAGCGGAGAGGATCCGGCGTGTTGCCTGCCATAATGATTCTGGCAAGCGGTTCAAGTCCCCGTTCGCGGGCGATTGTTGCGCGAGTCCTTTTTTTCGGTTTAAAAGGTGCGTATATATCTTCGACCTCGGTCATCGAGCGTGCATTGCGCAGAGATTCTTCCAGTTTAGCGGTCATGGCTCCTGCGGCAGTTATGGCATCTGCTACAAACTCCTTTCGGGTATATAGTTCCCGCACGCTCTTGAGTGTTGTCTCGACAGAGCGCACAGCAACTTCATCGAGTGCTCCTGTCGCCTCCTTTCTGTAACGGCTGATGAAAGGGACAGTCGCTCCTTCATCCAGCAGTTTTATCACGGCAGACACCCCTTTTTCATTCAATGAAAGGCGCGCAGCCACATCGTGTATTATATTATCCATTCTCATTTGTTAAGAAGCTGTTGAAAATACTTCCTTATGCAAATTTACACATAATCATCCAAAAAGCCAAAGGGGGAAATTTCTTCATTGCAGAACGTTTGCGCAACCGTAACAGTTTCTTAACACAACCATAATAGTTTCTTAAAGGGTAATGACTGAAAGCAACTCCGGGAAGCGGGACGTTCTAATAAATAAGCGTTAGCGAACCGTCAGGAAGGTGTGTTTTTTCGTTTAAAGCGGTTGTCACATCAAAATTAATGTGTAACTTTACTTACAGATTATATGAAAAATGAGGTAAAACAACTTGGTTTAAGTAGTTACGAGATTGAATATAAGGATTTTAATGGTTGAATAAAGCGGGTAAAAAAGAGGTGAGATGAATGTAAAATACGGTTTCTTTAAGAAAACTGCCGTTGCGCACGATTCTGCTTATTCTTGCCGGAGTGATAGCAGGCGCGAATGCGTTTGCCGCGCTCTCTCCGGGATTTTTCAGTCTTCTTGTAGCCAGATTTATAGCAGGTTTGCCACATGGTGCGTTTTTCGGTGCCGGTGCCATAGTCTGCACGCGACTGGCGGCAAAGGGAGAAGGGGCGGCAGCTGTGGCGGTGATGATAGGAGGAATGACGGTCGCCAATGTGATAGGCGTTCCGGCGGCTACGTTTGTAAGCAATCTGCTGGTATGGAGATATCTGTTTGCAATAGTGGCTCTTTTCGGTTTGCTTGCGTTTGTTGCGAGTGCCTGCCTGTTTGGAGTCGGAGGTCCTCCACAATATCTGATAGTAGGTTTTTCAAAAGGGGGGGAGATGCTCGGAGCTGCTGGAATCCAGATTGCGTTCAATGTCTCTAACGCCACTTCGGCGGCAATAGGAGGACTGGTTATCAACAGAGGATACGGAGTGGAGTCAACCGCATTGACCGGTATTCCATTCGCATTGACAGGAATGGTATGTTTTCTGCTTCTTTACCGTAAGTTCCGGACTCAGGGAGCATAGATGTCGCGATATAATATACATGCGCCGCGTGCGTTTAGATTGGTAGGGGATAAAGATAACTGACCACATGTTGAAAATTCGCGCATTTATAATAACTGTAATATCAATTATATCTTCATTGTCATTGTTTTCCGAGAATGTGAAGATTTCAGGAAAGATTGTAGACAATGAAGACAAGCCTGTCGAGTTTGCCACAATACGGGTGGCAGGAACAGCTATTGGCACCAATTCGGATCTTAAAGGGCAGTATAGCCTCTCTGTGGCACGCAAAGACACATTGGAACTTATCTATAGTTGCATAGGTTTCAAAACCGTCAATCATAAGCTGATAAATCCCAAAGGCGACCTGACGCTGAATGTACGTATGTATCCCAACGATGTTGAACTCAAGGAACTTGAAGTGCTTGGATTCAAGAATAATATCAACGGGATGCAGAGTTTCAACACTGAAAGCTTCAAACTTTCTCCTGATGTGTCAGGAGGAAGTGTGGAGGCAATGATTTCCACTATGCCCGGTGTGAACTCATCGAATGAACTGAGTTCGCAATATTCGGTAAGAGGCGGGTCGTTTGACGAAAATTCCGTATATATCAACGGAATAGAGATCTATCGTCCGCAGCTTGTACGTGCGGGTCAGCAGGAAGGACTCAGTATTATTAACCCGGACATGGTGGGAAACCTCAAATTCTCATCGGGAGGTTTTCCGGCGCGTTACGATGATAAAATGTCGTCGGCACTCGATATAACTTATCGAGAGCCTGAAGCGTTTGAGGGAGCGGTTTCAGCAAGTCTCATGGGAGCATCCCTCACAATCGGTCAAAATTCAGGTAAATTCTCGCAATTACATGGACTGAGATTCAAGAAAAACAATTCTTTACTATCCTCAATGGATACCAAAGGGGAGTATGACCCCACTTATTTCGATTATCAGACCAACCTCAATCTCAAACCGAATGAGCGATGGACTTTTAATTTTCTTGGGAACATATCGCTCAATCATTATAATTTTACGCCTCATGACCGTGAAACAACGTTCGGAACAGCTCAGGATGTAAAGCATTTCAAAGTATATTTCGATGGCAGGGAACGCGACAAGTTTGAGACATTCTTAGGTTCAGTGTCCGCATTGTACCGCCATAACCGCGCCACGAGTTTCATGGTCGGTGCGTCTGGCTTTCTTACAAACGAACTGGTTTCGTATGATATATCGGGAGAATACTGGCTTAATCAGGCTGGTACTTCCGGCAGCGAGGGAATCGGCGGAGAACTCGGTGTCGGAAAATATATGGAGCATTCGCGCAACAGATTGAAAGCCTCTGTATTCCGGTTGTTTATAAAAGGAGAGACGCGCATAAAGGGGAACCATATCTCATATGGCGTGGATTACAGACGAGAGAGTTTCCGCGACCGCACAAAAGAGTGGGAATGGCGTGATTCGGCAGGATATTCATTGCCGACATTACCTGATGGCGTGCATCTTGTCTATAACCTTTCTTCCAATCATAACCTTGCCGCCAATAGAATTTCCGCCTACGCTGAAGACGCATATTATATCGATACCGACAAAGCCTATATGACAATTAACGGAGGTGTAAGATTATCATATTGGGATTTCAACAAAGAATTCTTAGTCTCTCCCCGCGTGAATTTCTCAATGACGCCAACGGGCAGCAGCTTCAATTTCCGCGCCGCAGCCGGACTCTATTACCAGTCTCCGTTTTATAAGGAATTCAGAAAGAGCGTTACGGATTCAGAGGGGAACCATGCGATAGAACTGAACAGCGACATAAAGTCACCGAGAAGTCTTCATTTCATTGTCGGAACCGATTATACATTCCGGGCGATGAACCGACCCTTCAAACTCACCGGAGAGGTGTATTATAAAAACATGTCGAACCTGATATCATATGAATATGACAATCTGAAAGTAAATTATTCAGGAGTCAATGATTCCAAAGGGTTTGTCACGGGACTCGACCTTAAACTTTTCGGTCAGTTTGTGGAAGGCTCGGATTCCTGGCTCAGTTTCTCTCTGATGAAGACACAGCAGACTCTTGATGGAAAGAAAGTGCCGCTTCCGAGCGACCAACGGTATTCGGTGAGTCTGTATTTTACTGATTATTTCCCTAAATTTCCGAAACTTAAATTCAGTCTGCGAGGCATTTTTGCTGACGGACTCACAATGACCGCACCCCACAGGAGTCGCGCTGAGTCTTATTTTCGCGCTCCCGCCTACAAACGACTGGACATAGGTGTCAGCTATCAGCTTGTAGGTGCACCGACAAATGGGGTGCGCCCCTATAACATATGGCGCCATTTTCGCAGCGTCGTTTTGGGTCTTGACTGTTTCAACTTACTTGACATAAGCAATGTCAGCAGCTATTATTGGGTCACTGATGTAAACAATATACAGTATGCCGTCCCGAACTATTTGACACGTCGCCAGTTCAATGTCCGCCTGTCGGTTGAATTCTAATTTTGTTTAGACAAGTTTTCATTGATTGTGGTGAGACTTGTTCTCGCACAATCATATTGAGGTAATCGAGGTATTGATGGATCTTGGGTTGCAGTGGGTCTGGAAGAGGTCGAGGGTCAGTTTTCTTAAAGCCTCAATGTCTTCGGTTTTATCATAGACGTTTATCAGCATCAGGAGGTGACTGGTTTCGGGAGTTAGCTTCGTGCGCTCTTCATCGCTTGTGGGCGTTCCGATACCTCCGATTGCATCCCGGTATACCGGCAAGTTTTCAATATTGAGCAGACCACGTCCGATGGCATGAAACTTCTCTTCGTGATGTCCTGAATCAAGTGTAAGGACTTCACCAACAATCTTGTCCGCATCAAAGCCGCCGATGCTGTGTCCTGTTTTCATGGATAGCAGATTTATGAAATCTATAAGGGTTGTGAGGCGGTATAACCCTTTGCCGTTTACTGCCCGTCGGCATAGAGCCTCAGCCGAAGGACGGTATCTGTTTGGTTCTTTACCCAATTTTTTATATGCGGCACGGGTTGCAGCGATGGCAGGACGTTTGTTGACCGACTCTAACGGGCAGTTATTCCTGATTGTCTCATTTTCTTTTTCTATGTCGAGCCATAGAGAATCCGGTGTAGGAGGATTTTCAACGGCAGCTTCTATTGCAAGCACCCTTAGTCCTGGCGCGGCATTCCTTATCTTCTCTGAAAATTTGATATGATACATATATGAAAACCAATAAACGTAAATTTGACGGATTGTTATGCAAAATTAATATTTATGTTTTAAAAATGTCAAGAACTTTTTGTAAATTCGCGTAAATATTCAAACAGCTAATAAACCGCGATAAAATGGCTCAGAAACCCAGCATTCCCAAAGGAACCCGCGACTTCTCTCCGATTGAGATGGCGCGTCGCAACTATATCTTCGATACAATCAAGCAGGCTTTCAAACTTTTTGGCTACAAGCAGATTGAGACCCCAGCCATGGAAAACCTGTCAACATTGATGGGTAAATATGGAGAGGAAGGAGATAAACTTCTATTTAAAATCCTTAATTCAGGAGATTGCCTGAAGTCTATCTCAAATGAGGAAATAGAGGAACGCAACGTTCCACATCTTGCCAGCAAAATGTGCGAGAAGGGACTTCGCTATGACCTTACTGTACCGTTCGCGCGTTTTGTGGTTCAGCACCGCAATGACCTTCAGATGCCGTTCAAACGATTTCAGATTCAGCCTGTATGGCGGGCTGACCGTCCGCAGAAAGGGCGTTACCGTGAGTTTTACCAATGTGACGCAGATGTTGTAGGTTCGGATTCTCTAAATAATGAAATTGAATTGCTGTCGCTTATTGATACTGTGTTCGCCAATCTTGGGATAAATATAGCAATCAAGGTAAACAACCGCAAGATACTGAGCGGTATAGCCGAGACGCTCGGTGCATCGGACAAGATTGTGGATATAACCGTAGCAATCGACAAAATTGACAAAATAGGCATCGACAATGTGAATGCCGAGCTTCGCGAGAAGGGTCTGACGGAAGAAGCCATAGAGAAGTTGCGTCCGATTCTTGAAATGAATGGCAGCAATGACGATAAACTCGCAGTGATGGCTGATATTCTGAAAAATTCAGAAGAGGGTATCAAAGGTGTGGATGAGATGCGTCAGGTTCTCGCCGGAATCGAAGCGTTAGGTCACAAGTGTGTGGTAGAAGCAGATCTGTCGCTTGCGCGCGGTCTCAACTATTACACCGGAACGATAATAGAAGTCAAGGCTCTTGATGTTGCCATAGGCAGCATAACAGGAGGCGGACGTTACGACAATCTCACCGGTGTGTTCGGAATGCCCGGACTGTCGGGTGTCGGCATATCGTTTGGCGCAGACAGAATCTATGATGTTATGAATCAGCTGGACCTGTATCCAGATGAGATTTCGGAATCGGTGAAGGTGATGTTTGTGAATTTCGGTGAGGCAGAAGCCTTGCAGTCTATGAAATATGTAAAAGAACTGCGTGATGCCGGAATTGCGGCTCAACTTTATCCTGATGCGGCGAAGTTGAAGAAGCAGATGGCGCTTGCCGATGCCGAGAAGATACCGTTTGTAGCCATAGTCGGAGAAAGCGAACTTGAAGATGGTTCCATCATGCTTAAAAATATGGTCTCCGGCACCCAGGAAAAGATGACGGTTTCCGATGTCATATCCATTTTCAAATGAAAGGAATGGAAACGCTGGATATAAGGGATTTTATGTTCAGGCAACCGGACTTCCCCCGACAGTCGCCGACTGACAGGTTTTATTTTGATGTTGCCTGCTGTCTGCTTGAAAAATATAATGATTCAGTTATAGGGCAGGAGTTGCCGGAAGGCACAGGCAAGCGTTTTGCGATGTGTCTGTCTGGTTATTTTCAGGATATCATAGCCGATGCGGGCATCTGGCGTTCGTTTGTAGATGCCAACAGACGTATGTACGGATATTCGGTTCCGTTTCAAGACGACACTGACGAATATGTCGATTATGAACTGAATGCCGAGGATGTCAGATTCCTGACGTGGTATGTAATAGCAATGTCTTGCGAGGAGAAACGGCAGATTTATCCTCATGACGAAAAAATAATGGAACTCGCCTCATGTGCGTTCGACTACCTTGAATCGATATATGAGGAGGCTCCTGAACCGGAAGGGTACAATCTCGCGAGAGGACTGGAATTGAATGACCCCGAGGACAAGGAAGCCATATATCATTTCGGGTCATGGCTTTTTCTGCATTGTTATCTTATGACTCCGGCATTCGGGCTTACATTGACTGAGATAATGTCAGATCCGGAACTGATGCAAAGCGATGATGTGACAAAGCTCCACAATCGCATGGAGAGATCGATGATGGAAGACCCGACAGGTCCGCTCGCTTTTTTTATACCCGAGTGGCTCCAGCTTATTCTGGAGGGAAAACTTCCGTCTGAAAGAGTGTCAGACAAGGGTGTTCATCCCTATTATGAGAAATTTATCGCAGCTACAGGAGGCAAGCGGATTCAGTACTTCAAAGACTATGAAGAGATGAACCGGTTCTTTATCGACAGCATGGGCTGGGATAAAAATCAGGAACACCTTCCGGTATTGAAAAATGATTGTGATTTTGTTGTTCTTGTGAATCCCCGGCGAGGAATGCTTGTTGCCCGTAATGCCGCGAGATGCATAGCTGATCCGGACAATCCTTTATATGACCGCGGCTATGCGAGGAGAAACGCATTTGATTTTCTGACTGTCAGAGGGAGATGTCCTGCGGATCTTGTGAAATTCGCGTTTGAAAACCATTGGCTGCCTGATGCGGTATTTCCGGGAACCGACGATAACTCTCTCGTGGAGAGGAATCATGATTTCATTGCAAGATGCTATCTTCAGCAGTATTACAGGGATTAGATATCCGCTCGGCAAATTCATAATCATAGTATATAATCATAATGGTATAAAAAGCAAAAGCTTCCGTATCAGCGGAAGCTTTTGCTTTTGAATATGCTGCCGAGTTTCAGTTGTATCACTCCAAATACGGCTTCTCCAAAGATTGAAGAATTCATTTTTGACGTGCCCAGCTGCCTGTTGACAAATACGATGGGCACTTCTACAATTTTGAATTTCTTGAAATGAGTCTTGAACTTCATTTCTATCTGGAAAGCATACCCCTTGAACTTGATTCTGTCAAGGTTTATTTCTTCAAGCACACGCCGGCGATAACAAACGAATCCTGCCGTGGCATCGCGGAGTTTCATGCCCGTTATCATCCTAACGTAGACTGAGGCGAAATAAGACATAAGAACACGTCCCATGGGCCAGTTCACAACGTTCACCCCCGACACATATCGCGAGCCTATCGCCATATCGGCGCCATTGTCTTTGCAGGCGTGATACAGTCTGGGAAGGTCATCGGGATTGTGTGAGAAATCGGCATCCATCTCAATCATATACTGATAGCCACGGGATAATGCCCATTTGAAACCATGTATGTATGCTGTGCCGAGTCCGAGTTTGCCGGTGCGACATTCCATATTTACCCTGCCGGGATATTGCTCTATCTTATTTCTGACCGCATTCTGTGTGCCATCGGGCGATGCATCGTCAATCACGAGAATATCGAATCCATCGGGCAATGCAAGCACCGCGTCGATGATATTTGAGATATTCTCTATTTCGTTATATGTTGGAATAATTACAAGAACGTCGCTCATGTTTTAAAGGAAATTGTTCTTTGCAAAATTAATAAAATCATGCTATTCTCAAAAGAGAATTTTCATTTAAAACAGAGATATTTTCAATGCGCTTGTTTATATACAGTGCGGGATGATAGGATTCCTTGCTGTATCTCAGGCTTTCATCACCCATGTCTTCTTCTCGGTTGAGGAAAATCACGTCAGGATGATTTTTATTTATCTCACGGCTCATGAAAGATGCAAGAGCCTGATACACCCCGCGATATGTTATGTCACCCTTCTCTACATGGCAGAAAAACGTGTCTCCGATTTTCTCGCCGAAAGTGTATCCGATGATTTTGCCACCGATTTTCAGGACGATTCCTTCAAAGGGGTATGAATGGAAATCTTCAAGAACCTCTAATGTCTGACAGTTCTCATACAGACATAATTCAGAATCGTCATGCTCCGACATGAATTTCTTCGTAAAATCGGAAACCTCCCGCAGATTTGCTTCGGAAAGAGACTCTATTGAGAGATTATCGTAATTATTAATAAAATAGTTGAGGTGATTTCTCTTTTTTTCCATTTTCTTTCCCGAGAAATGCAGGAATCGTTCAATCGGATAGAGATATTCCCGGAGGCTCATATCAAAGGAATCTGTCGTTTCCTCATCAATACTCGTTTCAGACTCTAAGGGAATCAGCGCGCAGGAGTCGGGAGAGTTCCGGCAATCCTCACGTATAAGTCTCATCCATATTTCCTGAGGAAGGCATCCTGATGGTTGGTAATATATGTTTCTTCCGGCAATAGGATCGTATCCTTTGATAAACAGAGTGTCGCCGCAGACAGCATATCTGTAACCATAGAAATCCGACCACATCAGCGTGCCGCCTATCGAGAAATCGCACGAGCGGGATGGAAATCTTGTGAAATACTTCATTAATAACGGTATATCAGCTTTTGTGACAGGCTTGAAATCCAGCCTGTCATGATCTGTATCTATGTCCAAAGTGTTTTTCATCTGTAGTGGAATTTTTTTTAAGTTAAACACCGTGGCGGCAAAATAGGTTCTGTTTGCATTTTTTTTTGTATTTTTGCAATATATGTTTATCCGCAGTGCCGGATAGGTCATAAACGTTAGATGATTTTTAGATGTTGAAAGTATTGAAATTTGGTGGCACATCTGTTGGTACTGTCGAAAGTCTCCGCAATGTGAAAGCCATAGTCGAAGGGCTTGAGATCCCTGCGATAGTGGTCGTTTCGGCACTTGGTGGCTTGACCGACAGGCTTATAGCTACTGCCAAATCAGCCTCGGAAGGTAAGGAGGACTATACGGATGAAATGAAAGTGATCCGTAAGCGTCATTATGATATAATATCCGCTTTGGTTCCGGAAGAGAGGAAAGCGGAGGTTATTGCGAAAGTCGATGAATTGCTTGACCAGCTCGAAGAGCGTTACAAGGGGCTGACACTGATACGGCTTTTGCCGGAACGCACTCTGGCTGAGGTCGTGAGTTTCGGAGAGCGGATGTCTTCAGTGATAGTAGCCGCAATGCTTGAAAATGCAAGTCATCACAATTCACTTGATTTCATCAAGACAGAAAAGTGGTTCAACCGCAACATAGCTGACCGGGGATTGACGGAGAAATTGATAAAAGAAGAATTCGCGCTGCCGTTAGAGCGACATGCTGTTGCAGGCGGGTTTATTTCGACTGACCGCAACACCGGAGAAATCACGAACCTCGGCAGGGGGGGGAGTGATTACACCGCTGCTCT
>Ga0137307_101675_pt1 | contig 10611 bp, 10 predicted proteins | sample NAcewD2O_March_2_FD_97180 | JGI IMG/M metagenome (GOLD analysis project Ga0137307, IMG submission 97180) | Mouse cecal microbial communities from Vienna, Austria - N-Acetylglucosamine amended D2O_March | ecosystem: Host-associated > Mammals > Digestive system > Large intestine > Cecum | place...
AATTCATATTGTTCTTATCGTAGCCGTGTTGGATTTTTCGGGAATTGTTCTTTATGAAGCCGTGCTTTCTTACGTGGGAGTCGGTGTGGATCCGACGACTCATAGTTTTGGTTCGATGATCAATGCAGGAAGACTTGAGCTCTCCCGCAGTCCGGTAGTTTGGTGGAACTTGGCAGCTTCGTTTACTTTTATGCTGACGCTGGTTTTATCAGCCAATTTATTTGCGTCAGTGGTGAGAGATGCCTTTGACCCGCGTTTGGCTTTGAAAAGAAAGAGAGACAAGTAATGCTGGAAGTCAAAAATATCGTCACCGAGATTGAAACTCAAGAAGGAACAATCAAAGCCGTTGATGACTTAACTCTAACTATAGCTCCGAGAGAAATCTACGCTCTCGTGGGAGAATCCGGCTGCGGAAAGTCAATGACAGCGCTCTCTCTTTTGCGTTTGTTGCCGGAGACAGGCCTCGTGTCATCCGGTGTTGTGACCGTTGACGGGACTGAAATTATGGGGTTGCCCGAATCCATGATGAGACGTATTCGTGCAAGCAAGATCAGCCTAATTTTTCAAGAGCCCGGGCTCTCGTTGAACCCTGTCATGACAATCGGAGATCAAATTCTTGAAACGATTTATCTTCACACTTCTTTGCGTGGGCAAAGTGCTAAAAACAAAGTGTTAGATTGGCTGAACAAAGTCGGAATTTCGGAGCCGGAAAAAAGAATAGATATGTTCCCGCATGAAATCAGCGGAGGTCAGAAGCAAAGAGTGATGATTGCTCTTGCCTTAGCGGCCGAGCCGGGATTCTTAATTGCTGACGAACCCACAACCGCCTTGGATGTGACCATTCAGGCACAGATCTTGAATCTCTTAAAAGAAATTAGAGATTCGGAAGGAATCGGTATCCTCTTAATTTCTCATGATTTAGCCGTGGTGGCGCAGGTTGCCGATAAAGTCGGCCTGATGTATGCCGGAGAAATGGTTGAAGAAGCAGATGCCAAAAGTTTCTTTAAAAGACCTTTCCATCCATATGCAAGGACTTTGCTGCGTGCTCTTCCGGACGGCAAGCGCAAAACTGAACGGCTTGATGCTATTCCCGGGGTAGTTCCGCCTCTCACCACTGACTTTAAAGGCTGCCGTTTTGCAGAGCGGTGTGCTGAGGCAAGGGAAGAATGCAAAATACAAACGGTTAAATTGCATGATTTAGCCGGTCATCGAGTTCGCTGCTTATTCCCTATTGAGGAAAAAGTTGTACTGCCTTTACCGGCTTCTGCGGTAGAAACAAGACCGGAGGAAAGGCCGACGGTACTTGGGCTTCAAAACTACAACGTTTGGTTTCCGAATAGAGGTTCTATCTTTAAAAAGAAGTCTTATTTCAAGGCTGTTAAAGACGTAAATTTCGCTGTGAAGAAAGGACTGACCACTGCCCTGGTCGGGGAAAGCGGCAGCGGTAAGACGACCGTGGCCAGAGGTGTGCTGCAGCTTCTGAGAGGACAAGCATTCATTTCCGGTGAGGCTAGGTTAGAGGGAGTCGATCTCGGTGCTGTCAATGAAAAGGGACTGAAAACACTGCGTAAAAAAATGCAGATTGTTTTCCAGGATCCTTTCTCGAGTTTGAATCCTCGAATGAGAGTTCAAGAAGTGCTCTTAGAAGGGCTGGAAAGTCTTCATCCGGAGCACTCCCTCAGTGAAAACTTAGATCGAATTGCCGAGATGCTGAAGAAATGCGGTTTAAGGACCGACTCTCTTTATCGTTATCCGCATGAGTTCTCAGGAGGACAGAGACAGCGTCTTGCGATAGCCAGGGCCCTTGTCGTGGAACCGGAGTTATTGATTTGTGATGAACCTACGTCTGCCTTAGACGTTTCCGTTCAAGCACAGATTTTGAATCTTTTGAATGATATCCAGAAAGAGCGTGGACTTTCTTATCTGTTTATCACGCATAACTTTGGTGTTGTCCAATATTTATCGGACGAGATTGTGGTGATGAAGTCGGGTGAAATTGTGGAAACAGGACCAGCCTCTCAGGTCTTAAATTCTCCAGTGCATTCTTATACTCAGAAACTCCTTGAAGCAGTACCTCACTTCAGGCCAAGCGTGGAATAACCTTTTTCAATCTGCAAATTGGGCGGTTTCTGAATATATGCGGCTTGTTTCTGCCTGTGAAGTGATAAGTAACGCTCTTAACAATTTTTTAAGGGTGACAAAAAGGCTCTGGTTTACCATTAGAAAATACTAATCTATTAGAGGAATTCTATGCTTACACAAGAACAAATTGCACTCGTTAAAGCCACTGTACCGGTGCTTAGAGAACACGGAGTTGCTCTCACTTCTCACTTTTACAAGAGGATGCTCAGCCATAATCCGGAGCTGATGCAGGTTTTTAATCAAGGTCACCAAAGAGCAGGCGCTCAGCAACAAGCTTTGGCCGGGGCTGTTCTTGCTTACGCAGAAAATATTGAAAATTTAGGCGTCCTCCTTAATGCGGTTAAACACATTGCCAATAAGCATGTTTCTGTCGGTATTCGCGCAGAACATTATCCAATCGTTGGAAAACATCTTTTGGCATCTATTAGAGAAGTCCTCGGTGAGGCTGCAACTCCGGAATTGATTGATGCCTGGGCTACAGCATACGGGCAGTTGGCCAATGTTCTGATCGATGCCGAAAAAGCTTTGTACGACAAGCACGCTAATGAAGAAGGTGGTTGGTCAGGCTGGAGATTCTTCAAAGTCGAAGAAAAGAAACCTGAAACTGATGAAGTTACCAGCTTCACATTGGTCCCGGTTGATCACGGCAAGATGCCGAAGGCAAAGGCTGGTCAATACGTGTCAGTCCGTGTTTACGTCAAGAAAGAAAATCTGATTCAGCCCCGCCAGTACACAGTGACGGATGCTACAAAGCATTCTTTGCGTATCTCCGTTAAAAAGATCGTCGCTGAAGGTAATTCTCCTGCCGGTATGGTTTCCAACGCATTGCATCAGGATATTAACCAGGGGGACTTGGTCGAAGTTTCTTTCCCGACAGGCGAGTTCAATGTTCCGGAAGGCAATAATCCGCTTTGTTTGATCAGTGCGGGTATCGGCATCACACCAATGCTTGCAATGCTGAAAGAGGCGATAGCTCATAATCCTCAACGTCAGGTTACTTTCGTTCATATATGCAAAGAGGAAAAAGACTATCCGCTTTTCGATGAAGTCGAAGCTTTATCCAAATCCGGATCTGTTGAATTAGTGACATGCGTTACTTCTAAATCCGGTCGTCCGGACGAAGCCTTCTTCACTTCCTTAGTAAAACCGAATACCGAATATCTAGTCTGCGGTCCTGTTGGTTTCATGAAGGATGCAACTCAAGCCTTGGAAAGGGCTAACGTTGCCAAGGAGCACATCTTCACTGAAAAATTCGGCACAGGGGCTCTCTAGTCCTATCTTAAGTGACCAGAGCAAGATAAATCATCGGGCTGCAAAATCGAGTATTTCTCTTTCAGTACTCGGGTTTGCAGTCCAAGCACCTTTATAAAGTAATTTCAAAGAACCTCGTTCGTAATAAGTATTGAGATTAACTTTGTTCTTGAAGCTCAACTGATAGAGAGATTCGGTTTGCTTGCCAGTATTCTAAGCATGCAACTCTGTCGCTTCTTGAAGGTCAAAACTTAACAAATACAGAGCCATATCCACTGGGTTTTCGCAAAGAACTTGGATTCTGGCAACTCCTAAAAATCTGAGTCTTAATCTTGCCTTGAAAGGATCATATGCAGCTTCGTTACCCCTTCTGCAATGTTCTTGTAAGCATGAGGGACGTCTGCGGAGAACCTTATACTCTCTTCTTTCTTAATAACCATTTTCGCCGTCCCGATCGTGAGCTCAAGGAGACCCTCTACAACAGTTATAAACTCAGTTGTCCCGCGAACATGAGGCTCAGAACTCCAAGCGGACTTTGGCTCAAGGACTAAGAAATATACGGCGAAGTTTCGAATGCCGTCATCCGGGAAAACAGAATAATTCTTAGTTTTTCCTCCATCTTCAAGAATTGGAGATATGTTAAAAAGATTTATTAATTCGCAATCAGCGTTCTTCCTTTTAACCAGAGCATCAAATGGAAGAGAAAGTGCATTGGCTATTTTCCACAATGTGCCAAGCGTTGGATTTCCTCCGCCTTTTTCAATCTGAGACAACATACTTTTGCTCAAACCGCACATTTCTGCCAGTTCATTAATGCTCAAATTTCGCTCGTTTCTTATTTGTTTTAAATTTTGCGCAACTATTAAAAAAATATCTTCCAAAATTTCTCCTTGTTCGTTAAATAGAACAACTGTTCTGTATAATAAACAACATTAATCTTTTAATTTTAAATAAGAAAGAGATCGATATGAAGCCGATAGAACCAAACGTTTTTGATTTTGATACTCTTATAGATAGAAGCAGCACTATTTCGATCAAATGGTCTTCTTCGTTAAGGCAAAAGATGTATGGCGACAGTAATGTCATCCCGATGGGAATCGCGGACATGGACTTTAAATGCGCTCCTTCAATAGTGGAAGCTATCAATAAAAGAGCCGCTCACGAAACGTATGGTTACGGTTTCAGCAGTGAAGAGTATCTAGACGCTTGTGTAAATTGGCAAAAGAGACGAAATCATTGGAAGATTGAGTCAGGCTGGATAACCTATACTCCGGGGATAAACATGGCTATTGTTGTTGCAGTTGAAATGTTTACGGAACCGGGAGAAAAAGTCATTATTCAGTCTCCCGTCTATTATCCATATTATGACTATGTTACCTACAAAGGAAGGCAGATTGCCTTCAATCCTTTATTAAACAAGGGTGGAAGATACGAGATGGATTTTGCTGAGCTCGAGAAAATTGCTTCACAAAAAGATACACGAATGCTAATTCTCTGCAGTCCGCATAATCCTGTTGGAAGATGTTGGGAAAAAGACGAACTGAAAATGGTTCATGAAATCTGTGAGAGGAACAACGTCAAAGTTGTTGTCGATGAGATACATTCAGACCTCATTCTTGGAGAAAGTAAATTTATTCCATATGCCACTATCTCCGAAAAAGCCGCAGACAATTGCATTATCTGTACTTCACCTTCGAAGAGTTTCAATTTGGCGGGACTTCTTGTGTCTGACATCATTATTCCGAATGAGAAGATTCGAAAAGAGTTTCGCTATCGGATGGCTCCTTACTACTTATGGCCCGGCAGTTTTGGTTCCGTTGCTCAGATTGCCGCATACAATGAAGGAGAAACTTGGCTCGAGGCTCTTCTAACATATCTGCATGGCAATGCTTTGTTTCTTGACAAGTTCTTGAAAGAAAATCTTCCAAAGGTTAAATACAGAGTTCCTGAAGCTACTTATTTGGCTTGGCTGGATTTCAGAGCTTATGGATTCTCAACGCAACAGTTAAAAACATTAATTCATCAAAAAGGAAAGGTTGCTACCGACGACGGTACGATGTTCGGACCAAATGGTGAAGGAGACGGCTTCCACAGGCTTAATTTTGCTTGTCCCAAAAGCTTATTGGAGAAAGCATTGAATCAAATTTCATATGCAATCAACTCTTCTGATTTGAAGCCTTGATTAGCTTGGCGGAAGGATTACTACAAACACTTCTCGCCAAATGTTCAGCCAATAACGGTTCTTCTGCTTCCTGAAGTTCACTACTTGAACTATTAGAACTTCTCAGGATTAGCCTTCGTCTTTAAACGGATTGAAGGCTAATTTCTTACTCTTTTAGATTGAGGAACTTTTTCTTACAGAAGCCTTTAGGTCATTTAGGCGCAATTTCTCGTCTTATCGGCAAGCCGTAATTTCCATCTTGATATCAAACGGTTTTCCAAAGTAAACCCAGGAAGTGACAAGTACATCCACACCGGTTGCTGCAGCTTCTGCAGCATTATCTGCGTTTATTCCGCCGGCCGCGTTGATGATGAGATTTGGAAAACGTTTCTTAGCTTCCGTGACGAACTTAGCCAATGTCGGAAAATCGAATCTTTCGCACTGAATAATATCGGCACCGTATTCTGCAAATCTCATTGCATCTGCGTAATTGTCAGCCTCTACAGCCAGCTTCTTTTCCGGCTCATGAATTTTGGTCCTCCGAAAATCCTCTTCAAAGTCTTGAGAAAACACCCGATGTTGATCAAAAATCAGAATCGATCCAGACAGGCCCGCTCGATGCACGATGGCTCCTCCGGCAAGCGCAGCACTTAGAGATATTTTCTTGGTTCCCGGAAAGTGTTTTCTCGTTACGGCAACCATAACATTAGGATTAACTTTTCTTGCGGCATCGACCATCGCTCGTGCACGGCCCGAAATGCCAGATGAGTATTCCATCACATTTTGAGCGGTTTTGTAGACTGCATGGATTTTGTCTGCTTTACCTGTGGCTTCCAGCACGACTTCTCTAGCTTTTCTGAATTCACCGTCTTCTGCCTGTAAAAAGACCTTCATTCCGGCCTTTTCTAAGAGACAAGCCGCAATCTCAACTCCACTTACGATGCCGTCTTTTTTCGGATAGCAGCGAAGACGGCCCGGTTCTTTTGATATCCCAAGAGACTCTGTGGTGCAGTCATTCAAAGGAATATCTTCAGTAAGCAGATTGTCGATAAAAGCATCGGAAAGATAAAACATTAAATAACCTCTTTAGATTGGACAAGGTACAAAGCGACATATATAAAACAGGCGAATCCGGCAAGAAGAAGGCAGAGAAAAGTCGCGGTTTCAAAGTCTCCTCTCGAAACGGAATTGAAGATTTCTAACGAAAGAGTGTTTGTTCGGTCGGAAATATTTCCTCCAAGCATCATCGTAATCCCTACTTCACCGGATGCTCGCGCAAGGCCGAGAAGAAGGCCTGCTGCAATGCTGTTACGGATGATCGGCAATGTGATGAAAAAGAAATACTTGAGAGGTGGGGCCCCGCAAAGTCGAGCTGCATCCTCGATTTCTTTCAGATTCACGCTCTTGAGAGCACTTTGGACCGGACGGATGAAAAGCGGGAGGCCGGCGATGAATGCTGCAAGCACAATTCCGGTTTGAGAAAAGATCAGTTTGATTCCGAATACGTCACTGAAGAACCCACCTAACGGACTTTGTGTACCGAGCACTAAAAGAAGCAGATAACCAAGCGCAATGGGCGGAAAAACCAACGGAAGCGTCACTAAGAATTCCACGGCTTTGACGATGCTGTGCCGGCTTCTGGCGAACCAGAAAGCCAAAGAGGTTCCCAAAAGCAGAAACAATACGAAACTGAATCCGCAAACTTTCAGTGTTAGGTAAATGGGAAAGGAGAGTTCTTCTGCGGTCATGTGACTTATTTATCGATGCCGTGTTTGACGAGGAGCTTCTTGGCTCCTTCAGAATTCAAAAAATTCAAAAATGCTTGAACATCTTTATCGTTTTCCTGGCCTTTTACAACTGCAGCAACCATTTCAATCGGTGCGTAACCTTGGGTAATTTCAACGCTTCCTCCGATTTTATCTTTTCCTTGTCTGGCGGCCGTGCGATTGAGGAAGCCTGCGTCTACCTCACCTTTGCTCACATAGGCCATGACTTGAGGAACAGAAGCGATCTGCATGGTTTTGTCTTTAAGAGATGGGACGTTTAAGCCGTCAAGATATTCTTTAGCTGCACGGCCGTATATAGCAGCTTTGGGATCGGGATAGGTAAAGGTCTTGACTTTGTCGGTGGTAAGGTCCTGCGGTCCTGTAATAGCGCTTCCTTTCTTCCAGATAAAAACAAGAGGAGTATTGCCAAGCTTTTGAAGCGTTGAGAATTGAACCGGAGATTTAATGCGTTTGAGAGTACCGAGATCAGAAATTACGATATTGACGCCGTTGCCAGCGGCAACCTGTGCCAACATCTGACCAATGTTGCCTCCGTAGTTTTCTACAGCTTTCTGACCAGTTGCCTGTTGGTAGGCCTTTGCAAGTTCTTTGCTCATTGGCATGTAACCTGCGCCGGTTGTGATGCTAACTTCTGCATAAGCACTGGTGCAAAGAAAGGCAGCTGCAATCATGAGTGGTTTAAATTTCATTTTGGTCTCCTAGATTCTGAAGTTTCTGGAAAATTTCTTCGGGCGAATCAATAGGTTCGATTTGCCCGGCATCGATAAAAAGTGATTCGTTTCCAACTTTTTTGGCCTCGTTGGGACTGTGGGTGATATAGAGGATAGGAATTCTGAGAACACATGGAATTCTTCCGATGTATTCCAGAAGTTCCTTTTTCCTGACGATGTCAAGGCTGCTTAGAGGTTCGTCAAGAATTAAAAGCTGTTCGCTAGCCAAAATAGCTCGCCCGAGAGAGACCCTTTGAGCCTCGCCTCCAGATAGCTCACCGAGCTTTCTTTTAAGAAGACTCCCAAGATCAAGTAGATCGACGAGTTCGTCAAACTTCACTATGGATTTTCTATTGCAGTGACTGAGAGGAAACCGCATATTTTCTTCTGCAGTGAAATGAGGAAAGAGCCGGGGGTTTTGAAACACCATTCCTATGCCTCTTTTTTCACACGGCAAGTTGATTCCTTTTTCAGAATCGAAAAAGATCCTACCCTCAACCTGAATGCGTCCTTTATCGGGGGAAGAAAGGCCGGAAATCAGAAGAGCAAGCGTGGATTTTCCTGCTCCGCTTTTTCCAACGACAGTTGTGACAGGTCGGGTCAGCGTCGCCTGAAAAGTGAACTTGTTGGTTCCGAGTGTCTTATCAATATCAAAAAAAATCATGCTCAGTTATCAAGCGGATAGTTTCCGATTTCTCCTGGGTTGTCGTTATTCTTGTTGAGAATAACGATTATAACTGAAGACATCGTCTTAACTGGAATAATTAATGAATTAAAAAGGAGGGATTTAGTTCGTTCTGTCTAATCATAGGAAACCCTTCTCAAAAGTACGTTCTGATGGAAAGTTAAGGCAAACTTGCAGAAGTCATCTTTTCTAAAGAGCTTTGCCGAGGTGGTAAATCTAGAGAAGAGGTGCACAGCTCCGTGCACCTATTTACGGGGAGGAGAAGCGGGAGGAGTCGAGAAAGAGCTCAAAGATCCAGCAGTAGATTTTCAGTAACAGGAGGTTTGGGCGCCGTTATCGAAAACTCCTTCAATCTGTAAGCTAAACCACCGTTTCTCTTAGTTCGCGTACGAATGGAACGAGAAAGGACTTCAATACTGCTGAAAATCCAACAAGATGTTTTTGCTCTGGTCACCGCCGTATAAAGAAGCTCTCTGGTTGCCAGTCCGATTGCTTGCGTGTTTTCCGCATTATCTCCTTCGATGAACGGCATAAATACACCAATATTGTCGTATCCGGAACCTTGAGACTGATGGACGGTGATACAGAAGCCAACGTCGTACTCTGGCAGCAGCTGAGCCTTCAAAATCTTTTTAGTATCGCCGATGTAAGCATTCCATTGCCCGGGAATTTCTTTATCTTCAAAAATAATTGCAATATCTCCGTTGGAAACTCCTAAGGAGAGGTCATTTTTTCTGACAATAATTACTTTCCCGGGATAAAACTCAGAAGAGTTATCCGGACAGTGCAGCCTTGAAAGCAGTAACTTTTGACAGTAATTATTAACTGCTTGAACGCTCATGGGGCCTTTTCTCACGGCGGCAATTGGCTTGAAAGAATTGAGCACATGCCATAAGTTTTCTAATTCTTTTTCTTCTGCACCGTTCTCAGATAAAAGAATATCTTGAACTGCTTCCGCATATCGGCCCATATTCTCTGCAATCCATTTTTCTGCCTCCGAAGTTAAGGCCGTTTTCGGGTTCAGCTTCAAGTCGGTGCTGAGAAAAATATCTTCGGTCGTGGCTGAACCTGCTTTGCCATTTTTCTGAATCAAAGGGCCGTGATTGTTTAGAAGACTAAGAATCTCAGAAATCTGGTTCTCCTCATCCGCGGTATTTTGGTTAATGAGCTTGGATAAAGATCCGATCCCGGAGCTTCCTTTAAATCGATGACTCTCTTTTAGCTCTGTCAGGATGCCTTTAAGAGCATTGTCGGGAGAAGAGATGTCGGCATACACCGCACCCGGTCCCACCGCAGCAAGCTGGTACATATCGCCAAGGACAATGACTCTGGTTTTCTTAGTATCGATAACATTGAATAAGTTGAATGCGATCTCACTGTCGATCATGGAAGCTTCATCGATGACGAGAATATCGCACTCTAAACAATGCGTCTCATCAGGACGCCTGCCTTCATCCGTAGGCGAGCTAAGCCACATATGGATGGTATTTGCCAGAAGCCGGTTATCTTTATAAGCTCGACCAACGTTCGGGAAAATCTTCGGCCTCTCAATTAAGCTTTCAATTAATCGGCTTTTTGCTTTACCGGTTGGTGCCGTAACATAAATTTTAGCTTCCGGCTGCCCCTCTAAGAGAGCTTCTAAAATTCGGACAACGGACGAGGTCTTGCCGGTGCCTGGACCTCCCGAAATGATGCTGAGATTATTGCTTAGAGCTTTTTGAATAGCCTGCAATTGTTCTTTATTAGGACGGTCATAAATGTCCTGGCTTTTAAAGTAGTCGGCAAGTTTTTTGGATTCTGGACGGATTTCGACCTTTCTGGAAGCCAATTGAATTAGCTTGCGTCCCAGAAGTGCTTCATGAAAGAAGTTGGTGT
>Ga0137307_103031_pt1 | contig 10611 bp, 3 predicted proteins | sample NAcewD2O_March_2_FD_97180 | JGI IMG/M metagenome (GOLD analysis project Ga0137307, IMG submission 97180) | Mouse cecal microbial communities from Vienna, Austria - N-Acetylglucosamine amended D2O_March | ecosystem: Host-associated > Mammals > Digestive system > Large intestine > Cecum | place...
CGTACGGACTATAAGAAAGCACATATGGAGCGCAACCAGCGCAATGTGCAGCGCGGTTTCAATCATCCCAGCATCATCTTCTGGTCGCTTGGCAACGAAGCCGGCTATGGTCCTAACTTCGAGGCCGCCTACGATTGGATAAAGGCAGAAGACCCGAGCCGTGCCGTACAATATGAACAAGCCGGTAAAACAGGTAAGACAGATATCTATTGCCCGATGTACTATGGCTATGACAGATGTAAGAAATACTGTGAGGATGATTCCATGACAAAACCCTTGATTCAGTGTGAATATGCTCATGCCATGGGAAACTCGGAAGGAGGTTTTAAAGAATATTGGGATTTGGTTCGCAAGTATCCCAAATACCAAGGTGGCTTCATCTGGGATTTTGTCGATCAGTCTGTACGTTGGACAGGAAAGAACGGCAAGATGATTTATGCCTATGGTGGTGACTTTAACCGTTTTGATGCCAGCGACGGTAACTTCTGTGATAATGGTTTGATTAGCCCTGACCGTGTTCCCAATCCTCACATGTATGAAGTAGGGCATATCTATCAGAACATCTGGACTACTCCGGCCGACTTGAAGAACGGTGAAATCAATGTGTTCAATGAATACTTCTTCCGCGACCTTTCCGCCTATTACATGGAGTGGGAGGTACTGAAAGGCGGTAAGGTGATACGTACCGGCCGCGTAGATAATCTGAATGTGGCTCCTCAACAGACTGCTAAGATTAAGCTGGACTTGGGCAAGACCTGCCAATGCACCGAATGGTTGCTGAACGTTTCTTATAAGCTGAAGAACCGCGAAGGACTGCTGTCCGCCGGACATGTAGTGGCAAAAGACCAGCTTGTTTTGAATCCTTACAAGGCTCCTTCCATGGAACTGAAGAACTGCGAACAGAGCAATATCGAAGTGCCGGCTCCCCAGGTGCAGGATAACGATTGGAACTACCTCATCGTCTCCGGTGATGCTTTCCGTGTAGAATTCAACAAGCACAACGGTTATCTGACCAAGTACGAAGTGAACGGACAGGATATGATTAAGGACGGTGAGGCCCTGACACCCAACTTCTGGCGTGCCCCGACCGACAATGATTTCGGTGCGGGCTTGCAAGAATCCGGAAATCAAGCTGACCTCTTTCAAACAGCGTACGGAGAACAATCAAGTCATCGTGGAATCGGCTTACGACATGCCGGGTGTTTCCGCCAAGCTGGCTTTGACGTATGTCATCAACAACGCCGGTGCCATCAAGGTTACCCAGAAGCTGACAGCTGATAAGAACGCCAAAGTATCGAACATGTTCCGTTTCGGTTTGCAGATGCCCATGCCCCGCAGTTTCGAAACAGTCGAATACTACGGACGCGGCCCGGTTGAGAACTATAGCGACCGTAACCACTGCGCTGATTTAGGCATCTATCGCCAGAGCGTGGCAGAGCAGTTCTATCCTTATATTCGTCCGCAGGAAAACGGAACAAAGACTGATATCCGCTGGTGGAAGATGCTGGATCGGTCCGGCAATGGTATCAAGATTGTGGCAGCCGCTCCCTTCTCCGCATCTGCCTTGCACTATACCATCGAGTCTTTGGACGAGGGTTTGGACAAGCGGCAGGGACACTCGCAAGAGGTGGAAGAGGCTGATTTGACTAATCTCTGTATCGACAAGATACAAGCCGGTCTGGGTTGTGAGGACAGCTGGGGGCGTATTGCACGTCCGGAATACCTGGTGCCATACGCTGATTATGAGTTTACATTCATCCTTTCTCCCGTATGCCACAGCATCGGAATGGAATAAAATTGCAGACTGAGAAACAGACTGTATAATACGGAAGCGGTCGCCCTCCCCATCGGAAAGGCGACCGCTTTGCATTGAAGCTTTGCTTGTTTCTGTCTGTTTCTTTGTTTATATCATGGATACGGCTTATTTTTTCCGGCAAATGCAATCTGTCAGATGGTCGTTAATAAACCCCGAGGCTTGTAGATGGGCATAGCAGATGGTAGAGCCGAAGAACTTGAATCCCCGTTTTTTCATGTCTTTGCTCATGGCGTCGGACTCGGGAGACGATGCCGGAATCTCACTCAACGACTGAAAATGGTTGATAATGGGGTTTCGGCCGGGAAAGAAGGATAACGTGTAGTTATAAAAGCTGCCGAATTCCTTCTGTATGGCAAGAAACAACCGGGCATTGGTAATGGTCGACTTGATTTTCAGGCGGTTTCTCACGATGCCGTCAGACTGCATCAGTCGTTCCACGTCTTCATCGGTCATTTGTGCCACTTGCCCGGCATCGAAATTGCAAAAGGCTTTGCGGTAGCCTTCCCGCTTTTTGAGGATGGTTATCCAGCTCAGTCCCGCCTGGGCACTTTCCAGTACAAGAAATTCGAATAACGTCTTGTCGTCTGTCACCGGTTTCCCCCACTCTTCATCGTGGTATTTCACATACAGCTCGTCGGTTCCGCACCAGCCGCAGCGTCCGTTTATTATGTCTTGCATAAGCGTTATTTTTGTAATGAGGTGCTAAGATATTGCTTTCATTGCGAATAAACAAGTTATAAGTTTTATTTGGACAGGCAGTCCGGAGCTTCGCCCGTCCGGGCTTATCAGGACAACTCGTCTGCTTTGGGGACGCTTGGCTTTGGCAGCTGTCGTTTCCGAGGCAATGGCGGCTAGGGGTTGTGGCAAGGCGGCTGTTCCTAAAAGCAAGGTCCCTGCCAGACTCTTCTTGAGAAAATCTCTTCGGGGGGCATTTTCTTGTGATGTTTGGTTTCTTGACAAAGTTAAAAACTTCTGCCGGTTTCCCAAGGGAATTTGGATGCAAAAGGGTGGAATTTGAATAATTCCGGACGTTGGAATAGCGTGCAGAACTATTTGCGGAGTAGAATGAACTATATTTCTTCCTTTGCATGGCAGTGGCTTTAAAAGAATCTGACTATTTTTGCAACAAAGACAAATCTTATAATTATGAAAAAACAATATAAATCTTTCTTGCTTCGTAATAAAAATCTGTTGCTTGTTATCTTTGCGTTGCTTCCTTGCGCATTGCCGGCTGCCGGCATGGAAGCAATCTTGGACTTGAAGTTCAAGCAAGTGACCACACTCGACGGACTGCCCACCGATGAAGTCCAGAAGATATATCAGGATAGGGAAGGATTTATCTGGCTGGCTACCCGTTACGGGCTTTGCAAATACGACGGCTACCAGGTCACTGTCTATAAGTCGAATCTGTATGCACCCGGACTGTTGACCAATAATAATATTTATTGTCTTGCCGATGATTACGACGGCAATTTGTGGGCCGGAACGCCGGAGGGACTGAACAAGCTCAACAAGAAGACGGGAGAGATACGCCAATATGTCGCCTCCTCCATTCCCAATAACTTGGTGTCTTGCTTGCTGGTTACGAAACAGAATGAAGTGTGGGTGGGCACGGATAGCGGATTGTGCCTTTATGATTCGGATAAAGATTCCTTGATATTGTATGATGAACGACTGACGGGTGGGGTGCTCAAAAGAATGTCCGTCAAGTCATTGATGGAGGATGTGGACGGTGACTTGTGGATTGGAACCTGGTCGAACGGGCTTTTTCGCTATTCCACGGAGGAGAACCGGTTTTATGCTTATCCTGCGCTGAATGAACGAAACTCCGCTCATGTTATTTACCAAGATTCAAAGAAGGATATTTGGGTAGGCGGATGGGACTGCGGCCTCTTTCGGCTGAATAATCCCAAAGACTTCAGAAAGCTTGCCTATACGAAATATAGCTATAAGGCAGGAGATGAGACAAGCCTTTCGGACAATATCGTGTATGACATCGTGGAAGATGTGCATACCCGTACGTTGTGGATTGGCACCCGTTCCGGTCTTAGTATTATGGAACGGAGTAAGCCGGGGCGCTTCATTAATTATAAGCCCGGAAATTCATCCTTTCATCTGCCTTGCGACGAAATAAACTCATTGCTGCGCGACCGTTCCAATAATATCTGGTTAGGATCCATCGGAGGGGGAATATTGATGGTAGATACGAAAACTCCTTCGTTTGACAGCCATCTGTTGGATTTGGTTAGAGAGGGTGTTCCTACGGCAGCAGTCCGTGCCGTTTTTGCCGATGCGGAGAAGAACCTGTGGCTGGGTACGGGAAGCTATGGGCTGGCCCGCAAGGATTATGAAACCGGTAAACTGACCTTCTATACCCGTATTCCGGAATTCTCCGAAGTGGAGAGTGTGCCTACTGTCAACACCGTCATCCAGCGTGCGAATGGAGAACTTTGGTTCGGCACGTATGATGGAGGACTTCTTATCTATAAGAAAGGAGAAAAAGTGAAAGTACTGACCGAGGACAATGCCGAATACCTGTTCTCTTTCTGTGTATCGGCTTTGTACGAAGACAGCCGCAAGAACTGCTGGGTGGGATGCCGTGGAGGTATGGGCGTGAGCCTTGCAGATGGCGGATATTATAAGTTTGGAGTAATGCCTTTTGAAAATGGCGGTTCGGTCGGTTGGTATCATATAAAGGACATTGTGGAAGATACGGATGGCAGCATCTGGATAGCTACTGCCAACTGTGGCATCATTCACATTACCGGCAATGTGGAGCAACCCGAAACGCTGAAGTTCAGCAACTATAGTTTCGACAATAAACGCTTGGCCGTCAACTCGGTGTTGTGCCTGCACGTAGACAAGAGTGGACGGCTGGGGGCAGGATCCGAGGGAGGAGGCTTGTATCTGTATGACCGTAAACAAAAGCTGTTTGCCGAAAAGAACCGCCGGTACAATATATCCGGCGACCTGATTGCCTCTATCGAGGAGGACGGACAAGGCAATTTGTGGATGGGGACAAACACCGGATTGGTGCAATTATATGTTCCCGCTGATGAGGATTTGTATGCAGTGCGTGTTTATACTACGGCAGATGGATTGCTGGACAACTTCTTTCTGCCGCACTCTGCTTGCCGTCGAGACGGTGAATTGTTTTTCGGTACGAATAAGGGCTGCAACAGCTTTTCCCCCGCCAACTTGAAAAATTCGGGTGAAGGAGTGCACTACCTTATTACAGATATAAAAATATTCAACCGTTCGCTTGCTGCCTTGGAGCCTGATGTAAGGAAGTGCATTTCTTCTGCGTTGCCCGTGTTTGCAGAGAAGATAAGATTGCCATACGAATACAATAATTTCAGTATCGAGTTTGCTTCGCTCACCTATAAGAACCCGAATCTGAACCGATATGCCTATCAGCTTGTAGGATTTGACGATGACTGGCAATACGTGGATGCGAGTCGCCGCTTTGCCTATTATAATAATCTGAAAAGCGGCACTTACCGGTTCCGCCTGAAAGCCACCAGTGAAAACGGGGTATGGAGTGGCGAGATTCGGGAACTGAGCGTGGAGGTGCTGCCGCCATTCTGGGCTACGTGGTGGGCTTATGTCATTTACGTGCTGTTGGCAAGCGTGACTGCCTACTTCATCTATCAGGCAGCCCACAACCGCATGATGCTGCGCAACGAATTGCAGTTGCGCCAGCTCGAAAAGTCGAAATCCGATGAACTGAATCATGCCAAACTTCAGTTCTTTACCAATATCACCCACGAATTGCTCACTCCGCTTACCATCATTTCGGCCACGGTAGATGAGCTGAAAATGCAGGTTCCGGGACAAGAGGAACTTTATACGGTGATGACGAACAACATCCGTCGGTTGATTCGCTTGCTGCAGCAGATACTGGAATTTCGCAAAGCCGAAACTGGAAATTTGAAACTGCGTGTATCGCCTGGCGATGTGGCGGCTTTTGTGAAGAACGAGACAGAATCCTTCAAACCGCTTATCAAGAAGCGCAAGATACACTTCTCCCTGCTTTGCGACCCGGAATCCATATCCGGTTACTTTGATACGGACAAGCTCGACAAAATTCTGTACAACCTGCTCTCCAACGCCTCGAAGTACAATAAAGAAGGGGGCTATATACAAGTGACCTTGTCGTATGCCGATGACAAGGACTTCGTCCGGTTGCGGGTGAAAGACGATGGATGCGGTATTTCTAAGGAAAAACAGAAAACTTTGTTCAGACGATTCTATGAAGGGGATTACCGCAAACATAACACCATCGGGACGGGAATCGGTCTCTCTTTGACAAAAGATTTGGTCGATTTGCACGGTGGAACCATCTGTGTGGAGAGTGAAGAAAACAGAGGTTCCGAATTTATTGTGACGTTGCCCATAGACCGCTCCTATTTCAAAGAAGAACAGATAGACGAAGAGGCGGTACTTCCCGTACAAAAGATGATTACCTACGAGGAAGGTGCTACTGCGGAGGCAGATGCCGACGCTGCTTCGGGAAAATCCAAGCAGCACACTCTTCTGGTGGTGGAGGATAATGAAGAGTTGCTCCGGCTCATGGTGCGCCTGCTTCGCCGCGACTACAACGTGATTACTGCTGAAAATGGGCGGGAAGCCGTTACCATAGCCGACAATGAAGAGGTAGATTTGATTGTGACCGATGTCATGATGCCTGTGATGGACGGCATAGAGCTTTGCAAGTATGTAAAGAACAAACTTGAAATCAGCCACATACCGGTGCTGTTGCTCACGGCCAAAAACAAGGAAGAAGACCGCGCCGAAGCCTACGAGGTGGGGGCTGATGCCTTCATCAGCAAGCCTTTCAATCTGACCGTGCTGCATGCACGCATCCGTAATCTGCTGAAATCGAAGGAGCGTGCGGCGCATGATTTCAAGAATCAGTTGGCGTTTGAGGTAAAAGACCTTAACTATACCAGTCTGGACGAGGAGTTCATGCAGCGCGCCATTGATTGCGTAAACCGCCATCTGGAAGATTGCGATTTTGGTCAGCTTCAGTTTGTGGATGAAATGGGTACCAGCAAGTCTACTTTATATAGGAAGCTTAAATCGCTTACCGGGCTTAATACTTCCGCTTTCATCAACAATATCCGCTTGAAGGCTGCTTGTCGCATTATGGAAGAGAAGGGCAGAGTCGTTCGTATCTCAGACTTGGCATATGCAGTGGGCTTCAATGATCCTAAATATTTCAGTTCCTGCTTTAAGAAAGAATTCGGCATGTTGCCTACCGAATATCTGGAACGTTTTACTGAATGAGAATTGTCAACGCGCTTGTTGTCCGTCGGATTCCGTTACTTGGAACATCCCCGTACTGTTTAGTGCCCGAGGCATATGTTGTGCTGTTTTTCAGGGTAGAATTATGTTTCAAATAGCTCTGTAGACTATAATTCGACCAAACAGAATTATGATTGGAGTGCTGTTGGTGGACAGACTTTTATATTTGTCGCGGTTTTCACAGCATGATATAGTGTGATAATGACAAATAATTTAATGTTTAATCTTAAAGTTTATACAATGAAAAGACAGAGATTCTTTGAAGAATTCGGACTGAAGGCGTTTATCGCTTTGGCAGTTTGTATGATTCTCCTGTTGAATGTTCAGTTCGTGAACGCCCAAAGTTCAACAGTTCATGTAAAAGGTGTGGTTAACGATGTACTGGGACCGGTCATCGGTGCCAGTGTAGTAGAGAAAGGTAATACTGCCAATGGTACTATTACCGATATAGACGGTAACTTCTCTCTGAATGTTCCTTCGGATGCCACATTGGTTATCAGTTTTATCGGTTATGCCACTCAGGAAATTCCTGTGGCCGGGAAAACTTCGATGGCCATTACTTTGAAAGAAGACACCGAGGTGCTGGACGAAGTGGTGGTAGTAGGTTTTGGTACGCAGAAGAAGGTGAACCTGACCGGTTCGGTAGGGTTGGCTACTGCCAAAGACCTTGAATCCCGTCCGGTGACCAATGCCACGCAAGCTTTGCAAGGTTTGGTGCCGGGTTTGCAAATCAGTTCCTCAAGTGGTGCTTTGGATAAGACGGCTTCTATCAACATCCGTGGTAACGGTACCATCGGTAAGGGATCAAGTGGCAGTCCGCTTGTATTGATTGACGGTATGGAAGGCGACTTGAACTTGGTGAATCCGCAGGACATCGAGAGCGTTTCCGTATTGAAAGATGCCGCAGCTTCTTCTATCTATGGTAGCCGTGCGCCTTTCGGTGTCATTTTGATTACCACCAAAAAAGGCAAGAGCGGCAAGGCTACCGTAAACTACAACAACAGTTTCCGTTGGGGAAGTCCTATCAATATGCCCGAACAAATGGACTCTTATACGTTTGCCAACTTCTTCAACGAGGCAGCTCGCAATGCTGATACACAAGCTATTTTTACACCGGATGTGATGCAAAAGATGATTGACTGGCAAGCTGCCGGCAAGACAAACAGGGGTGGTATCGTAACCGATGGTAAGGTTTGGGGTAAGCCCGAAGGCGACCCGTACCTCACCAGTTGTGCCAATACGGACTGGTTCTCTGAGATTTATCGAGACAATGTGTTCTCGCAGGAACATAATGTAAGCATCAGCGGCGGTAGCGAAAAAATAAGTTATTATGCGTCATTGGGTTATTTGGACCAGGGTGGTTTGCTCCGTCACGGTACTGACAATATGAAGCGTTTCAATGCCACAGCCAAAGTGAACGCCGAACTTACCGCCTGGATGAAGTTCAATTACAGTATGCGCTTTGTCCGTCAGGATATGCTTCGCCCGACGGCTTTCAGCGCAGGTAGTAATGGTGATGGGGGCTTGTATGAGAACATAGGTCGCCAAACATGGCCCAACCTCAGTGTATATGATGAAAACGGCTATTACTTCGATAACAATGGTGGCGGTATTCCCGGACAGTTGGCTTTGGGAGGTGACCGTAATTGGCAAAGCGACCGTTTGTACCATCAGGCAGCTTTGATATTTGAGCCCATCAAGAACTGGGTGACTCACGTGGAGTTCAACTATAGTACACTTGATAGCGACACTCGCGAAATATCTCTTCCGGTTTACAATCACGATGTGAACGGCAATATCATTGATACAAAAGGCACCAGCAGCCTCTATCAGGATTATAAGAAAGAGAACTATGCCAACTGGAACATCTATTCAAATTATTCGCTTACGCTGAATGATGACCACAACTTCAAGGTCATGGTCGGTTTCCAAAGTGAAGAGATGCGCCAACGTTTCTTTAGTGCCAAGGGATATGGTTTGCAATCCGAAGACTTGCCTGAACTCGACCTTATCTCCGGTTTGGACGGTGGAGGAAAAGAACAAGCCAATGAATTGGGAGGCTACCGCAACGAATGGGCTACAGCCGGTTTCTTCGGTCGCTTGAACTACGACTATCAAGGCCGCTATATGGCCGAAGCCAACTTCCGCTACGACGGTTCTTCACGTTTCCGCGAAGGAAACCGCTGGCAGTTTTCTCCCTCCTTCTCTTTGGGATGGAACATTGCGCAAGAGTCTTTCTGGGAAGATTTCGCAGATGTATGCAACCAGTTGAAACTTCGTGCCAGCTATGGTCAGCTGGGCAATATGAACACCAATGACTGGTATCCCACTTATCGTTTGATGACACTGAATATGGCCGGTGGCAAATGGTTGCAGAATGGTGTACGCCCCAATGCAGCTTATGTGGGCGAGTTGATTAGTACGGCACTCTCTTGGGAAACCGTACGCACTTGGAATGTGGGTATCGACTTCGGATTTTTGAATAACCGACTTACCGGTACTTTCGATGTATATACCCGTTTTACCGACAATATGGTAGGTCCGGCACCGGAGCTTCCGGCTACATTGGGTATCGCTACTCCAAAGACTAACAACTGTGACTTGAAGACGGTGGGTTGGGAACTTACGTTGGGTTGGCGCGACCAGACGAACTTTGGCTTGGATTATGGGGTCAAGTTCAACCTTTCCGATGCCCGCACGTATGTAGAAAGTTATCCGGGTAACCCCACCAACGCCATCGGTAATGGCAACTTTATTGCCGGACGCGAACTTGGCGAAATCTGGGGCTTCCAGACGGTAGGCATTGCCAAGACAGAAGAAGAGATGAAAAAACACATTGCACAGGTAGGCGGACAAGACCAGATTGGTTCTAAAAAATGGGGTGCGGGTGACATTATGTATGCCGACTTGGATGGAAAGCCCGGTATTACTCGCGGCGCACAGACACTCGATGATCATGGCGACTTGACTGTCATAGGCAATGATACTCCTCGTTTCTTGTTCGGTATCGACTTGAATGCCGCTTACAAAGGTTTCGATATTCGCGCCCTCTTCCAGGGAGTGATGAAGCGCGACTACTTCCAGAACTCCGACATCTTCTGGGGTACTACAGATAGCAGCTGGTGGTCTATGGGCTTCAAGGAACATCAAGACTATTTCCGTGAAGAGCCTGTAGGTCTGGAAGGTCATCAGATTCCTGCCAATATTAATGCTTACTATCCTCGTCCCCGTTTTGACAGCAAACAGAACCACGAAACGCAGAGCCGTTACTTGCAAGATGCCTCGTACATTCGCTTGAAGAACCTGCAAGTGGGCTACACATTGCCGCGTAGCATCGTAAACAAGGCCGGTTTCCAGAACCTGCGTGTATATGTGTCGGGCGAGAACCTCTGGACCGGTACCAGCCTGATTAAGCTTTTCGACCCCGAAACCATCAGCGGTGGACGTGGCGGTAACGTATATCCTTTGTCGCGCACCGTTTCCGTAGG
>Ga0137307_103033_pt1 | contig 10608 bp, 8 predicted proteins | sample NAcewD2O_March_2_FD_97180 | JGI IMG/M metagenome (GOLD analysis project Ga0137307, IMG submission 97180) | Mouse cecal microbial communities from Vienna, Austria - N-Acetylglucosamine amended D2O_March | ecosystem: Host-associated > Mammals > Digestive system > Large intestine > Cecum | place...
TTCGCAATATAATAGGTCGTCGTGCCGGGGCCGAGAAAGACCCACTCACGTTCGCGGATCAGCCGGGCGGCGATGATGCCGATCTCCTCCTTGGCCTTATCGTATTCAATCATGGAATCGTCCGGGCTGTTGACCGGCTCCGCCGTTTCCTGGGAATTAATGGTCGCCCCGCCGTGGAACCTGGTTAAAAAGCCTTCCTTTTCGAGCTCTTCCAGGTCATTGCGGATCGTAGCGTCAGATACGTTCAGCAGGGAGCTCAGTGCAGAAACCTCGATTTGCCGGCAGTCGCGCAGTATTTCTTTTATCCGTCGAATTCGCTCTATTTTAAACATGGTCAGTCCTTCTGCAAAATGGTTTGCCGTGAGTATTGTGTCGGCCGCAGCCGCACAGCGGCATATTTCCTCATACGGCTGTGTGCATCATATCGCGTCAGACTAATCATAGCATAAAAGAAATGAATTGGCAAATTAAAATGAAAAAAATGAAAAGGATTTTTTGGAATAAAACAAAAAAATACAAAAATAAAACGAAATAAATAAAAATAAATGAAAAAAATATATCGACAAATGAAAAGAAATGTGATATATTCAAATCAGTTAGACGAGCTTGCGGCAAGAAAGTTAATAAAAAAAGAAAGAAGGTAAGGTTTTATGAAAAAGAAAAAGATGTTATCAATGTTGCTGGCGATTATGATGGTAAGCGGCCTGATCTTTACCGGCTGCGGCAGCAAGGGTGAAGGGCCTGCGGACAGCGTCGGCTCCGGGGACAGCGGGGAGGACGGCAAAGAGGACGGAGGATATGTGATCGGCTTTGCAAATGCGTCCGTATCCAACAGCTGGCGTGTGAAGATGCGGGATATGCTGATCGAAGAAGCGGAGAAGCTGGGGGTGGAGATCGTAGAGGCAGATGCCCATGACGATGCCAATACGATGAACAGCAATATTGAGGCGATGCTCCAGAAGGATCTGGACGCGATCCTGATCACGCCCTGCGTGGAGGACGCAGTGAATCCGGGGATCGAAGCAGCGTTTGAAAAGGGAATCCCAGTGATCCTGTTTGACAGGACCGCCACGACGGAGGACTACACGCACTATGTAGGCTGGACAGATGAAAACAACGGCGCGGCCTGCGCGCAGCTGTTGGTAGATGCCCTGACAGAGAAGTACGGAGAGCCGAAGGGAAACATCATCGCATTGGATTCCATTGCAGGCTCCGGTACGGATAACGGACAGAAGGCCGGGCAGGAGAAGGTATTTTCCCAGTATCCGGATATCAAGATCGTGGACAGGCAGTACACGGATTTTGAAGCATCCAAAGGAAAATCCTGTATGGAAGATTTTCTGAGCAAATACGGCCCGGGCGAGATCGACGGCGTGATCTCCCAGGACGGGGGCGTGACCCTGGCGGCTATGGATGCGATCAAGGAGGCAGGAAGAGAAAAGGACGGGATCTTTATCGTAAACGCGGACGGCATCAACGGCATTGCGAAAATGGTAAAGGACGGAACCTGCGTGGGATTTACGCAATTCCCATGTGCGGCATCGGTAGAAGCGCTCCACCTCGCGATTGAAACACTGGAGGGAAGGGATCCCGAGGAAAAGGATGTTACAAAGGACCCGATCGTTGTTACAAAGGACAATATTGATGAATATGTCATTGAGGACGGCGATGATTTTGACTGGACATATTAAGCCGGAAGCAGATATCCGGCCGTGTCGGCTATAGGAACAGCTGAGGAAAAAATACGATGGATAAGCTGGAGGGATAAGAAAGTGAAAATTGGATTTTGTGTGGTAAATTATTCGGAAAAGCCTCTGGAAGAGGTATGCAAAATTGCGGCGGAGCATGGATATGACGCGGTAGAGCTGCCGACATATACTGATAACGGACAGCTGGATGTCCAGGAACTGTTAATAGGAAACAATGCGAAAAAAATGAAAAAAATGATCGAAGATCATGGATTGTTTATTTCGGCGCTCAGCAACCATGCCGATTCTCCTCTGATCATGGGGCCGTACAGTGCGGGCATGGATTCGATCTGCCCGGGCACCAGGGAAGAAAAGATCCGGTTCGGCCAGGAGAGCATGATCCGTTCCGCGCGCCTGGCGGCGGAGCTTGGAGTATCTTCTGTCGTAGCATTTTCCGGAATGGAGAATTACGGTCATATCAATGACTGGCCGGAGCCCAACGGGTGGAAAAATGAAGAGGAGCAATTTGCTGAAAAGTGGGGATACGTGTTTGACAAATATAAGGAATACGGTGTAAAGGTGGCATTTGAGCCGCACCCCAATAATATCGTATATGATACGCAGTCCACGCTTCGCCTGCTGGAGGTGACAGACTACCATGAGAGCTTTGCGATCAACCTGGATCCTGCGAATATCCTGTTTTCCGGGATTGACGTGAACCAGTTCGTAGACGAGCTCAAAGGAAGGATCGTCACGGTCCACGCAAAGGACTGCGAGATCGTGAAGCACAACCTCGGAAAGGGCGGGCTGAATATGTACATGCAGGACGGCTGGGGACGGCTTGACCGGTCTTTCCGGTTCCGGATCCCGGGCTGGGGGGATGTGGACTGGAAACGCCTGATCAGCGAATTGTTCATTACGGGCTATGACGGTGTATTGAACTACGAGCATGAGGATGTGATCATGAGCCGCGCGGACGGTGTGAAAAAGACCATCGACTTTTTACGGCCGCTTATGATCGATGCCCCATATGAAGGACGTACGGACAAATTATTTACAAAATAAACAGGAGGAGTTCAGATGAAGACAATGAAAGCACAGGTTCTTACGGAACCATATCATTTTGAATTAAAGGAAGTGCCGGTACCGGAGATCAACGAAGACGAGGTGCTGGTGAAGGTAAAGTATTGCGGTATCTGCGGTTCTGACTGGGGATCCTATACCGGGAAATATGCCGATGAGGTAGCGTGTATCCCGCTTACGACCGGGCATGAGGTTTACGGAACCATTGCGGAGCTTGGGAAAAACGCGAAAGGGCTCCATGTGGGAGACCGGGTTACATACGACATCTGTACACCCTGCGGTACCTGTTACCACTGCAGGATCGGAGAGCCGCTGCTGTGTTCGGACTTCAAGCAGATCGGCATCCACACGGACGGCGGATTTGCGGAATATGTAAAGGTTCCGTGGAAGAATATCTATGTGGTTCCGGATGAGGTGTCAGATGAAAAAGCAGCATTTGTAGAGCCTCTTACGGCATGCCTCAACGCGTCACATAAGATGGACTGCACGATCGGACGCAGCGTGGTCGTGATCGGGGCAGGACTCGGGATCATGCATGCACAGCTTGCGAAGCTCCGCGGAGCCGCGCCTGTCATCGTGATCGACGCGAATGCGGACCGGCTGAAAATGGCAAAAGAAGTGGTTGCGGATTATACCATCAATGTCAAAGAGGTTGATCCCATTGAGGAAGTGATGCGGCTGACGAACGGCGTGGGAGCGGATTTTGTCCTGGAAGCGGTAGGAAGCTCCAGGACATATGAGCAGGCATTTCAAATGGTAAGAAAGGGCGGAAAGGTCGAAGCTTTCGGCATCTGCGCGGAGGATGATCTGGCGTCTCTCCCGCCGGTAGAATTTGTAACGAGTGAAAAAAAGATCAGCGGAAGCTGCGCCGGGATCGGCTATGACTGGGGGGATGCCCTGACGCTGATGAAATACGGACGGGTGGATCCCATGCCGCTGATCTCCATGATCGTTCCTCTTGAGGAGCTGGAGGATACCTTGAAAGAGATCAGGACCAATCCAAAGCTGGTCAAGGTACTGGTCAGCCCGGAAGCAAAAGAGCGCACCGTATTATATAAGTAAACCATAGAGAAAAACAGGAGGAGTGTGTGGTGGGTAATCAGGAAACAAAGAAAAATATTGTCAGAAAAATATTGGATCATCCGGTCAGTACACCTTATATTGCATTGATTTTGGTGTTTGTGATCTCGACCATTGCTTCTCCGGATATATTTCCGACGTATACCAATATAGCCAATATCCTGCGGCAGGCATCCATTGTAGGGATGGTCAGCATAGGCATGACTGTGGTTTTGCTTGTCGGAGGGATCGACCTGTCTGTGACCAGCGTGATGGCCCTATGCGCCTGCCTGCTGGCAGATATGATGGAGGCGGGGATCGGGCAGGGAAAGCAGGGGATCATGCTGGGACAGGTTCTGCTTGTCCTGATGATCGGATGCCTGATCGGACTTGTGAACGGTCTCATCATCGTGACCAGGAATCTGGAGCCGTTTATCATTACCCTGGGGGTCAATATGGTGGTGAAGGGCATTGTCATGCTTTATACAAAAGGAGCCCCGGGCGGGAAGGTGACGGAAGCCTGGGTACATTTCGGCTCCAAATATGTGATGGGTATTCCCTGCGCGGTGATCCTTTATGCGGTCATGATGGCCGTATTCATCGTGATCCTGCATAAGACGGTGTATGGGCGCCATATTTACGCGATCGGAAGTAATGCGGAGGCAGCCAGGCTGACCGGCATCAAGGTAAAAATCAATAAAATCATGGCATATGTGCTCTGCGGATTTACAGCGGCCCTGGCAGGAGTGATGCTGATGGCCCGTGTCAGGGTAGGAGAGCCCAACGGAAGCGCCAATTATGACATGGATGCGCTTGCGGCGGCGGTCATCGGCGGAACGGCCATGAGCGGCGGGGTGGGCACCCTGGCAGGAACCCTGGCCGGCGTGCTGATCATGGCCATGGTCAATAATATTCTGAACCTGATCGGGGCCGACCCCAATATGCAGGGCGTCATCCGCGGCGCGATCATCCTGGTGGCGGTACTGTTCCAAAGGCGGGAGAAATAGCGGTTCACACGGTGGAGAAGAAAGGCTGGGCAGAAACTATGAGCGAATATGCATTGGAGATGTTGGGGGTTACAAAGACGTTTTCTAAGGTCACGGCATTGGACCAGGTAGACCTCCGTGTGAAAAAGGGCGAGATCCACGCGTTGATCGGGGAGAACGGAGCCGGAAAATCAACTTTGATGAAGGTGCTTTCCGGGGTATACAAACCGGATGCGGGAACCGTGAAGATCGACGGGAAAGAGGTTGTGATCAAAAGCCCGCGTGACGCGATCGACAAGGGAGTGGCTATTATTTATCAGGAGCTGAGCCTGGTTCCCGAGCTGGATGCCGTAAAAAATGTCATGCTTGGGCAGGAGAAAAATTTCTGCCGGATCATCAAAACTCAGGAGGAAAATGAATTTGCCGGGAAGTATCTGGATTATGTGAGCAGGGGCTCCCTTGCGAGCTACAAAACGCCGGTGAAAAAACTGAGCGTCGCGCAGCAGCAGATGGTGGATATTGCAAAAGCGCTGTCCTACCAGACCAGGATCATCATTATGGATGAACCGACGGACAGCCTGACAAACAGCGAGATCGAGGTTTTATTTGAAATTGTGAGGAAATTAAAGGCGGATGGGATCACGGTGATCTATATATCCCACCGCCTGGAGGAGCTTTTTGCGCTCTGCGACCGTGTCACGGTGCTTCGGGACGGAAAATATATTGCGGATGAAAATATCCGGGATATTGATAAGGACTGGCTGATCAGCAAAATGATCGGCCGGGATCTGAAGGATACCTTCCCGCCCCGGCACAGGATCAGGAGTACGGAAGTGGTGCTGGAGGCGGAAGGGCTGACGGGGGAGCGCTTTGAAAATATATCGTTTCAGCTGAGAAAAGGGGAGATCCTTGGGCTGTCGGGCCTGGTCGGAGCCGGACGGACCGAAGTGCTCCGGGCAATCTTCGGGGCGGATAAGCTTCAAAAAGGGAAGGTGACTATCTTTGGGAAAGAGGCAGATATCAGCCATCCAAGTAGGGCATTGAAGTACGGCCTCGGATTTGCCACCGAAGACCGGAAGACGCAGGGGTTGTTTTTGAACCATGATATCAAAGACAATATCGCGGCCGCGGCATTAGATAAGATTTCCAAGGCCGGGTTTGTCAGCGGGGCAAAGGAAAAGAAGATGACGGAAAAATATTTTCAGGAGCTGAGGGTCGTGGCGCCGGATACCGGGAAATTATGCCGGTTCCTGTCAGGCGGGAATCAGCAGAAGGTGGTTCTTGCAAAGTGGCTCGCTTCGGAATGTAAAATCCTGTTTTTGGATGAGCCGACCAGGGGGATCGACGTTGGGGCCAAGTATGAGATTTATCTGCTGATGGACAGGCTGGTGCAGGAGGGAGTCAGCATTATTATGATTTCCTCCGAAATGCCGGAGGTCATGGGAGTGGCAGACCGGATCCTGGTGATGCATGAAGGGGTACTGACCGGGGAGCTGTCCCAGGAGGAGTTTTCGGAAGAAGGCATCATGAAATTAGCCAGCGGCGAGAAACTATGAGAATTAATATAGAAAGGAAAATACAATGGGATATAAAGAAACGTTGTTAAACCCGATCAAAATCGGAAACAGAGAGTGTAAAAACCGTTTTTTTGCGCAGCCGATGGAATGTGTGGATTCTGACGAAGAGGGAAATCCTACGGACCTGACTTATCAGCGATATGAAAAGCTGTATCAGGGCGGGTTTGGACTGGTGGATCTGGAGGCGATTACGGTTACGAACGAATCCAGGGCAAGAAAGACGCAGCTTGAAATTATGCCGCGTTCCCAGATTATCCGCCCGTTTAACGATCGCGACTGGAAATACGGCGGCTCCTGGGAAAGGAGGGCGCAGTGGGCATATGACCTGCAGGAGAGGATCGCGAAAGCGGTGAATGACAAGAATTTCCTGATAGGCTCTAAGATGTCCATGTGGGAAGGGCATCCGGGCGGATTTCAGGCAGTCCTTTGCCGATCCGCTCACTCCCTTAAAGTTCATGGAGGACAGGGAGGATGAGATCAAGTATTGTACCCAGTGCATGAACTGTGAAGAGCTGATGATCCGTCAGCAGCCGGTGGGATGCGTGGCATTCAATAAGATTTACACGGAAAAATTTGTGGAGACACGGAAAAAATTCGGCAAGCTCTCGGAGCTGCATACCTGACCACAGACTGCGGACAAGGCGGATTTGGAACAGAAAACAGAATAAAAATGAGAGGATGGGCTGCGGTTTTCCGGCCGGTGAACCGCAGCCAAAGACAGACATTCAGGAAGGTGGATTATAATTATGAAGGAATACAGGAAAGATATTTTAACAATGAAGGATATTGTGATTGACGAATCCGAATTATAAGAAGCGGAAAAGCAGGCGTAAAAAATGATTTGTCTCCCCCGGATAGAACTGTTATAATAAAAATATAGCTGGAAAAATTTTTGTTGTATATTTTCAAAAGATATAGTAAACTATGCCTAAGCAGCAAATTTTATATTTTACTGACCCGATATTATGATTCGCCCGTCAAAAGGTTTTACTTCCTTAGCTGGCTGATTTTATGAACCTTCGTGCCATAATATTTGTCAACGATGCGACTTATTGCAGCACGAATCTTCAAAGATCATCCCAGCATGGGAAGTGGATTTTTTGGCAGGCGATTTTCACTATACGGCGTAAAAAACAGATGAAAGGACTGCGGATATTGTATCAATGTCACCCAGAAGAGAAACACAGGAAAGGAAAACAAAAATGGGCGCAAAGAAAAAAATACTCTATTTGTTTCTGGCAGTCTGCTTTATGTGGATCGTTCAGCCGGAAACGGTATCTGCAGACGGCGGGATCCGGGTAAACGGAACCGATATTCTTCAAGCGGCGGATCAGACCATACCGTGCGGAAGCGGTACGGCAAAGTATGATCCAGCTACAAAAACGTTGACGCTGAATCATGCGGAAATCACCGGGGACAATGTTGGAAAAGCTCTTGTAAATGGAATTGATATTAACGAACAGGGAGTCACCGTAGAATTGGTCGGGCAGAACTTGATCACAGCATGCAGAGGAATCGGAAGCAGCTATCCATTTCTCTTAAAAGGAATCGGCGGCGGAAGCCTTGCAGTCAACGCAAGTAAAAATGATGAGTCCGGTACACTTTTCTGCAGCGGAATCAACATAGATGGCGGCGGACTGACTGTACAGGATGCAAATCTACAGTTTACAGTAAGTGGTTTAAGTGCGAATGTCAGCGGGTATGGGCTTTACATTAACGGGGGCGAAAATCGGATCAGTAATTCTAATATAGTGATTGATATGATGTCTGCCTTTGATACGGATACGAAAAGCATAGGCATCAATGTATACGGTGAAGCATCACTTACGATATCAGATAATTCAAGTATTATTATGAACAAGGTGGATATGGGAATTAATATGGGCGGGGGAAATCTGACGATTTCCGGCAGCAGGCTCGCGGTTCCCGATGCAGACGTATCTGCAATATCCTGTAATAATCTGGAGATTCTAAATGGATCTGATGTGACAGCAATTGCAAATAGCAGAATAGCACTGCAAGCAAACGTAAATATTACGATTTCCAATTCCACGGTCAATGCGGAATCAGCACAGTCGAATAGTATCCGGTGTAATAACTATGCAGCCATAGAGTCCTCAAATGTAACTGCCAAAGGATATTGGCCGGCCCTTTTCCTGCCGAAGGATACTGTGATCAAAGATTCTGTCATAGAAGCAGAATCAACAGCTGACGTCGGTATTTACTGTAAAGAAGGGAATCTTGAAGTTACAGGCTCTGAGGTAACGTGTACATCAAAACCGGGCTGGAAAGGAATTTTTATAGAAGGAAACCTGACAATGACGGATTCCAAGGTTGTTTCTCCCGCAGAATCCGGCGTATCCGGAATCCATGCCAACGGCGATATCACCATTACCAGGGGAACGACAGAGATCGGAGCGGGAAGCATTTCCTCCGGAAATAATATTCACATCGGCGGCATCATCACCTCCAATGGGGTGCCGTCCTATGAAAATATAACGAGCAATAATGCAAATGGACAGGTTACCTTTTTAGACGCGGATTACAGCGCGGTGGACGAGGCGATCGCAAAGGCAAAAGCGCTGAACAAGGCGGACTATATCAATTTTGATACAGTAGAGGCTGCGGTTAATGCGGTTGTTCGGGGAAAGGATGTCCGGGAGCAGGACGTTGTGGATGGATATGCGTCGGCGATCGAAGCTGCGATTGCCGGATTAAAACCTCTGCCCGCCGTATCGGTCATTGAGGGTGCGGACCAAATGTTTGTGATCGGCAAAAATAAAGGCGTTACCATCAAGGCAGATGGAGATTTCAGTAAATTTGCCGGAGTGTCGGTGGATGGAACTGAGATCGCGAAAGAACATTACACGGCTGCGGCCGGCTCTACGATCATCACTCTAAAGCCGGAATACCTGAAAACACTGACAGCCGGAAAGCATACGGTGGCAATCCGTTTTACGGACGGTCTGGCCCAGACGACATTGACGATTCAAGAGGAAGGATCAGGAAATCCATCCGAAAAACCGGATGACCCTTCTGAAAAACCGGATAACCCTTCCGAAAAACCGGATAACCCTTCTGAAAAACCGGATAACCCTTCTGAAAAACCAGACAATCCATCTGAAAAACCAGATGACCCGTCAGATGAAACCGGGCAGCAACCGCCCAAGGATCCATCCCAGAACCAGACACAAAAACCGGCTCAAAAGCCTTCTCAGAGTCAGGGAAATTCGGAGAGCTCTCCTAAAACAGGCGACAATACGCCGGCCGTGTGGCTGCTCACCTTTGCGGCCGTTTCCGCAGCAGGATTGGCAGCAGGAAAACGCTGGGGGCAGTGAAAAACTTATCCATGTGAAATATTTACAGAGAAAAGGTGCCTGTACGAGTTCGAATCTGGAATCGTACAGGCGCGGCAGTAAAAGCCGCAGCATTACATTGCGGCCATGCAGGCGGGAAAATTCGTTACAGGTCACATCTTGACCAAGCGTGACATGTAACAAAAACTCCTCGCGCGGAACAGAAAATCTCTGCGCAGGGAGTTTTTTATCAAAAGCTGTTTGGTCACTTCCCGTCTCTCCCCCTGATCAGCAGATGATCAAAGCAGATCTGAGAAAACAGAGTCGTTTTTTCCGCAACTTTTTCAATATCTTCCGTGCATTGCTCCGATAACCATTTCTCAAAAACCGCATAAAATCCCGAGGCATAAAAAAGAAGCATATCGTCAAATTCATTTTCACTCATGTGCTCCGGAAGCTGATAATTCTGCAGGGTCTTGATCTTGAAAAGCTGCAGGACCTTCCGGTTGACCTTCTGCCAGAAATCATACCGGTTATTTTTTAACAGGAGAAGGGACAGCAGCTCCTTCTGGTCATAAATATATTCCAGGATCATCCGTGTCACCTGACTGGGCGCGATCGAATGCCGGGAGATCTCTTCCGCCAGCCGGTCAAATTCTGCCAGGCAGTCCAGTCAATTGCTTTTTGTTTCAGCAGGCCGAGAAAAATCTGTTTGATCGTATGCTTTGTTTTTCTCGGCCGGCGGTCCGGTTTTTTCATCTTGATCTCCATTCCGCCGCCGTTTTGCCGGCGGCTTAAATTATCTATGATCCGCAACCGTGCAGGCGGATATATTTCCAGAACAAGTTTATCGACAATTCAGACAAAAATGTTGATTAATCAACAATAGAACAGGATTGTTGATTGTCTGGAAAATCCA
>Ga0137307_103036_pt1 | contig 10599 bp, 8 predicted proteins | sample NAcewD2O_March_2_FD_97180 | JGI IMG/M metagenome (GOLD analysis project Ga0137307, IMG submission 97180) | Mouse cecal microbial communities from Vienna, Austria - N-Acetylglucosamine amended D2O_March | ecosystem: Host-associated > Mammals > Digestive system > Large intestine > Cecum | place...
AACATCAATCATCCCAATCGGTGGATTATTATCTTGCCCTCGACAGAAAATTCCTCCTCCCTTGTTGGCTGAACAGTTTCTTATAGTTGTTTCCCGTATATCGACTGTACTATATGATGCGGGTTGATCATATATATAAATTCCTCCTCCGTTACAGTTGGACGTATTAGGATTATTATTGGAGCAATTTTCTATCGTTGTCCTGCTTATCTCTACCTCAGCGTTAGCTGTAGAAATTCCACACTCACAATCTGTTATCACTGCTCCATTTATCTCTACGTTTCCCTGTCCTGCTGAAAGACCCACAGCACAATTTTTTATTACTGCCTTTTTTACCGTTAAATCTCCGGTCAGCCATACTCCAGCCCTGAAATTCTGAATTATACTTCCATCATCCAGAGTGACTGTACCGCCATTCAATACACCGTTTACCGCACTAACAGGGATACCCGATGCATTATTCAACGTAATGTTTCGTATTGTCAAATTGGAGGATTGATTTGTTGTATAAAACAAATTTTTGCTTTGACTTGTCCAATTTAATACTATTATAGTCCCGCCGCCTTCTACCACAACATTCCCACTGATTTCCACAATACCTGTTACCGTTAAAGTAATCCCCTCATTTACTGTAACCGTGCCATCACTTAATGTCCCCTTTGTCCATGTGGTGTCTTCACTGATTACACCGCAGGAAGGAGCAACAGGCTCAGGTTCTTCCCCTTCTGCCAGAGCCGCTGTTCTGGCTTCCTTCAATCTCTCCCACTCCTCTGTTGCCTCATCTTCCGATTCCTTCCCCGTCCGATTCTCCTCTGCACTTTCACCTTCCGATGAATCAGAAGTTGCCGGGACTTCGGCTTTTCCCACTGTCACCTGAACCTCCGGCAGCCCCACGCCTTCCGCCAGCACATACCCTTCCGGCAATACAGGCGCAAACACGTAAACCCCTTCCGTTTCGCTGTCATACGCAGGGGTTCCTGTCCAGGTAACATGTTCTATTACAACAGTTTTTTCTGAATTTGAGTTTGAGTTTGAATCTATATCTGTCTCCGGTATTGTCTCCGGATTCCCTTCCGGCACTTCCCCTGTACCTGGCTCTGTGTCAGGAGCCGGAGATTCCGGCTGTTCTTCCGGCCCGTTTTCTGCCGGAGTTTCCGGTTCTTCAGCTTCATTTTCTGCCGGAAATTCTGCTTCACTATTCTCATTGCCTGAAGAAGAATCTCGCATTTCTTCCGGAGGAACTGTCTCATCCATATCTTCCGGAACTTCCAGTGTTTCTTCCGGCCGACTTCCACTTTCCGGATCTGTCCCTTTCACATCCGGACTTTCCTCTGGCTGAACCGGAGTTTCCGGATTTACGTTGCTGTCCTGTCCCGCCGGAACACACACTGCTTCCAGGGTCTTCGGCAGGTTCAAATCCTCCAGGGGCGTTCCCGGTTCCACGGTCTGATATTTTACTTCATCCGGCAATTCGGAAAAGGACAGAATTTTCCTCTGAGGTTCTTCCGCCTGCACTTCGGAACCATACCCTTCCATGGGCAGAGACGCCAGCAGCAGACAGGCACAGAGCAGAACTGACAGCAGTTTCTGCAGGATGGGATGCCTTTTCTGAGATAATAATCTTTCCGAAAAATTCTCTTTGGCTGTTTTCATTTCATAACACACTCCTTGTTTTAAACATCACATTCCCTTGTGATGCGGGCACAGTGATTCCGTATTTTACCGTTGGATAAAAATATTAACTTAATTATAGCGAACCGGAATGAAAATTTCCACAATATTATGAGAATTATTTCTGTTTTATTGGCTGTTTTGCTGCATCCTTTTCCTTCAAAAAACCGGAAACCTGTTTCAGGCTTCCGGCTTTCTGTTTTACTTATATTATTCGTGTCCATAACGTACCCGAATGCATAACATCTCGTAGTATTATTTCAGGCAGAACATGGAAATTCGCTGCCTGTTATGTTTACAAATACATTCTGGCTGTTTCTTCTGGCAAATGAAACTTTTCCTGGATTTTATTCAAAATTATACTGTCTGCAATTTGTAAATCCTTTAATGCTGATACCATCGCTTTTATTCCTTCCTGCCTTCCCTCCTGCCTTCCTTCCTGCCTTCCCTTTTCAATACCTTTCTCCTCCACTCCCTTACTTAAATTGCACATAAGCGACACCTCACTTTCCAATGTCTGAGTCATTCTGATATGAAAATCTTTCTCCAATATCCGGCACTTATCCTCTGAATCTGTCTCTGTGGACAAAAGCACATGCAACAATTTTAATAAATCTGTACCTGAATCTTCCTCTTTCCCAAGGCAGATCATAACAACCGCCATCAAATCATAATCCGCTTTGCATTCCTTTACGCTGCCCACCAGGTTCTCTTCCGCAATATAATAACGGGTAATACTGTTCTCTCGGTTTTTGGGCGGATTCATGCAAATCCATATGCTGTATACCTTTTTGATATTCTCATAGTGAGAATTTGTAAATTCTGTTCCGTATTGCGCGGAAACCATCCGGCTGCAATAATAGACTCCCCTCTTTATCAGCGGATACCCCGGATAGAAGTCATTTTGCGCTTCAAGATTCATAATCAGACGAATTAATTCCCCGGATACAGGGGCTGTTGCAAAAAACCGGATATCATAGGTAACGGTTCCTTCTGTCAGAGAAGTATCTTCATTTCCAGCTCCATGTATCATAGAAACATGATTGGATTCATCCGGGGCAACTGCCACTTCTCCTACCTGTGGTGTATCTTCAATATATTTCTCTGCAATCTCATTCACATCACAATCACGATATTCTTCCAGGCAGTTCTTCATAATCCATGCTAAAATAATTTTTTCCGAAAGCAGCCGCTTACAGGCCGCATCATAACCGGCTTTCTCATCAGACACACGGATATTCTTCGCTATGGTAGTGTCCATATTCATGACCTCACCCCTCCTGCTTATATTTTATCATAATCTTTTCTGGCAGACTACCCATATTTTCTTTAAAACCCCATAGGTAGGCCATACGCCTCCCACGGGGTTCAAAATACAATTTTTATTCTCTCCATTTACCTGAGTTTCCATCATCAGACACACTTTTACTTTCCGTATGGCTCAAAGATTTTTCTCAGAATTTCTGTCATCTCATCCACATGCACTTTTTCAATCACAAGGGGCGGCACAAACCGCAGCACATTATTTCCTGCGGTAATCAGAATCAAACCCTGCTCCAGAGCTTTTTTGCTGATTTCTCCTGCCGGCACTTCCGGCCCTAACTCCAGCCCCTGCATCAGGCCCAGGCCACGCCTTGCCTTCACAAATCCGTAATCCTGTTTCAGTTCTTCCAGCTGTTCTTCCAGATAGACGGAAATCTCCTGCACATGGCCGGTAATATTCTGCTCTTTAAAAATATCCAGCACCTTGCTGACTGCCGCGCCCACAAAGGGATTTCCCCCATAGGTGGTACCATGGTCTCCCGGTTTCAGGGAAGACCGGGCCACTTTTTCTGTCATCAGAAAGGCTCCCACCGGAACGCCGCAGCCCAGCGCCTTGGCGCAGGTCATGATGTCCGGCTTTACGCCATACGTCTGCCAGGCAAACATCTGGCCGCTTCTTCCCATACCGCACTGGATTTCATCCAGAATCAGCAGAATATCATGGATTTCACAGAGCTGCTTAACCCCCGTCAGAAACTCCTGCTCAGCAGGATAAATACCGCCTTCTCCCTGTACTGTTTCCATAATAATGGCGCAGGTTTTCTCACTGATAAGAGCTTCCAGGCTGTCCAGATTATTATATTCCGCAAATTTTACAATGCCGGGCAGCGGTTCAAAAGGTTCCCGGTAATGGGCATTTCCCGTTACGGACAATGCCCCAAGGCTTCTTCCGTGAAAAGAATGTTCCATGGCAATAATTTCATGGTCCGTAGTCCCGTCTTTTTCGTAAGCATATTTTTTGGCCGCCTTAATGGCCCCTTCGATTGCCTCAGTTCCGCTGTTGGTAAAAAATACCCGCTCCATGCCGGAAACCTCGCAGAGTTTTTTTGCTGCTTCTATGGTGGGCTGATTATAATACAGATTTGAGGTGTGAAGCAGCCGGTCAATCTGCATTTTCAGAGCGTCATTGTACTCTTTGTTCCCATATCCCAGGGCCTGCACTGCAATTCCTGCCGCAAAATCCAGATACTTTTTTCCTTCCGTATCATAGAGGTAAACGCCTTCTCCCCGTTCCAGTATAATCTGATAGCGGTTATAAGTATGTAAAATTGCATGCTCCGCCTGGTCTATCCATGCATTTGCTTCCATTGTTTTCTCCTTTTCCATATACTCTGGTAATTGCAAAACAAGCCAGTTATCAAAATTTCATGTACAATTACCAACGTTTTATAAATTACTTTTTACTGTAAAACCGTTCTTCACTGTCTCCCAGAATAGCTGTTCCAATTCCCCGGTTGGTAAAAATTTCCAACAGCAGGCAATGAGGAATCCGGCCGTCCAGAATATGCACTCTCGACACTCCGTTTTCAATGGCGTCAATACAGTTATTCAGCTTGGGCAGCATTCCTCCGCCAATATACCCGTCTCCAATCAGCTCCTGGGCCTCGGAAACAGACAGTTCGGAAATCAGAGTGGATTTGTCTTCGGGGTCTTTGTATACTCCTTCAATATCCGTTAAAAATGCCAGTTTTTCCGCATTTACCGCTCTCGCAATGGCACAGGCCGCATCGTCCGCGTTAATATTATAAGTGTCAAAGGACTCTCCCAGACCAATGGGACACACGATGGGAAGGAAGTCTTTTTCCAGCAAATCAAACAGCACTTTGGGATTTACCTCCCTCACATCTCCCACAAAACCGATGTCCTGACCCTGGGAATATTTTTTATCTACCTTCAGAAGCCCTCCGTCCTTGCCGCTGATTCCGATGGCATTGACGCCCAGCTCCTGTACCATCTGCACCAGTGATTTATTGACCTTTCCCAGCACCATTTCCGCAATTTCCATGGTGGCCGCATCGGTTTTCCGCAGACCATTTACAAATTCCGGCTCCATACCGGATTTTTCCACCCATTTGCTGATTTCCTTTCCGCCTCCATGGACAATAATAGGTTTAAATCCCACCAGTTTTAACAGGGTCACATCCTGGATTACGCTCTTTTTCAATTCCTCATCCACCATAGCGCTGCCGCCATATTTTACCACAATAATTTTCCGGTTAAACCGCTGGATATATGGCAGAGCCTCAATCAATACTTCTGCTTTCTGCAGGATTTCCTGCATATTTTTATCTTCCATATCTTTTCCTCTTTTCCTTTTCATGCTAAGAAAATTACTGAGCTGTTTCTGTCTGTTCTGCTGCTTTCTCATAACACTGGCGGACGTCCTCTGCCAGACTTTTCCAGGAATCATACTCCAGTTCCTCCATCAGACTGTCCCAATCCCCTTTCGCCTCCAGAGGCACCTGCCGGCCGCCCAGTTCCCGGCCCAGCCAGCGGGCGTAATCGTATACATCTTCCGGAAATTTCTGTTCAAACCCATGGCTGAAATATTCCACACACCATAAAATTCCACCATTAAAAGAATATTTTCTGCCATTTTTCATATGAAATTCAAATATCAGACTACCCTGAAAATCTGCCTTCAATATCAGACCTTCCACATCCTGCCAGGCATATTCTTTCTTGTAGAAGAAACAGCGATATTCCACTCCCTCCAGGGTAAAACGCTGAAACCAGCACATGCTCCCAATGATTCCTGTTATGGTAAGGACAACTGCCAGAATCCCTGCCAGCCACTTCTTTTTCCCGGTAAATCCGGCTTTCAGGCCATCGCCCCTGTCATCCTCAAAATAACCTTTCAGGCCATCCCGGCTGAACAGCCAGAGAAGCGCTGCAAACAGAACCAGCGCCCACAGGATGGGAAGCCCTGTACCGGTAATCAGGTAAATACTGTCCGTACCGTAATACTGCTGATATCCCGTCTCAATCAGCGGCAGTATAACAAAAAAGATAACCAGAATACCTGCTGCCGCCGCCAGTGTACGAAATATCCCTCTTATTACTTTCATATTCCGTCCTTTCTCCTTGCCGGGGATGATACTCTGCACTGGTTTTCACATATTTTTCTGTCAGGAGCGGCAGTCTGCACTGATTTTCACATATTTTCTGTCAGGAGCGGTAATCCGCATTGATTTTCACATAATCGTAAGTCAGATCGCAGCCCCAGGCGCAGGCTTCTGCTTCTCCCATCTTCATATCAACCAGAACGGTTACTTCTTCCTCAGACAGAATTTTTGTAGCTTCTTCCTCACTGTAATCCGCCGCCACGCCATTTTGGTAAATCCGGATTCTGCCGGATTTGCTCTCAAAAAACAGTTCTATGGCTTCCGGATCAAATTTTACCCCGGAGTATCCCAGGGCGCACAGGATTCTGCCCCAGTTGGCGTCATGGCCATAGATAGCTGCTTTGGTCAGAGAAGAACAGATCACAGATTTTGCCAGGGTCTTCGCATGTTCCTTCGTATCTGCATGGATGACTCTGGTTTCAAACAGAGCGGTTGCCCCCTCTCCGTCCCCTGCCATTTTTTTAGCCAGGGTGGTATTGACATAATGCAACGCCTCGGTAAATTTCCGGTAATTTTCATCTTTTTCAGTAATTTCAGGATTTCCTGCCATACCGTTGGCAAGGAGCAGCACTGTATCGTTGGTGGATGTATCTCCGTCCACGGAAACCATGTTATAGGTATCCTGCACATCTTCTTTCAGGGCTTCCTGCAGCAGTTCCCCTGAAATGGCCAAATCCGTGGTCACAAAGCTCAGCATGGTGCACATATTGGGATGAATCATGCCGGAGCCTTTGCACATGCCGCCTATGGTTACGGTTTTCCCCTCCACCTGGAAGGTGACCGCCGCTTCTTTTGATTTCGTATCGGTAGTCATAATGGCACACGCCGCCTGACGGCCCTTTTCCGGAGAATGTTCCAGTTCCGGTGTCATTGCTTTTACTCCGGCTGAGAGTTTATCCATGGGAAGCTGCATACCAATCACTCCGGTGGAAGCTACCAGCACCTGTCCGGAAGGTATCTGCAACGCCTGTTCCAGGGCTTCTGCTGTTTTCCGGCAGCATTCCATGCCTTCCACCCCGGTACATGCATTGGCAATTCCCGCGTTGACTACTACCGCTCTCACAGGTCTGCCTTCTTCCACAACGTTTCTGTCCCATTTTACCGGCGCCGCCTGCACCACATTTGTGGTAAAGGTTCCCGCTGCCACCGCGTCGGTTTCACTGACAATCATGGCCATATCCATTCTGTCCTGATACCTGATTCCGGCCGCTGTGGCTGCCGCCTGAAATCCCTTTGCTGCGGTTACCCCGCCTGTGATTATTTCCATAGTTTTTCCTCCCTGCCCTGAATATTCCGGCAAGCTGCCGTTCAGGATTCTTATTGAAATATGGTAATATTTTCGTCATTCAGTACAAAATCATAATAGTTCAAATCCTCCCGGAAAGTCCAGCCCACACGTTTCCAGAAGGAATTTCCCACTTCATTTTTCTTAAATGCAATCAGACATACCTTATTAATCTGTTCTTCCTGCAATGCTTTCATGGCCTGTACCGCCATGGATGTTCCAATGCCCTGCTTCCGGCAGTCTTCCCGGACGCATACATGATAGAAGCATCCCCTCCTGCCGTCGTGGCCGCAGAGAATCGCTCCCACAATTTCTCCCCCTGTCTCCGCCACCATACTGGTGGAAGGATTACGGCGGATAAACCGCGTCACCCCTTCTTCGGAATCATCCATGCTGCGGATTCCGAATCCCCGGATGGTCTTCCATAATTTATATACCTTTTGGTAATCTTCTTCTGTCATGGGCCGAATAATAATTTCCTGATTATTTCTTTCCATTCTGCATCTTCCTTACGGGAACATGGGTACCAGTTCAAGTCCCTGCTGTTCCGGAAATCCAAACATCAGATTCATATTCTGCACAGCCTGTCCCGCCGCGCCTTTCACCAGATTGTCGATGGCTCCCATCATAACAATCCTTCCGGTTCGCTCATCAATCTGAAAGCCAACATCCACAAAATTGCTTCCTTCCACCCATTTGGTTTCCGGACACATTCCCTGTTCCAGCACCCGGACAAAATATTCATTCTTATAATATCTGTCATAAACTTCTTTTATCTGTTCATATCCAGGCAAAGCCAACTTTCCGTCTTTCTGTCTGACTTTTTTCAGGGAAGCGTATTCCGTTGCCAGAATTCCCCGGTTCATGGGCACCAGATGGGGGGTAAAACTGATGGTAACCTGGCTTCCCGCTCCGTAGCCAAGCTGCTCCTCAATCTCCGGCGTATGGCGGTGGGTGGACACTCCGTATGCTTTGATATTTTCATTTACCTCACAGAACAGGTTGGGCAGCTTCGCACCGCGCCCGGCTCCGGAAGTTCCCGATTTGGCGTCCACAATCAGGGTGTTCGGATCAATCAGTCCTTCCTTTACCAGCGGCCATGCGGTCAGAATGGAGCAGGTGGTATAACAGCCGGGATTGGCCACCAGCCTTGCCTGTTTTACCTTCTCCCGGTTGATTTCACACAGGCCGTACACTGCTTCCTTAAGGAACTGAGGGCTTTTATGCTGTATTTTATACCAGGCTTCGTAGACTGCCACATCTTTCAGACGGTAATCTGCGCTTAAATCCACCACTTTTGTGTTCTCAAGGATTTCTTCTGTCAGGACTCCCGCCAGAAATCCCTGAGGAGTAGCTGTAAAAATCACGTCCACCTGTTTCGCCAGAGCCTCTATATTGTCATCCAGACAGGTATCTTCCACAAGCTGAAACATATTTCCGTATACGCTGGCATATTTCTCATCTATGTAGCTTCTGGAGCCGTACCATTTGATTTCCACCTCTCTGTGGCCAAGGAGAAGCCGCACCAGTTCGGCCCCGGCATATCCTGTGGCTCCGATAATTCCTGCTTTTATCATTGATTTATTCCTCTCTTTCACTGCAAACTTGTATTCTTTATGACGGAAAGTCTGTTTTCGCCGCCAACTTCCGCCCCTGTAATGGAAATGTCAGTTTTCATAATAATATATCTTTTGGAATTCGTAAAGCCTTTTTTTCTTATTTTTGCATAATTATACATTTGTTTTATATTTTATGCAATACTTTTTTTGAATTGTAACTGTCTTTTCTTTATAAAATAACCATATGGCGGGTTTTGAAACATGATTGCATTTTTATAATTTAATAATGCATATTTTTTCACTTGATATTTTGTCCCTGTTAGTATATAATGTCCGGGAAAGCAATTTTATACAATGGAGGACAGGTAATGAAAGAAAAAGTAATTTTAGCTTATTCCGGTGGTCTGGACACCACCGCCATCATTCCATGGTTAAAGGAAAATTATGATTATGAAGTAATCTGCTGCTGCATCGACTGCGGACAGGAAGAAGAACTGGACGGACTGGAAGAACGGGCAAAATTATCCGGCGCTTCCAGATTGTACATTGAAGACATCACAGATGAGTTCGCAGAAGAATACATTATTCCCTGCGTACAGGCAGGTGCAGTTTATGAGAACAAATATCTGCTGGGTACTTCCATGGCGCGCCCAGGTATCGCAAAGCGTCTGGTGGAAATTGCCAGAAAAGAAGGGGCTACCGCTATCTGCCACGGGGCTACCGGAAAAGGAAACGACCAGATTCGTTTCGAACTGGGTATCAAAGCACTGGCTCCCGATTTGAAAATCATTGCCGCATGGAGAAGCGACAAATGGGATATGCAGTCCCGTGAAGAGGAAATCGCATACTGCAAATCTCACGGCATTGACCTGCCTTTCTCCGCTGACAGCAGCTACAGCAGGGACCGGAACCTGTGGCATATCAGCCATGAGGGACTGGAACTGGAAGACCCTGCCTGCGAACCGAATTATGACCATCTTCTGGTTCTTGGGGTATCTCCGGAGCAGGCTCCTGACGAAGGCGAATACGTTACCATGACTTTTGAAGCCGGCGTCCCCAAAACCATCAACGGAACAGAAATGAAAGTGGCTGACATTATCCGTGAACTGAACCGTCTGGGCGGAAAACATGGAATTGGCATTATTGACATTGTGGAAAACCGCGTGGTGGGCATGAAATCCCGCGGCGTTTATGAAACACCCGGCGGAACCATTCTGATGGAAGCACAGCAGCAGTTAGAAGAACTGGTACTGGATCGCGCTACCATGGAAGTGAAAAAAGACATGGGCAACCGGATGGCTCAGATTGTATACGAAGGAAAATGGTTCACCCCGCTGCGGGAAGCAGTACAGGCTTTTGTTACCTCCACCCAGAAATATGTAACAGGTGAAGTGAAGTTCAAACTTTACAAAGGAAATATTATCAAAGCCGGAACCACTTCTCCCTACTCTCTGTACAGTGAGTCTCTGGCCAGCTTTACCACAGGGGATTTGTATGACCATCATGATGCGGAAGGATTTATCACATTATTCGGTCTGCCCCTGAAGGTCCGTGCCATGAAAATGGCGGAACTGGAGAAATAAAAAAATGCGCCTGGGCCGGAGCGCTTTGGAAATTCGTGCTATTCAAAAATCCC
>Ga0137307_103038_pt1 | contig 10582 bp, 6 predicted proteins | sample NAcewD2O_March_2_FD_97180 | JGI IMG/M metagenome (GOLD analysis project Ga0137307, IMG submission 97180) | Mouse cecal microbial communities from Vienna, Austria - N-Acetylglucosamine amended D2O_March | ecosystem: Host-associated > Mammals > Digestive system > Large intestine > Cecum | place...
AACGCCCGACGGACCCCCTGCCGAGTCGACGGATCCCATAATAAACGGACAATATTCGTATGATCTGACGGTAGGCGGCGATCTTACCGTCGATGTGGATGTTAACGGCGGCGAAATAACGTCCGTTAGCTTTAACGGTATAGAAATAGCCGTCGACGGATATGTTTTTGCGGACGGTAAGCTTGTCATAGACGCGATTTGGATTATGGGCGCGGATATCGGCGATGTCGTGCTTGAAATTACGACGGATAAGGGTAGCGCGCGCACGGCGGTCGGCATAACGGATAGTGCGACGGCGCCGCGCTTTGCTTACGAAAAATATGTATACGATCTTGCGATAGGCGGCGTGCTCGACATGAAGCTTGCTTCGTTCTTAGTGCCGATGTATGTTAAAATAGGCGTGGAGTATGCTCGCGGCGACGAATTCGCTTACGCGGACGGTGCGCTTACGATAACGCCCGACAGGATAGCCGATATCGGTGTAGGAAAATACGACGTGACGGCAGTGACGGCGACCGGCTCGGCAAGCGCCGTTCTTATCGTTATAAATACGGTTAAAACGTCGTTTACGGCGGATACGGTGCGCGAATATTCATACGGTATGCCGCGAGAGCTTGTTTTCGACGCAGATTTCGATAATGTAACCGTAAGCTCGCTTGCGTTCAAGGGCAGAAACGATGTAACGCCGGTGGCAGTGGATCCCGAGGCGTATTCTTACGAGAACGGAAAATTCAAGGTAAACAGTAAAATCCTCGACAAGATATACGGAACGACCGAGTTTACGGTGACTCTTTCCAACAGCGACAAGTATACATTTACCGTAAATACCAACGTTCTGTTCTACACCGATTACGACGTGACTACGATAGACGACGGCGCGTTGTACGTTAATTCGAACGGCGCTTATGAGATAGTGGAAAAGGAAAGCGGACGGGCGCTTCGCTTTATGGGCGAGGGAAAAACTAACCCGTCGTACATCTATCAAATACGAAACAGCTTGCGCGAAAGTTCGAATTGGTACGGCGTGGAAATGCCGTCGGGCAAGTATGTCACGGTGGACTTCGATTATTCGGTGCACAATGCAACGGGGAATAACAACTACGTGTTTACTTGCATCGACGGAAACGACACGACGGAAAAGAGATTGGAGCTTGGCAACGGCGAAAGTAAGCACGCGCGGTTTACATTGCCGACGGATAATTTGCGCGTTATATGCGTGAATACTCTCGCGCACGACGGAACAAGCTACATGGATATAGACAACTTCCGCGTGACGCTTCTCGATTCGGCGGTGACGGGCGGAACGCTACCCGAATACAACAACACGTCGGGCGGAGACCTGGCTATTCCGTTTGACAGCATGTATGCCGTGACGGACGTAAAGATCGACGGTGCGATCAAGCCGTTTACTTACGAAAACAAGACCGTAACGATAAAAAAGAGCGACCTGCCCGAAAATATAGGACTGCATAACATCACTGTCGAAACGATCGTGTTCGATGCTGTTTATACGATCAATATCGTGACGGACGACTACAAAGTAACGCTCGAAAAAACGGCGTACGAATATACTTACGGCAGCGGAGATATTGCCGTAGTCGGCTCGTTCGGAAATAAGGTAACTGTAAGCTCGCTTACGCGCAAGGGCAAGCACGACGAAAAGCCGATAGAACTCGGTACGGATATGTACGCGTTCGATCCGACAACGGGGCTTACGCTCAAAAACTATATACTCGACAGACTGTACGGTACAACAGTGTTTACGATGACGGCGAGCGGCGCGGAGTATACGTTTACAGTAACGAGCAACGTGTTGTTCTACACCGACTACGATGTGACTACGATAAACGACGGCGGCTTGTGGGCTAACTCTTACAATAGACACGAAATAGCTCAAACGGAGAGCGGTCACGTGATTCGCTTAAGGGGTTCACTGACAGACCCGAAAGAGACGTATGTATTCCAAATCCGAAATGCTCTGAAAGAACCCAACTCGAATTGGTACGGCATAGATTTTCCGTCGGGGAAATTCATTACCGTGGACTTCGATTATTCGGTGCACAACGTGACCGGAAATAATGTGTATAACTTTACTACCATTAACGGTTGCCCTACGCAAGCTTTGGAGCTTGGGAACGGGGAAGTCAAGCATGCGCATTTTGTTATGTCGTCCGATTTGAACGTTTTGTGTATAAATTCAACGGGCGATTACGACGGAACAAGCTACATGGATATAGACAACTTCCGCGTGACGCTCGTGGACAGCGAGCCGCAAATGGCGAAAGCATTTAAAGCCGTTAATGCGGAAGAGCCGCGTGCGGCTGCAAGCTACGGCGAATACGATATAATAGGCGGCAAAAAGACGTTCGACTTTTCGGAAGAAAGTCAAAAGGAAGCGTTTGCGCTGTATTCCGCGACGGGAGATCTTCCGTTTATTCGCGACGGTAAGCTTGTGTCGATGCCTTATGCGAAAGAGCAGAAGATCATCTATAAGCATGATTTTTCGGGCGATATGGCGGTGTCGGTCGATATTGCGCCCATTGCCGAAAATTACATGATAGACGGCGGTATTTATCTCAATACCTACGGCGCAGCCGACGAAACGGACAGAATACACGGGCTGTGTCTCAATGTCGAAAAAGTCAGCGGCGAAGACAAGTATTTTCTTAAACTGCATAAGTTTGCATACGGCTATATAAATATGCCGAAAGAGGCGAAGCTCGATTATAACGGGAGCGGAGTGCATATAGAGGCTGTTATAAAGTCGGGCACGCTTTATGCCTTTGCCGACGGCGTTCTTGCTTTCTCCTACGTTATACCCGATTACTTCGGCGGTAGAGTGGGATTGCGCGCGTTCTATGCGGCGCAGAACTTCGATAACTTTACGGTGGTGTCGGGCGACTTCGATGCGGACGCGTCCGCGCTCGACGGGTTAAAGGCGAGGTTTGCGGCGCTCGACGGCGATAAGTACTTTACGGAAGGATACAACGCCCTTAAAGCCGCAGTGGAGGGATTGATAGATGATCCGGCGTCGCAGACGTATATCGACCGTAACGCGGAAATTGTTTCCGATCTATTCGACGCGCTTGTGCGAAAGTACGATAAAGCCGAGCTGGACGCGCTTTCTGCCGAATGTGCCGAGATAGACGAAGACCGCTTTACCACACGCAATGCGCACTTGTCTATGCAATCGCTTATCGAGCGAGCAAAGACGGCGACGGACGAAACGGAAATTACGGATCTGTATAATTATATGACTATTCTTAAAGACAATGCCGTGGAGGTGAAGGCATGAAAAAGATCGTTGCATTGATAACCGCGTCGGCGCTGTTCGCTTTTACGCTTACAGGTTGCGGTTCGACCGCGTACAAAGAACAAAATAACGCCGCACCCGGCAATTCGGAGGTGAACGTGAGTAAAGCAAGCGAGGAGTACAACGCGTATATAGGCGATATAGCAAACTTCCCGGTGTCGTTCGTTTACGGCGGAGTCGCACACAAGGGATTCGGCAGAGACTTTAAGCTATTGAATAAGAGCGCCGTATCGGAGGGGCAGAAGAAAGAAACGGACTTTACCTTTATGCACCGCGACGGCAAGCTTTCCGTCACGCTTAAAACGGCGTTCTATCCCGAATATGACGCCTACGATTGGACGGTATACTTTTCCGCGGTAGGCGAAACGAACACAGACGTACTCGAAAACGTGCTCGCCGCCGATATCGATTTAAAGGGAAGCAACCCGACGCTGAAAGGTATCAATGGCGATTACGGATATCTTTACTCGCCGTACGTCAAAAGCGCCGAGGTTATGGCGCAAGGCGTATCGTTTGAGGCGACGAGCGGCAGATCCACGGCTTACGGGTTTCCTTATTTCAACTTGGAGACAGACGACGGCGGATATATGGCGGCTATCGGTTGGCCGGGCACGTGGCGTGCCGACTTTAAGAGCACGGCGGACGTCACGCATCTTTCCGCGACGGGCACGATAGGTATGCGGACTTACCTAAAGCCCGGCGAGACCGTGCGCACACCGCTTATGGCGTTTGTAAGATACTACGAGCGCGACGAGGACGTAGCGACAAATGCGTGGCGCAGGTGGTTTATTGACTGCAATATGCCCAAGGAGAGCGGAGAGCAGATAGCTCCCAAGGTTGCGGTATGCTTGCCGCTCGACAGAGACAGCGACACTCTGAAAACAATGGGCGACGTAGCTATGCGGACGCTCGAAAACATGTACGACCACGACTTTGTTCCCGATGTGTATTGGCATGACGCGACATGGTTTCAATCCGTTCGCGGCGACAGTCTTTCGTATATGAAAGAAAACGGCGATATAGTATGCAATTGGTATAAAGTGGGCAGTTGGACGGTGGATAAGTCGCAGTGGAGCAAGTTGCCCGATATATGCGATCTCGTTCATGAAAACGGCGGCAAAGCCATGCTCTGGTTCGAGCCCGAACGCATAGGCGACGATGACGTAGTAACGCTTAAGAACAACTTCGGCATACAGCCCGAATGGTTGCTGTTCCGTCAACAACGCGATCAGATTCTTTTAAACCTCGGAAATCCCGACGCGCTCGAATATATCTTCAATAAGATATGCTCGGTCATAGACGCGAACGATATCGATTATTACCGCGAGGACTTTAACATGAATCCTATCGACAATTGGTTGATAGGCGACGGCTTGCAGGGCGACGCGCGTAACGGTATTACCGAAAATCTTCACGTTCAGGGACATCTGAAACTTTGGGATATGCTTCTCGACCGCTATCCCGACATGATAATAGACAGTTGTGCGTCGGGCGGCAACAGAAACGATCTCGAATCGATGCGCCGTGCGGTAGCCATGCACCGTACGGATGCCGAGGAGTTCAATACCGCCAATACGAGCATTTCCATGAATCACAGTATGTTTAAATGGATACCGTATTTCGGTTCCGCCGCGTACGACAGAGCAAACGATATGAAAGGTGTAGAGCAATACAACAGCCGCGCCGGTTATGCCGGAGTGTATAAATCGGTGTTTTTGTTCAATACGGTCGACGGGCTTTTCGACAAACTGAACGAGTACACGGAAGAATACTACAAGTTCGGCAAGTATCTTTTTAAAGATTACTATCCGCTTACGGATTGGCATTCGCAGGGCGATATAGGCGATTGGACAGCGTGGGAATTTTTCGACGGCGATAAGAATGAAGGCGTCGTGCAGCTTTTCCGCCAGGACAACTGCGAACAAAGCACGAAAAAAATCAAGCTGAAAGGCTTAAAACGCGACTGCGACTATCGATTTGCCGACGGAAACGGGAACGTTTCGGTTGCGCGCATATCGGGTGCGACGCTTATGGACGAGGGTTACGAGTTTACGATTAACTCCAAACGCGGCAGCGACGTTATATTCATTGCGGAAATATAAATCGTAGTTGAATATTATAATCAGTAGCTGTTTATGGTTTTTGCGACGTTTATAAAATGGTCTGCTATACGTTCCGCATTGGATGACAGCGATAGATATTGCGTTCCCACGTCGGCGGGGCAGATACCGTTGCTTAATCGTTCTATATGTTTTTCGATCATGCTGTCTGTAACTTCGTCGACGGTTTCTTCTATCGCGTAGGCGTTTTTAAGCGCAGTCGCATCGTTGTTTTCGTATGCCGCCATAACCTGATCGAAAAGGCTGCGGATAAGTTCTTTAAGCTCGGATATTTCTTTAACGGCTATGCTCGAAAAATTTTCGTTTGCGGCTTTCAGCTTGTCCGCATATTCGACAATGTTTTCCGCATAGTCGCCCACGCGCTCCAAATCGGTTATGGAACGAATTGCCGTCGATAGGTAGATGCGGTCTTTCTCGTTGATATCTTCCTTTAACAGTAACACGATAAAGCGCACGAGGTCTTTGTGCAGAAAATTCAACTGTCGTTCGTTCGCGCGGAAAGTTTCTATGCGGTCGTAATTTAACGTGCAAACAATTTCGCAAGCGGTTTCGAAGTTGCTTAGAGCAATGCTCGCCATATCGATAACTTCGTTTTTTACTTGTTGTACGGCAATGGGCGGAGTTCTCGACATGTGTTCTTCCACAAAATGAAAATGCGGTTCGTCGGCGAGCGCAGTTTTGCTTTTTCGGTCGGGAACGATCTTTATTACCGATTTCACCAATAGATTAGTGAGCGGTAACGCTATTATCACGGTGACGGCGTTGAATACGGTATGAAACATGGACAGTTGTATTTGTATGGCGTGCGGAAATATCTTGCCGAACAGCCAACCGTAATCTATTCCGCCGAGCCGCATGAATAATCCCGCAAGCAGAAATACCGCTACGCCGCCGACATTGAATATAAGGTGTATAACAGCCGTTCTTTTTGCGTTGACGGTGCTTGTCAATCCTGCGATCAGCGCAGTAACGCATGTGCCTATATTCGCGCCCATAGTGATATAAATTCCTTGGTTGAGAGAAATGAGTCCCGTTACTACCATAGTGATCGTCATGGAAGTCATAACCGACGAACTTTGTACGACGGCGGTAAATACCGCGCCTATCAGAACAAGAAGAAGGGGATTCTTGAATAACGCAAGAAAACTTTTTACCGAGTCGAGTTCGGAAAAGTAGCTCATGGAACCGCTCATCATCGTAAGCCCTGCGAATAGCATGCCGAATCCGGCAAGTATCCCGCCTATCTTTTTTACGTTATCCTTCTTTGCGAAAGCAAGGATAAACGCGCCTATCCCGGCAAACGTCGCAAAAATAACCGACGTAGAAACCGAATTTCCGCCGAACATGCCGAGCGCTACGAGTTGTCCCGTAACGGTAGTGCCTATGTTTGCGCCGAATATAACGGTCGCGGCTTGTGCAAGCGACATTATTCCGGCATTTACGAACCCGATAACCATGACAGACGTCGCGCTCGAGCTTTGGATGACTGCGGTCGTTGCCGCGCCTACGCCCACGCCGACAAGTTTGCTTTTCGATGTTTTTGCGAACAACGCTTTAAGCTTTTTGCTGCCGAGCGCTTCCAAATTCGAACTCATCATCGTGCAGGCTATGAGAAAGATCCCGACTCCGGCGATCAAAGAAAGCACGGATGTAATGACGGTTACTGCGTCCATTTTATCTCCTTGTAGATCACGAATTTTTATATTAGCAAGGCTGTCGAAATTCGGCGGCGACATGATACCGCTCCGTCACCTTGCAGTTTTTATATTGAATAAAGATATTAAACATATTTTAAGTCCCGAACTACCGTTTAACGGCGTACATCCTCCGAAAAAAACAAAAGACCTTTACCAAATAAAAAAATTCGGTAAAAGTCTCGAAATTTAAGCGTTACCGAGTATCGCAAGATACTGTATTGACGGATAGCACACGTTTTTTGCAAACGCTTTCTACTCCCTTTTAGGAAAGAAACATAATATTTAATTGTCTGTTTTATTGTAGCAGAAACGTTTGGTCGTGTCAAGCGTTGCAACGCGATTCGCAAACTCGAATATTTCGGTTATTCGCTTTCCGTTTGCGCGACGATAAGCGCGACGATCTATCCTTATAACCGGTATTTGACTTTATCCGTAATATGTTGTATAATCTGTCAGTATAAATATTTCGATCCGGAAGTAGGAAAAGGGATATGAAAAAAGTCAAACTGATATTCGTTTTGCCTGTTGTTATCGGTATTGCGCTCATAATAGTCGGTATTGTTACAAGCTCGACTGCGCTTTTGTATGCCGGAATAGGGGTGCTGTTCGGCGGCAGTTTTGCCGTGGCGGCTATCGTAACCGTAGTAGCGGTGGTAAAGGCTGTAAAGAGCAGCGGAACGGACGACGCGCAAAATGCGGTCGATACCGCGGATGTCGACGATGTGTTCGAGTCGGAAACCGACGGGCGCGACGATTCGGATAGCGACAAGATCTTGGACCGCAAGCGTGAAGAACTCGAAGAAATCGACGGTATGCCCGAGGCGTTGAAAAAGGTCAAGAATACGGTTGCAAACCCGTATAAGCATACAAGATCCCGTTATAAATTTTTGTCGTGTTTGTTTGTTTTTTGCTTTATCGGTTTTGCTGTCGTCGGTATGATCCTTTTGTCGTTCGGTTTTATCGTGCCGGGCGTGGCGGTATTCAGTTGTTCGTTCTTGCTTGTTTTCGGAGCGATAGTAATATCCAAAATAAAAGAAAAGTTATCCGGGTCGAAAACCGAAGAATTGTTCAGGCGTGCCGACGGTATCGTAAAAAGCTGCGATTCGATTTGCGACGGTGAAGACGGCGGCGATCCCGTATATCACATACAGATCGACGTCGACGGGGAAATATATTCCGAATACGCTCTTCGCTCGTACGAAACAGGCAGCCGTGTACCCGTAAACATAATGTGCGGCATCAGTTCGCGCATAGTGAGAATAATCAACGACGATATTTCCGACGGCGACGATGACGGCGACGCGTACTGTGACGACAGGGAAACTGTCGATGACTTTTCGGGCGGCAAAGATCTTAACCGTAACACGCCGAGCGAACGGAAGATCGCGCCCCGACAAGAACGGAATAACGTAACGCGGAATAATACCGACGCGGAGTTATTCGCGGATCTGCAACAAAAAAACGACGCTACCGAGCGCGACATACCTGTTGCGGTCGATGTAGGCGATATAATTGAGGAAACAAAAGAAAACGATACCGATGCGGCGTCGTTGGCGCAAACAGGTAGTACGGATACGGTATCGACGTTATCGAACGAACGCCGTCCTACAGTGGGGTACAGGGGTATTAACAGGAAAAAGTGATCAGGCTAATACGTTGCCGTCCGTATCCGAAAAGGTAAACGGATTGCCTTGCGCGGGATTGTAATGCGGTTTGGCTATAAGCGTCAGATCGACGTTGCCCTCGGGTACGGTGTAAAATGTTTGCATCGTGCTCGATTCGATCAGTATGCCCGTCGGTTCGTCGAGTATGTCCGCCGTTACCGATTTTCCGTTTTTAAGCGGATATTCTCTGTAAAATTTATCGCCGATCGTGCATGAGGCGATATCCGCCGGACACTGTATATACAGCCGAATACGCGAAGCGCATTCCACTAAACTCCATTTGCGTTTTACGGTAAGTTTTCTCATGACTAAGCTCCTTTAACTTTATATATCAAACGGTTCGCCGTAAGAATTATCGAGTGCGATCTTGTAGTTCATATATTTATAGATCAGATCGTCGGTCCAATATTTGCAGTCTACCGTGAAAACGGCGTCGCTCTTTTCGGGGTCGGCTATCACGGGAAGAATAGGGTATATGCCGATGCGCCCGAACGGCAGGTGTTTGCGGCAAACGGGGATTGTTGTTGCGTACACCGTTCGCCCGTCCGTCATGGATAGGGGCAGTTTTTTGTTGGAAAAATACGCGCGCTCGTTCGCGAGGAAATTGTTGCGCCTATCGGCGAACAGGCTCTCCGAAAGCTGTTTGAGTTCTTCGGGGTGCGCGTTGTAATATTCGTCCGTACCGTAAATATATACGGCAGGCAATATCTCGTTGATGTTGCTCGATTCCTTGAATATCCTGTCGTTTGCTTCTACAAGATGACCGTAATAAATGTTTCCGCTCTGTAATACGGTTTTATCGAGAAACGATCTGTTTATGTGAAACTCGGGCGTGCCTATGCGATTCTTTTTTATATCGCCGTCCGCACCGTAGTTTTTGCGTATTTTTTCGAGCTGTGCGGCGTAGTCGATCTCTATATCGGACGGTTCGCCGTTTTCGTTCGGACGGCTTGCTGCTATTTGTATATATTCCAGCCAGCGCGTTTTCAGACCGTTGTCGGGACGGCGGTTCAGTATGAAAAAAGTAGGCGCGCCGACAAGACCGATCAAAGCAAGAGGTATTCCCAAAGCCAAAAGGAAAGTATCGTCCTGCTTTACCGAATAGATTATCGCTATTATGCCGAACGCCAAAAATATGCCCGATATCCGCGTCAGCATTGTGAATAAGGCTTTTTTGTCTACTTTCATTTTCTACCTCTCATTAGCGTTATCTTTATTTTACCACCGATCGCCGCATTTTGTCAATGTTGTAGTCGAAAAAAATTTTCGACTTTTTCCGCAAAAACGGTTGACAAACCGTTCAAATGAGAATATACTGTCATTGAACATTTGAATATATGTTCAAATAAACGAGGTGTTTTATGGCGAACAACGGAAAACAAGCCAAAGAGTACGAGGACGAGGTGTGTTGCGCGACGGACGGCGAGGAGCTGCATGCGCATGCGGAAACGGTCAAAAAGGTAAAAGCCGAGATGCCCGACGAGGATATGCTTGTGGATATTGCCGAGCTGTTTAAGGTTTTCGGCGATTCGACGCGAACCAAGATCTTGGCGGCGCTTGCCGTATCCGAAATGTGCGTGGCGTGCATTTCCGAAATACTCAATATGAGCGTGTCGGCTGTTTCGCATCAGTTGCGCATACTGCGGCAGTCTAAGCTTGTAAGGACGCGGCGAGAGGGTAAGGAGATACATTATGCGCTTGACGACGAGCATATCGGCAGGATTTTCAAGACTGCGCTCGAACACGTGCAAGAACTTTAATAAATAATACGCGTGATTTATTTACGCT
>Ga0137307_103042_pt1 | contig 10574 bp, 11 predicted proteins | sample NAcewD2O_March_2_FD_97180 | JGI IMG/M metagenome (GOLD analysis project Ga0137307, IMG submission 97180) | Mouse cecal microbial communities from Vienna, Austria - N-Acetylglucosamine amended D2O_March | ecosystem: Host-associated > Mammals > Digestive system > Large intestine > Cecum | place...
CGCACCTTTTCCTGACTATGCTCAGCCAATCCCGCACAGCTCATCCAGAGAATCCAGAACTTCTTTGATTTCTCTGCTGCCTCCCGGACGGCTTTTTACCAGATTTTCAATTTCTTTCCGCACATTGCGCATATCTTCCACCTGATGTTCGATTCCGCCCCGCAGCTTCTGGCGGCGTACCAGAAGCTCATGCTTCACTTCCACCATTTCCTTCGGCTCCAGCAGCGCCCTGGCCTGATGAATCCAGATTTTGGCGTCATACAGCTTATACCGTTTGAGCTGGCGGATTAATTTGTCGTTAAAATACTCCAGGTCGTCATTGGTACGCTGGTATTTCTCCCGTTCTTTTACCGCTTCCAGATACTGGTCCCAGATATAGCCCAGTTCATAGGCATTTTTTACATGGTATTTCTCACAGGCATAATCCACCGCATTTGTTACATTCACATATTTGAACTTTACCTTGTTCATCAGCACAATGGCGCGGTTGATATTGGCCTGGGATTTCTTCTTCTCCATTCCGTCATTCTGAAGGCGCCAGACCATAAGGCCGCCGGCGGCCCCCGCAACCAGAGCAGCTATAAAAAACGGCATGATAATGTCAAATTTCATCACGGTTCCCAGTATGACAATCACTGTAGCTGCCACAACGAATAATCCCAGCAGTCCAAACAGCAGTCTGCGCAGAATTTAGGCTTCCTGCTCCAGAGATTCCTGGTAATAGCGCCATTCTTCCCGTTCTCCCTCCAGGTACTGCATATCCCGTTTCACCACAGTCTGATAAGATTCATTTTCCTGAAGGCGGCGGATGATTTCCGGCATTTCCCCTTCCAGCTGCTCCATCTGGGCAAACTGGCTGTCGGAAATGGTTTTGGCCTTATTCAGATACGCGTCTCTGGCCTCATTCAGATTCACAACGTTCTGGGCCGTTTCCTGAATCTTTGCAAACTCAGGCTCCGGAAGATTCTCAATCATCTGAATGTCGGTAAGATAATCCGTGACAATTTTATATTCCCGCTTTGTTTCTTCCAGGTTTTTCGCCGCATCCTTAATCTGCTCGCAATATTCCGAGGCAAGATTTTTTTTCGGCTCTTTCGGCTTCGGCCCTTTTGATTCCTTCTGCTTCTTCCTGGTCTCCTGCTTCGGTCTGGCCGGAACCTCCCCTTCAAATTCCAGTATTTCCTCTACATATTCCGGTTTTTTCTTTTTTCTGAATAATCCCATTTTTACTCACTTTTCCTGTATTCTAATCTAAAATTCTCCAGCAGCCGCTCTATCATCTTCTCATACCCGGCCCGGTTCCCCGCCTGTTTCTGTTCCGTCAGCTTCTGCCTGGCTTCCGTCAGGCTGTCCGCCTCACCGGTCATTTCTTTTCCGTCCCTGCAGGCCAGGGCCATAAGATAAGATTCTCTGCTTTCTTCTCTTTTACTTATTGCATAAGCAGTCTCATAACATTCTGCTGCCGGAGCAAACAACATCTGACGAACATAGGCGGTACCCATATTATGCCATATCAGTCCCAGCACCGGGTCATTGTCCTGATCTGCCTGTCCAAGGATTCTGCGGTATTCCGAAACAGCATCCCGGTACTTCTCCGCCCTCAGCAGCCGGTCTCCCCGGAGCTTTGCCCGCTCCAGAGGGGTCTTCTGCTCCATCCGCTCCGCAGTTTTAAGCACCTGCTTCAGTTCCTCAGAACTGTAAAACCCTCCGGCTTTTAAAATCTGTTCCATACACCAGCAGCCGCTCCGTTCCTGCTCAATACCTCTCCTGAGCCGGTCGGAAAGCTCCGGCTGGCCCACATCCTGCGCCAGCCAGAAACAGAGTCTCTCATTAAAGAAACTTTCTTCCAGCACACCGGTGTTCCGATACAGATAATAGCACAATTCTTCAAAAGAGTACAGGTTCACCTTTTCTTCTTCCAGGAAAAACGGATGCTCTGCTGTCAGTTCCTCACATAACCAAACTCTGCTCATAACATTCTCCTATCTCATATTCCCATTCCCGGCCGGTTCCGGGCAAAAGTTCTCCCCAGCCCATATCTCTTATATTTAAGAGGATTTTTCCTTCTTCGCCGGAATAAAGAGACAGTGACAGACGATATCGTTCCATGTCTGAGGACAAAAGCTCCGGCAGTTCCAGGCTCTCAATTTTGGCTTCCCGGCTTCCGGGTTTCTGCATCCACAAATCCAGCGTTCCCTCTCCTTCCAGAAGAATCCGCAGTTTCTTCTCAATCTGATGGCGGTTGCAGCCTGCCTCCAGCAGGGGATAAAAACCCGTATCGTCTCCTCTTGTCACTTTCAGAAATATATGCTCCTGAATCTTGTATTCACAGAAATAGACTGTATCTGCTTCTTCCTGATGTACTTCCAGCATACCGGCATAACAGGCCCCTTTGGTATACAGGTTTTTCCCCTGAAAAGCCCGTTTGCCCCGGCAGATGACCTGCAGAGATTCCTTCATCCAGTTTCCTTCAAATCCGCTTCCAATCAGATATACCGAAGATACAATTCTGCCGGACATGGCATTCTGTACCATATGGGCAAAGGTAATATCCCATTCCCGCACGTCTTCCGGCAGCCTGCCCAGGCACACTTCTTCCACTTCTGCAATTTCAGGCCGGGTTTTCTTATTGCAGACCAGATGTTTCATCCAGATTTCCTCGCCGCTGCAGGAAAACAGCACCACGTCATACTGCCATAATTCCGGTTCCTGGCAGACTGCATAGGCATAAAAACTTTCCCGATGATCCTGAACCACCAGCTGCTGCCCGGTGAGTCCAAGCTCTCTTCCCATATGCTTCAGCAGGGCCACCAGTTCGTCCGTCACCTCTTTTATGGAAAACACGCACCTGGTAACTGCCTCCACGCCTTTGGCCGGAAGGGCAATCCGAAGCACTTTCCGGAAAAACACCAACAATAAGTCCTCCGCCTGATACTCTTTATCCAGAAGAATCGTTTCTTTTTTTAAAGCACGATTTAATAAATCGTCCACATAAATCCCTTCTCCGGTCTCTGCCATCCGGCTGGCCTCCTCGCCAAAACACCATTTTCCGCTGATTCTGCGTTTACAGATGGCTGTGGGAATCCGGTACAGTTCTGTTCCCGCCACGGTGCTCCGGGTTTCCGGCTCCGTCAGGTTCCCATGGTAACAGCTTATCTGTGTCCATCTGCTTCCTGCGTCTATTCCTATGTACCATTCTCCTGCTGCCGGCTTCATTTCCTGCACCTGCCTTTCATAAAATACCGAACTGTTCCCTTATCATTCCATCCAGCCTTCCATAGGCGTCCAGCCGTTCCAGAAGAGTTGCCTCATCCTTTATCTGCCAGCTCACCATCATATCATTTAAAATGTCATAGCGGCTTCCCTCTGCATTTACGCAAAGTTCCTGCGTCTGTACCTGTCCGCTTTCCGTTACCATCCAGGTATCCTCTTTTTCCTCTTTTATATAATAGGGAATCTTCTCCCCGTAAAACACCAGAAATTCTTTTACAAAAATTCCGTCATACATTTCCTTCATCTGCAGTTCCACATAGTCCTCGCTTCCCACCGGAAGATAATAAAGCATAACTCTGCTGCCCGGACTGGTGCGGTATTCCAGAAATACCCTGTCGTGATACAGGTATTTTCCGGCAAATTCCGGCGGAAGTGTCTGGAAAAAGGCAAAACAGCACTCTCTGGCACTGCATTCCGCCAGTATAATCTCTGCCTGCTGCTTTTCTTCCGGAGATAACTCCCTGCCGGAAGCGCACCATTTCAGAAATCCGATTCTGCACACCGGATTCAGTTCCCGCCCTTCCTGCAGCAGGCGGAAAATTTTCTGAAATACATAATCCGCCACCACCGCGTCCTTTGTGACAAACTGATGCGCCATCCAGGAAAGATATGCCTGCACCACCGTCTCCCGGCCCAGATTTTCCCCATAGCTTTCAAATATTTTCTCCACGCTCAGAGAAAAATCTTCCGTATACAGAAACTGTACGATACAGCGTTCCTCCAGCCTGTAAGTATCCAGTTCAAAATCACAGGAAGCCTGCCATAGCTGTATCATCTCATCCAGCGTCCCATGAAAGAATCTGCACATGTAATTCAGGATCCGCTCATTATATTTGCCCCGCAGAAAAACACTCCGGCACAGGCCAAGTAAAAATTCATCCGATTCATCTTCCGATTCCAGATGTTCCATCTGGTGGCAGACAACATGCACCAGTTTGGCAGCCGAAAGATTCTCACATCCATAGGATAACAGCAGGTCATAGGCCCGCTGATAATGGCGCCTGGCCACCAGCAGCTCCATGATTTTCTCTCTTGCCCGCTTCTGCATTCCTTCAAAGGACAGAGACAGCAGAAACTCATCCAGCTCAGCTCCGGTATAATTATAGTAATACCAGGAAATCATCTGAGGCCGCAGCTCCTCCCGGTATTCATCACTGATTGCTTCAGAATCCATAAGTATCTGAAGATATGGCAGGTCTTTTTTTTCAAAGGTCTGCCATATTTTCTTTCCGTCAAAATATTTCAGAAGCCAGGGCAGCTTTTCCTCCGCACAGTTCATTCCCTTTTCCAGAAATTTTTCACAGTCCAGAAGCGGGGTCACAGAAATCTCTTCTTTCGGAAGAAACCGCCCGCCTCTGGAATCTTCCAGCAAAATCTGGTATGAACTGCTGTACAGATTCACGTAACCCATTCCGTGATTCAGCGAAACCGTCTGCTCTGCCTTCAGCGGATGCTGGCGCACCACCAGACGCAGCGCCCCCGCATCCTTACACCTGACTTTATGCACAAACAGGATTCTGGCCAGCGGTTCCACTAAATCCTCGGTTATCATCTCCGGCGTCAGGACTTCCTGATAAATCACTGCCATATCCTTATCTATTCTGCCCGCAGAAATCTGCTTTTTTGCGAACTCTTCCATCATTTTCAGATAATGAGGATACTGATTCTTCCAGGACGTTTTATTCTCAATGATTGTCCGGAAAAGTATGGTACGGGGATGATATGCCAGTTCATTGTGATACTGGAAATATAGCACGGCAGATTTGGGAATCCTCTTTAACTGCTGCTTTCCCGCTGACAGAATCCAGGCTTCATAAATCCCGGCTATGCGCAGCTCTTCAATCACTCCCTGATGATACCATCTCCAGTAAGATTTCCCGTAACAGTTCCATTTCATACAGCAGCTGCAGATGGAATGGAGCATTTCCTTTTCCGGAAATACCCTGTAGCATTCACACAGAATCTGATACCAGATGGGATGATATGACGGAATCTCCGGTGCAATCTGACAGACCTGTTCCGCCATTCCTCTGGTCAGGACTTCATGCTTCACAGACCAGTTCAGTACCTTCCGCTCAAATTCATCGGCCCGGTACATCAGAAAGGGCTCCCTGGCCAGAATCCGCCAGGCTTCCAGATACAGTATGGGGCTTTCCCCGCCTGTTGCAATCTGCCTGGCAATTACTTCCAGCTTTCTGCCTTTGCTGTAATTTAATTCTTCGTCCAGAAACAGAAGTATCCACAGCAATAAATTATTTTCCTGATGTCTGTGGTATATCCTGCGGATTTTTCCCGTTAATTTATTCACATATACCGGCTCCGGCTCCCGCAGTGTGCACAGATACATATACCAGGCATACAGGGGCGATTCTTTGTCCACCTTATGTTTGGGAAATGCATCCAGAGCCCATTCCCCTTCCTGCCGCTGCCGGTTGACCAGAAATGCCTGAGCCTTTGCCAGCAGGTACCAGAGGTTGTCAGGCTCCAGAGCCATAAGTTCTTCCGCCCGCTTTACCGTCTGCTTCGCCCATTCCCCTGTTACGATTTTCTTTATCCCCATATCTATATAAAGACTGACCAGTTCCGCCTGTTTCCTGCGGATTATCTGACGGGAAGATTCCCGATCTCCGCTGCCCTGGTCCACCACAAGCTCCACCTTCCTGGTCAGAAATGGCGTCTGCAGGGTAATTCTGCCGAAATTCTTACCTGCATGAAGATATTCCGGCTCAATCATATATTCTGCCAGCCCATGGCCGCCCACAAAGTCTGCGGAAGTAATCATATGTTTTACCGGCAGCAGCCAGGTCGCATCACTGATTACCTCAATGGCAATATGGCCCCATTCTTCTTTTTTCAGCGTGATATGCTGCTTTACCGGCTCGTGGATTCCTGAAAATTCCCGTTGGGCTTCCTCAATCCGGAAAGTGACCCGGTTCTTTTTCCGGACGGCTATTAAAAATTCTTCCACCTGTCCCATAGTACAGGGCCTGCGCCTGAGTATCCGGTAAATCAGCCGTTCTTCCGTCTCCTGGGGCTTAAAAACATGGATAAATTCCGGCTGGCTGAAAACCTTCACTGCTTCCTCATAAGAATTCCCGGCCAGATTGGCAAATTCAAACAGGCTCTTTATTTTTCCCATGGAGCTGTCCGCATAATTGCCGGAAACAGACACAGTAAAAGGAAGGTCGTATTCCCCCTGATTGCTGACAATATGAAAACTGCCCTTCTGCACATCCCCTTCTGTGAGGCCCTCGCTGTGAAATTCAAATGTCTGCGTAATTTTTACTCCCTGAAACTTTGGATTATGACACTCCATCCTTGGACTGGAGGAATAGATAATACCGTTTACCGGCATCTCGCTGGTGCTTTCCATGGAAAATTCACCTGTATAATCGGTTCCCTCCACCACTTCAAATTCCAGCTTCTCCGCGGAAAACTGAAGGATGGAAGCATTGCTGCCGCAGTTCCCGGCTGCCAGTTCCTCTAATTTCTTCTGCAAATCGTCACCTGCTTTGTGGTTGCTTTTTTGTGTGTATTCGTTATAATATCAATTGTATTAATTATAAACCATTCAAACATTTGTGTAAACATTTTTGGAGGAAATTTATGTTACAGCATAAGGATCATTTTCACGGAAGTGATTTGGAAAAAATTGAACAGATTTACGGTATCCGCAAGGAAGAAATTACCAGCTTCAGCGCCAATGTGAACCCTCTGGGGATTTCGCCCCTGCTGCGGGAAACTCTGGCCAGCCATATTGACGCCATCAGCACCTATCCGGACCGGGAATATCTCTCCCTGCGTAAATGTATCGGAGCATATCTGGATACGGATTATGAATCCATTCTCATGGGAAATGGTTCCACGGAGCTGATTTCTCTGTTTATTCAGATTGAACACCCGAAAAAAGCTCTGATTATCGGCCCCACCTATTCAGAATACGAGAGGGAAATTGCACTGGGGGGCGGCACATGCCTTTATTATCCCCTGAAGGAGGAACTGGACTTTAAACTGGATGTGGAACATTTTACTTCTCAGCTCAACGAAAGCATTGATTTTCTGGTTATCTGTAATCCAAATAATCCAACTTCCGGCGCCATTTCCCGCAAAACCATGCACCGGATTCTGGACGTATGCAAGCAAAACGATATTTTTGTGATGGTGGACGAAACTTATGTGGAATTCGCCGACAACTATGAGGAAATCACCTCTGTTCCCCTCACCGCTTTCTACAATAACATTGTGATTCTGCGGGGAACTTCCAAATTTTTCGCGGCTCCCGGTCTCCGGCTGGGCTATGCGGTAACCGGAAACCGTGACTTTATCAAAGCGGTCAACACCCGGAAGAATCCCTGGACCATCAATTCTCTGGCTGTAATTGCCGGAGAACTTATGTTCCGTGATACCGATTATATTCAGAAGACCAGAAGCCTGATTTCTGCTGAGCGAGCCCGGATTCACCGAATCTTTTCCGAGGATCCCCGGTTCAAAACCTATCCTCCCAGCGGCAACTTCATGCTGGTGCGCCTGCTGTCGGATTCCATGACTTCCGGGGAACTGTTCGACCGGGCTATCCGGGAGAAAATGATGATTCGGGACTGCTCCACTTTCCCCTTTCTGGATAACCGTTATATCCGGTTCTGCTTCATGAGCCGGGATATGAATGACAGGCTGGCGGAATGTCTGATGAGGTAATGGTCGTTAAGGGGTATGTAAAAAGCAGGACAACACATCTCTGTGAATCCTGCTTTTATTCCCGCGGACAATGAACCAACAGACGCCTGCGGGGTATCTGACTTCAGCACCTGTAAAAATTATGGCCAGATTCAGAACCCTCCTGCAAAATACGCTCTTGCTATCACATAAGACGGCTCAAAATATGCACTGCAGTTATAGTTATCCAGCACGTCACAGATTTCATGATTATAAACTCGGAAAATTCCTTCCACGTAATCCTCATCCTGCTGGGATGTATCTCTGATCAACCTCTTGTAGACCCTTCCCATCTGTGTGGCAGTGGGCACATGGGATACCAGTTCTTTTTCAACCCTTAACACGTCAAACTCTCCGTCCTGAAGATGATAGGACGCAATCCACTCATCTTCCACAGATAACGGATTTTCTGCATGAAGTACATTTGCAACGCTGATTAAATGATACATTTCATCTTTACCAATTTTATTTACCACATACTTATTTTTCTGATGCAATTTCCTTGCAACACGCTCAATCATATAGCATATAAAATATAAATCATTACTCTCTATCTCTTCATCTGCGAAATAGCGGTTTTTCATAATTTTATGCTCCCTTCAAAGGTCAGAGTATTCAGTGCAGATTCAGTACAGAACACAATTTGATGAGTGGGGTATTTAAACTTTACCAATTCCCAGAATGCTGCTTTTGAAATATTGTTTTCCATAAACTCCTCTACATAATCCCATATCTGATCATCGGCCATCGGCCCCTCCACAATATCATACTGATGTTCTATTCCTCTCCTGCAATTGACAACAAACTGCAGCCATTCTTCTGTCATCTGCTGGAAAATGCATATTTTTAACCTGTCATTTTTTGTATAGGAGTAATGGTTTACAATAGATTCTCCATGTCTTGTCAATGCCCATCGTTTTGCCTGTTTCTCCAGATTCGTACAATAAAACCCGTATCCAAAATCTTTATAATGCCCATTTATCATAATTTCAGGTCTGCTCACGATTACATTGCTTCCATGATAAATTTTATAATTTGTCATGTCGTTCTCCTTTTGCAGATATTGCTACAATAAATCCAATTTTTTCTATACAGACTGAAAACCTGCCAGTTCCTCTACTTCCTCAACAGTAAGACCGGAACCAACAGCTATATCTTCAACAGTGAGCTTTCCCATTTTCAGAAGTCTCTTTGCTGTTTCCACTTTTGCTGCATTTTCAGCCTCTTCTGCCGCCTCATATCTTTCACTTTCCACATATGATTTGATTACTTCTTCCTGGTCATACAGTTCCATCAACATATATTTCCACCTGTTCCTCGCATACTCTGGTAAATGACACATACTGATTTATTATATCTCCATCCCGGCCATCGTATATCATCCTGACTTTTACATCCAGACTAAATCTCCTCCAGAAAACTCCTCTAAAAAACTAATCTCTTCCGGCCTTTTCTCCCTCTCTCCTGTATAAATCACATATAATTCCGGCCGGGGGATTTCCAGTTTTCTGCTTTTATATATGTCCTGTCTGGTTTCCCTGAAATATTCCCGGTATGTCTGTACCAGATACATCAAAGCCCTGAATATAATATTGGGCGTCCATGTGGACTGGCATTCTATCAGAATTAATAACCTTCTTCCTACTCTGAACCCCACATCATTATAGATATCATTTACCAGTACATTGCTGACCGTAACATCCTTCAGATCATCTTCTGTGGCCTCCGCATCCTCCGGATGAATTGCTCTGTATAACTGTATCAGGTATTTCTTTTCCCTGAACAGAGATGTAAATACACTGTCCTTTATCGTGTATTTCGACACTTTCTCATTCATCTTTTCTTCTTTCCCTTCCAATCATTTCAACTCCCGTACAGTCCTTTTCCCATAACAATATTATCATGAATTATTTTCATTTTCAATTTCAATTTCCCGGCCGGATTCAGAATTTCCTCCGTTCACAGACAAAAACAGAATGAAACAGGAACCCCTCCCGGCAGGCTCACCATTTCATTCTGTTCTGTAAAATTACCTTATCCTGTTCTGAAATAATCAGAAAACTTTTCCATCCAGCAATATTGCCAGATAATTCAAAAGTATAATTCCGAAAAAGTTAATCAGTATGATTCCCATCCCTTTTAACAGGTCTTTTACGGTCTCTTCGATTTCCCCCTTCATCATTCTTCCCCCTTAATATGTTTTAGAAACGCTGCTGCAGGATACTTCTTCTCCTCCCACAGTAAAGATAGCATATACGCGATAGGTTCCTCTGGTACTTAACGTAAAAGTTTTATTCATAATTTTCCCCCCGGCATTCGCTGATTCCACCCAGGAAGATACCGTATGCCAGGAACTGCCTTCCTTCCGCTGCAGACGCATAACCACATTGATAAAGCATACTTTTTTTGCCGCAACTTCTGCATTACAATAGGCTGTATTTCCCTCAATTTTTAACCCGGCGCTGATTTTTGAGGTATTTACATAATAAGGCTGTGCGATTCCGCCTCCCCCTGCGGCTGTGGGCTGTACACCTGCAGCCCCTGCGGCATAGCTGACCGTGGACAGATTCAGCAGTAAACACAGCACT
>Ga0137307_103046_pt1 | contig 10562 bp, 11 predicted proteins | sample NAcewD2O_March_2_FD_97180 | JGI IMG/M metagenome (GOLD analysis project Ga0137307, IMG submission 97180) | Mouse cecal microbial communities from Vienna, Austria - N-Acetylglucosamine amended D2O_March | ecosystem: Host-associated > Mammals > Digestive system > Large intestine > Cecum | place...
GTTAGCTTGTAACTTTGCCATGTTTTTACAGCAAGAAATTATATTATCGTGCAAATCATTTCCTTGATCTGTAAGCAAATTACATATTAATGGTAATTTTTCTTCAATGCTCTGGTTTATCCAATAGTCGATATTTGTATTGGCAAACTCCTTACCATAATGCTGAATTATCGAATTGAAAAATTGACACTCCAAGTCAGATAAACTTTCACCTAAAATTAATTTACCAAATGCTTCCATAGCAAATTCATTCATTTGAAAGTCATCTTCCATTATTAAAGTTATACAAAACTGCACTATCAAATCTTGATAAGGATAACCAATAAAACAGTCAAACGGATCATTAAATGCTTTCGGAGTATTCAAATACAATATATCATTCTCAATGTTATTAACTGTAAAATCACTGGATAAACTATAATACTTATATAGTTTGTAATTTACACTTTTAAATTTTTCCACTACCAATCTATCTTTTTGAAGTGCCGATAATTCTTCAATGCTATCAATTTTTGAAATTAGATGTTGAATACGCTGTCTTCTCATAGAATTCACCTAAAAATTTTATTAGTATAAACGTAATTATATCAAACAAGCACTAATAAGTCAATCTGCTCGATTTTCTAATCGATAAGTTTATATTTACTTAATGCTGCGAAAATAGACATTCAATATTGTTGCCGATATAAAATATAATGTAGCAAAATAAGGCACAGACAGACAATACTCGAAGTCGTAATCCATACCGAGTATTTCTTTTTTGGCATACGTTTCATACAACCACGAATGCTTATCTTTATCGTATGTAATCAGGTCTACCGATCCGTCGGCATAGTCTCGGCGCAAAAACTCTTTGTCGCCTTGCTTATACGGTCGGTCGCCTATGATTTCGCTTGTCAGCTTTCTTTTGGGCGGAATATTGTTTTTCATAAGTTAACGCTCTGTTTCTGTAATAATTAGGCAAAAATCTTTAATCACCTCCTTTTTGACGGTATTTTTGTGTCAAAGTGTCTGTTTTTCGCCTGATTATGGTGCTATTATAACATCTACGGGTGCCATAGCCGCGCCCATATTATTCAGATCGTTTATGCCGAAATCCGTTATAAGTCCCGGGATTGCCATCGTAATGCGCGGAAAACGTTCCGTATCGGTTGTTGTTCTCGAAACCACCGATGCGGCGGCGCCCGTTACCGTCCACTGCGCATACGGCGGACGTTGACATCCATACTCCAACGGATACCGAAACTGACGTTCGGCTGTTGCAAAATGACTTGACGCCGCGCACAACACGTTAGAAAAATAGCCGCTGTCGACAAGCGCGGCAGACAACATAAGCCCTTCCGTCATAGTAGAGCACGCGCCGTAAATACCTATATGCGGTACACCGATATCACGCGCGGCATAACTTGAAGTCGTCATCTGATTGAGCAAATCGCCGGAAATCATTACGTCTATATCGTCTATGTCCATTCGCGCATCTCGCACAGCGCCGCGAACGGCGGTATCGAACATCCTTATCTCCGCACGTTCGAAAGTTTTTTCGCCCATTTTATCGTCGGTTTCGCATTTGGAAAAGTATTTACCTACGGGACCTTTGGATTCTTTTTCGCCTACAACGCTCATTCTGCCTATAATGCGCGGCATATTGTAAAACCTCATGATGCGCGGACGCGGCGAAAAGCGCGTTTTTGTAGGCATACTTGAACTGTTTATTATAGACTGCGATTCAGGTTGACTGCGTTTGATTTTTTTAAATAGCGCCATTTTAATTCATCCCCAAAATTATAAGATTGACAAGTCCGGCAACAGTTGACCATACCACGCCGTTTACAACAACCGGTCCGACAACCGAAAACAGTTTTACGCTCGTACCGAAAATCAATCCTTCGGTTTTAAACTCCATAGAGGCGCTCGCCATAGCGTTTGCGAACCCAGTTATAGGCAAAAACGATCCTGCGCCGCCCTGCCGAGCGATCACATCGAAAACACCCAATCCCGTAAGCAAAATAGCAACGCTTACAAGTATCATAGACGTAATATTAGACACCATGTCTTTTGGTAAATTCGGCGCTATAAGCATGGTTATATCACCGATTCCCTGACCAATCACACATGTTATACCGCCTACGACAAAACTGTGAAACAACGCTTTCGGAATACTTGTTTTCGGCGTGACCGTTTCGACATATTCATTATACTGTTGATTACGCGCTTTGATCGCACTTGAATTTTCGGACATAATATCACTCCTTGATTTAACGACGTTTGTCTCGCTGCTTTGTTTGTTTTGCCCATTGCTCTCGTTCTGTAACGGCAACAAGCCCCTCGCCTGTACGACTTTCTGTGTTCTTCATAAATATAATTTGCCGAAAGGCACGAAAGATTATTCATTACAACTTAATAAAAGCGCAATAACCGAATTACGACAGCAACTCTATAAAAATGACCCGAGCACATATTAACTCGGGTCATTTTAAATACATTCCCACCAAACTGCATGAGGATAGTCGTTATTGCTTTTAACCGTATTATACCATTGCCCGTTCTCAAAATCCTTGCCGCTAATCAAGTAAGCAAGTATTTTATTAACGATATCCTCTTTATCATCAACGCCTATCTCTTTAAGCGTTGCAATAGCTTTCCATGTAGCTATAGGCGTCGAATCTACGTTCCAAAAATCAGGCTCTATAGCATGACCGAAACCGCCATCGGCATTTTGATAGAACGATAAAATAAAAATCGTTATATAAGTGCGGCTGATCGTAATATCCGAATTTATCCACACAATCGTTTATGCAAAAATTATTCCCGATACAATGCTGCCACAACAATTGATAACGCAGCAATTCGACGGAAGTTTTAGGCGATATACCGAGATTTTGCACAAACTTTCTCTCAAGCGTACGACGGCTTACGGCACAACTGCGCGATTAACCAAAAACAACGAACATACGGTTTGAGATAATCTATCGGCTCTACCTCGATTATTCCCGATATCTCCGACGGTACAGCCGTTGCCGTCGTAAAAATACTTTCAAGCGAAAAAGCCATATACGGATTATACCATATATGACTTCAAGCGTCAAGTTGCAATATACAACAACAGACTTCCCGATTATCCGTCGGCATATTCCGCTCGAATGCGGCACAAAATCTTGCTCTCCAATCTCGAGATCTGAACCTGCGATACCGCCAACGCGCGCGCAACTTCGGCTTGCGTTTTATCGGCAAAGTATCTCAATAAAATTATTTTCTTTTCACGCGGATTGAGTTCCCCGATTATTTTTTTGAGCATCATTTTATCGAGCTTTTCCTCTTCGTTTTCATTTGTTTGCAACTTGTCTATAAGCGTACGCGAATTGTCGTCGTTGCTATCGTAAATCGAAACAGGATATTTGCCCGAATCCATAATAAAAACGGCTTCCTGCGGCTCGATATCGAATTTCTTTGCTATGGCGTCGATCGTGGGCGCTTCGCCGTGTTCTGCTTTATATTCCTCCACATACCGCGAGATCTTGATTGCTGCGGACTTGGTGCTGCGTGATACTTTAACAGGTCCGTCATCACGTAAAAAACGCTTTACTTCACCGGCTATCATAGGTACGGCATAAGTAGAAAATCTAACCTCGTAGTCGGCGGAAAAATTTTTAACAGCCTTTATAAACCCGACACAACCGAGTTGATACAGATCGTCGTAATCTACGCCCTTATTTTTGTAACGCCTTATAACAGACTTGATAAGCGGTGAATTTTGCGTAACAAGCTGTTCTCCCGCCGCTTTATCTCCCTTCTGTGCCGAACGTATAAGATTTAAAGTTTCTTCTTTTTCCAATCCGCACCTCTAATCGTCTTAAACATAGTAACGACAGTACCGGACGGGATATTAGGCTGGACGTTAAGTTCATCCATAAACGATTCCATAACCGTGAATCCCATACCGCTGCGCTCCTGCTCCGGTTTTGTGGTAAAGAACGGCTGTTTAGCCGCATCGACATCTTCTATGCCGACACCCGTGTCCGAAACGACGATATGTACGGAACAATCGTCAACGGTTGTGACAATTGTTATTTTATTTGTTCCCGAATTCGGATAAGCATGAACGATACAATTGGTTACTGCTTCCGAAACGGCTGTTTTTATATCATTTATTTGGTCTACCGTAGGATCGAGCGTAACGCAAAATGCCGCAACGGTATTGCGAGCGAAAGCTTCGTTTTCCGACACAGCATCGAAAATAACTGTCATTTCATTCTTCATATTCTATCAACCTGCCTTGATCATAATGTCGTATATGCCCGATAATCCAAGTACCCTGTCTACGCTCGGCGGCGGCGCTTGAATAAAAATAGGTATGCCGCGCGGTTTAAGCCGCTTATATCTGCCGATCAGTACTCCGATACCTGTCGAATCCATGAAGTCAAGTTCTGACATATCGATATACAGCCGCGAAAAATTATCGGCATCCAATAGCGAATCGAGCGACGTCCGCACATATGAACTATGATGCTCATCCAGTTCGCCGTAAAGCTTAATATGCAATTCGTCCGATTTTTTAAAATGCTCAATCTTCATGATATTTTCTCCGAATTTAATATAGCAAAAAAAATACGGATAATTATGTCCGTATTTGGTGAAAAACGATAAAATTGCTCGAAAGTATCTTGGCTTCCGATAAAATTTATACAAAAAAATAACCGTTATGCAATTAAGCAAAACGGTTATATTATTATAATTTATTAAATAGTAATTAAACTACCTATTATTTCGCATATTCGACTGCTCGAGTTTCGCGTATAACGTTGACCTTTATCTGCCCGGGATACTGCATATCCTGCTCTATTTGCTTAGCGATCTCTTTAGACATATACATCGCCTTAACATCGTCGACAACTTCGGGCTTTACTATTATTCGAACTTCGCGTCCCGCTTGAACGGCAAAAGCTTTTTCTACGCCTTCATAGCCGTTGGCGATTTCTTCGAGTTTCTCCAAACGTTTAACGTAATTGTCGAGAGATTCGCGACGCGCGCCCGGGCGAGCGCCGGAAATAGCGTCGGCACACTGAACGATTACCGCCTCGATAGTTTCAGGCTCTACATCGTTGTGGTGCGCGGCTATACAGTGAACGACCTCTTTGCTCTCTTTGTACTTTTTGGCAACGTCAACGCCTATAGAAACGTGCGTTCCCTCTATTTCATGATCGAGCGCCTTACCTAAGTCGTGGAGCAAACCGCCGCGTTTGCAAAGCTGAACGTTTGCGCCGAGTTCGGCTGCCATTATTCCGGCAAGATTAGAGGTTTCGATAGAATGCCTTAATACGTTTTGACCGTAGCTAGTACGAAATCTAAGACGACCGAGTATGCGAACAAGATCGGGATTAAGACCGAACACGCCTGTTTCATACATGGCGTTTTCGCCTGCCTCTTTGATCTTTACGTCCACTTCCTTTTGAGCCTTTTCTACCAAATCTTCGATACGTCCGGGGTGGATACGCCCGTCGCTTATAAGCTTTTCGAGCGCTATACGCGCAACTTCGCGACGAATCGGATCGAAACAAGAAAGCACAACGGCTTCGGGCGTATCGTCGATTATTAGATCGCATCCCGTAGCGGTTTCGAGCGCACGAATATTTCTACCCTCTCTGCCTATAATTCTGCCCTTCATTTCATCGTTAGGCAACGCAACCGTAGAAACGGTAATTTCCGCACTGTGATCAACCGCGCAACGCTGAACGGCAAGCGACACTATTTTCTGCGCGCGTTTATCGGCTTCCTCTTTTGCTTCGGCATCGATCTCGCGCACCATTTTAGCCGCGTCGCGCTTAGCCTCGTCCCGAATAGCGTCTATAAGCTGAGATTTAGCCTCATCCTTAGACATACCGGCAACATGCTGAATTTCTTCTAAGATTTTTTCGTGAGCCGTGGCAAGCTCGGCTTTAAGCTTGTCCGCATCGGCATTCTTTTGCGCAAGCGCGTTTTTCTGAGCATCGAGCTCATCCGATTTTCTATCGAGCTGTTGCTCTTTTTTATCTAAAGTTTCCTCGCGTTGCAGTATGCGTTGCTCCGATCTGGAAATATTGGACTGTTTTTCACGCAACTCTTTTTCCTGTGCGCTACGTTCCTTTTCCAATTCTTCTTTAGCTTCGCGCGTAGCCGTTCTACGCATTTCTTTAACTTCGTTAACGGCGTCTTCAAGCATTTTATTAGCCGCTTGTTTGGCTGCGCCGACACGCTTATTTTGATATATACGGTAAACAAAAATACCGACCAACGCACCGACGATCAAACCGACTATGGGTAAAACAGCATATAAAACAGCCGCCGTACTTGAAAGCAGGGTCATAACATTCTCCTTAAATATTTTTGTGTTTATATTTAGTTGATATAATATTACTTACGTCGACAATCCAACGTAACACATCAAATGAGGTAAAACACGATACCTTTATTATTCTATCACTTAATTATGGAATAGTCAAGTTTTTTATCTTCGAAAATCCCGTATATTTTGAGTCGGTTTATCCAAGAACGGTCGTTCGGGAACCGATGCGAACGTCAATACGTAGACAACTTTTGCCCCTGCTTTTTTGAGTACTCTGCTGCATTCGTCAACAGTAGAACCCGTTGTTAAAACATCGTCTATCAACAATAAATGCCTCGGCGGTTTACCGATTACCGAAAAAGTTCCGCGAAGGTTTTTCAATCGCTCCTCGCGGTTCGATCGAGCTTGAGTGGGTGTAACAACAGTCTTTTCAAGCAATGCCGAACACGGCTTATCCGTATATTCGGCAAGCGCCGCAGCGAGTAATTCCGCTTGATTATATCCGCGTTTGCGCCGTCGTGTTTTATGCAACGGCACAAACGTAATACAATCTATGTCCCAATCCGTAAACAATAACGTATCGAGCATATATCTGCTCATATACTCCGCAAGATATGGGGAATTTCCGAATTTAAGACGCAACACCAAATTTTGGGCGTTGTCTACATAATTAACTGCCGACCGAGCTTCATCGAAATGCACAGACATATCCGCACACTCGTCGCAATAATCGCCTACTCCGACCTTATGTCTGCCGCAACGCAAACAGTAATTTTCGTTAAGCTCTATCTTGCACTGATTACAAAGCCCGTACCTATTTGGTATGATCTCCCTACCGCAAACGATACATTTTATATCGTCCGGATATAACAGCTGTTTCAGCTCGTATATGATCGTATGTTTCAATCGTTTTTATGCTTAACGGTTTCGCGTGCGATATAAAGTTCTTCGTTCGTAGGTATTATATAGACCTTGACTTTTGAATCGGCAGAACTGATGAGTGTCTCTTGGTCGCGCGGAGGTTTTGCATTGAGTTTTTTGTCAAGCTTAACGCCCAAAAATTCCATATCATTGCAAACAAACTCACGTACGCACACGGTATGCTCGCCTATACCGCCTGTAAATACCAAGCAATCAAGTCCGCCCATAGCCGCAGCGTAAGCGCCGACATACTTCTTAACACGGTATCCGAACATATTCATCGCGAGCGCCGCTCTGTCGTTTCCTTCGTTTACCGCTTTTTCGAGATCGCGGAAATCGGAACTTACTCCGCTTACGCCCCAAACACCGCACTTTTTATTGAGATAGTCGGTCATTTGGTGAACATCATAGTCCTTTTTACCCATAAGATATTCTACTACGGCGGGATCGATATCACCGCTGCGCGTACCCATTACCAACCCCTCGAGCGGAGTCAATCCCATAGACGTATCGACGCACTTACCGTTCTTTACGGCGCTTATGCTCGCACCGTTGCCGAGGTGGCAAACAACGGTTTTGATTTTATCCGTACCCATAAGCGCCGCCGCGCGTCCCGATACATACGCATGACTTGTCCCGTGAAACCCGTACTTACGAACTTTATATTTTTTATAATCGTTATAATCAATACCGTACATGTATGCGTAATCGGGCATTGTAGAATGGAAAGTAGTATCGAATACGGCGACCATAGGCGCATTAGGCATTACCTCTTGACAAGCTTTGATCCCCATGATATTGGGCGGCATATGGAGCGGTCCGAGATCGGTATTCTTTTCAATGCGCTTAAGCGTTTCGGGCGTAATAAGCGTCGAATCGTCAAACTCCTCGCCGGCGTGCAAAACACGGTGCCCCACCGCGGCAATTTCGTCCATAGACGAAATAACGCCGTGCTCGGGATCGACAAGCGCATCGAGCACAAGCTTGATAGCCTCTTTGTGCGTAGGCATAGCCGACTGAATCTCATATTCCGCTTTGCCCTTATGCTTTAATATGGAACCGTCTATTCCTATACGTTCGCAAACGCCTTTTGCCAAAACGCTTTCCGTATCCGTTTCTATCAGCTGATATTTAAGCGAGGAACTTCCGGCATTTATAACCAAAACTTTCATTTTCTATATCCTCCAAAAGTAATATATAAAACCGAACTTGCATCTGAGTTACAGTCGTATAAATTTATGCAGTTCGAAAATAATCAGAAAATACGCAAACAACCGCCGATCGTATTTCGGCGGTCTTGCAAAATGATTAAATTTACTTTTTGATAAACTCTCGAGCTTTGTCGTATTGCTCGGGCTTAAAACTTTCGTGTAATTCTTTGATTTTTTGCTTTTGCTCTTTAGTTAGATTTTTGGGCAACTCAATATCGATAGTCACAAGCAAATCGCCCTTTAACTGTTTTTTGGGATTTTCAAGCCCTTGCTCTTTGAGCTTGAACGTCATACCGCTTTGCGCGCCTTCGGGCAGCGGGAATGCTATTTTATTTCCTTTGAGCGTAGGAACAAGTACTTTATCGCCTAAAAGAGCTTGAGTAAAAGATACGGGTATATCGACAAGCAGATCCAAACCTTTGCGCTTAAACAGCTTGTGCGGCATAACCGTTATGTTGAGTATAAGATTGCCGGCTTTAGATCCCGACCGCGTACGCTCGCCCTCTCCCGGTATAGTCATTATCTGATTAGGCTCTACTCCGGGAGGAAACGTTATGCGCAAATTGGAATTTTTACGCAATGAACCGCGTCCGCCGCAATTTGTGCAAGGCTCTTTGACTATCCTGCCAGTGCCGCCGCAAACATTACACGATTTCATGCTTACGACGCGCCCGAACGGCGTTTCCTGCGCGTAACGAACTTTACCCGTGCCGCCGCAGTTCGTACATTTAACGAATTGAGTTCCGTTTTTAGCGCCCGTGCCGCGACACGCCGCACAAGGTTCGAATCTATTTACCGTTATTTCTTTTTGTGTACCGTAAGCCGCTTCTTCGAATGTAAGAGTAACGTTAAGACTAATATCGCCGCCGTTACCGCTTGCACCGCCCGATCCGCCGCGGCGTTCGCCGCCGAACATATTTACAAACTCGTCGAAAAAGCTGTTTGCACCCGCGCCGCCCGATCCGCTTGCGCCGCCACCGAACGACGAACCTCCGCCGGCTTGCATGGCGTCGTACTCGGCACGCTTTTGCGCGTTGGACAACGTTTCGTACGCTTCGTTCACTTCCTTGAATTTATTTGCGGCAGCCTCGTCACCGGGATGTAAATCGGGGTGATACTGCCGCGCAAGTTTACGAAAAGCGCTTTTAAGCTCATCGTCAGTCGCGGTTTTGGATACACCCAAAACTTCATAATAACTTTTTGCCATTTCTACTCCGTTATGAGAACCGACGGTTAAGCGGAACGATCGATTTTAACGAATCATTCACGCATATAAAAACCGTGATTCTTATAAAAATACCGATTACTATCATGCTGATAAGTCGTAAACGGAAGCTCCGAAAAGGCGAACGTTTTGCATTTGATTGCAATATCGTTCTACCTGATCGAAACTTCCGAATCGGCATTCAGTTACTATACTTAATTAGTTATTCTCGTCAACCTGTTCGGGATTGTCGATAACAATATCCTCTTCCGGCGGCGGATTGTTCTCGTAAAGCTTAGAGAATATACCGTTGGATATTTTCTGCAACGACTCTACAGCATCGCGTATAGCCTCGAGATCTTCGGTCTTTGTGACTTCCTTTACGTTTGCCATTTCCTTATTGAGTTCGGCTTTGTCGTCCGCAGAAATGGTATCTCCGTTTTCACGAAGGAATTTCTCGATAGAACCGATAAGCATATCCGCTTGGTTCTTTGCATCCACAAGCTCTTTGCGCTGTGCGTCTTCATCCGCAAATTTCTCCGCGTCCTTGATAGCCTGTTGGATCTGCGCTTCCGTAAGATTGGTGGAAGCCGTAACGGTAACACGCTGCTCTTTTCCGGTGCCCTTGTCCTTAGCGGAAACGTGAACTATACCGTTAGCGTCGATATCGAAGGTAACCTCGATTTGAGGAACGCCGCGAGGTGCGGGCGGAATACCGCCAAGCTCGAAACGCGCAAGAGTCTTATTGTGCGCCGCTATCTCGCGCTCGCCCTGCAAAACGTGAATGTCGACAGACGGCTGATTATCGGTAGCCGTAGAAAATACCTGTGACTTTTTGGTAGGAATAGTCGTATTTCTCGGTATAAGCTTTGTAAATATACCGCCTACAGTTTCGATACCGAGCGAT
>Ga0137307_103048_pt1 | contig 10558 bp, 9 predicted proteins | sample NAcewD2O_March_2_FD_97180 | JGI IMG/M metagenome (GOLD analysis project Ga0137307, IMG submission 97180) | Mouse cecal microbial communities from Vienna, Austria - N-Acetylglucosamine amended D2O_March | ecosystem: Host-associated > Mammals > Digestive system > Large intestine > Cecum | place...
GAAGATGGGAGGTCACCCCCGTAATATTCTCCATAAGTTCTACAGGCCTTGCGAAAACCGCCTTATTCATCCTCTGGAGAATGGCCTTTTCCTGTCCCGCTCCCGCCTCCTCGAACGTAAGCAGATAGGTATCATTGATGTGGCCGCTCCCGTAAGGCTCATCGCCGGTCAGCCTGCCTTCATACCGGAAATGTCCGATCACTTCTTCTCTCTGTTCTTTGGTTACCTGTGCCATCATCTATCCTCCCAGAGATTCTCGGGATACAATCCCTCGTCCTTCATCTTCTGAATCGCAGCGACCACAACAGGCTTATCCTCCTTGTAAGTCACTCCGTACCATTTGTCCGCGGATTTCAGCACTGCGACAGCCGCCTTTTCCTCCTCCAGAAGCTTGCTCACCACTGCCGGCAGGAAATACTCGCACTTCATCGGATTCTCCTCAAGCCCCCGGTCAAGGAACGCCGGGAATCTGCCCTTAAGCTCCTTTAAAATGCTACTGGTAAAGCCCCACATATTCATGGATACGATCGTCTCCTCCGGCACCGGGACCCATGTAGCCCCTTCATCCTCCGTGTACGCGATGCCGCCGTCCTGCTTCTCGATGCGCGTCCTCTCGTGGATCGCCACAAGCTCCCCGCGCTCATTCATATCACAGATCCCGCGGGCCACATGGCCGTTGTCTGTCACGGTGTTGCCCAGCTTATAACCCACCAGCGTATAGCGGTACTTCTCATCGTCCTGATGAGAGGCAAGATAATCATAGATCAGCTTAAATGCCTCCGCGCCATAATAATCATCCGCATTGATGACCGCGAAGGGTCCGTCGATCTCCCCGCTGCAGCAAAGGACCGCATGGCCTGTCCCCCACGGCTTCACCCGTCCTTTTGGCACCCCATAGCCTTCCGGGAGATTGCCGGCCTCCTGAAACACATAAGACACTTCCATATATTGGGAGATCCGGTCTCCGACAGCCTCCCTGAAATCCTTCTCATTCTCTCTCTTTATAATAAATATAACCTTTTCAAAGCCCGCTTTCCTCGCATCATACATAGAAAAATCCATGATAATATGCCCCTGTGCATCCACCGGGTCGATCTGCTTAAGCCCTCCGTAACGGCTGCCCATTCCTGCTGCCATAATGACTAATACTGGTTTATCCATCGCTCTACCTCCAATTATTATGTATTACTGATCTTAATCTTATCACAAAGCCATATAAAAAAGAAAACTTATCCGTCTCATTTTGTCTAAAGGTACGGATAAGCTGACGGCTGTTCAATCCGTGACCAGCAGCCAGCTTATTATCTTCTCCGTCTAACCCTTTACACCGCCGGATGTCAATCCCGCAACCAGATGCTTTTCAATTGCAAGGAACAGGACAACGACAGGGATCGTCGCAAACAGTGATGTTGCAAACAGATACTGCCACTGGATAAAGTTGAATCCGTAGAATACATTGATACCGACAGTTATTGGTTTGAATACGTCTGTAGAGATCAAGGTAAGCGCGATCGTATATTCATTCCATGCATTGATAAATACAAAGATCAGCGTGGTGATGATACCAGGCGCAGCCATCGGAAGCAGCACCTTGACCAATGCCTTTACCGTACCGCAGCCGTCGATCTTCGCCGCCTGCTCCATCTCCGGGGATATCCCCATAAACGTACCGCGCAGCAGCCAAATCGCAAATGCCTGGTTAAACGCCGCATTCAGAAGGATCAGCCCAAGGATCGTATCATTCAGGTCAATATTGACCATCATCCGGTAGATACCCACCAGGAGCACTACCGGCGAGAACATCTGGCTCATGATCACAGCGCCCATGAATATCCCTTTTCCTTTGAACCTCATGCGTGCAAGAGCATAAGCCGCCGGAATGCCGCACAGGATAGCCAGCAGTGTGGCTCCTCCCGCGATGACCATAGAGTTGATCAGATATTTGAATACCGGAGCCGCTGTCCAGATATCGCTGAAATTAGACCACCGCCACACCTCAGGCAGGATATGGCCGATCTCGTACATCTCCTTCTTATCCTTAAGAGCCGTAATAAACATAACAAAATAAGGGTACAGGATAACAACGCAGAGAACTACGATAAAAGCATACAGAAGTACCGTCTGCCATGATTTTCTTTTTGACGCCATCTAACTCTCCTCCTCTCCGCGAAGTGACAGAATCATATAAATGCTGGCACAAAACGCTAGTATAACGAAGCCGATAACGGATACCGCCGCAGCATGGCCTCCTTTACCGTCCGTAAATGACAACTGATACAGGTAGGTAACCAAGGTATGAGTCTGATCGGCCGGAGCGCCCTTAGAGATCGTCCAGACGATGGGGAAAGAGTTAAACACATAAATAATATTAAGTACCGTCGATACGGTTAAGCTCGGCGCCACTAAAGGCAGCGTAATCTTGAAAAGCTTCTGCCAGAAGGTTGCGCCGTCAACTGACGCAGATTCATATAACGACCCGTCGATGCTCTGCAGTCCTGAAAGCACGCAGAATGTAACAAACGGAAATGTAACAAATATACCTACCCAGCATTCCCATCCGAACATAGAGCCGGCTGTCTTCGTCCAATTTACAAAGCTGTCGATCAATCCGATCTTTTTCAAAAGAACATTTAATGAACCATAATCCGCATTAATAATATATTTCCAGATAACCGACTGGATAATAAGCGCTGTTGCCCACGGAAAGATAACAACTGCACGAACAAACTTACGCCCCTTGAATTCCTGGTTTAAGACCATTGCCAGAATAAATCCGAAAACCGTAGACACACCAACTACTACTACCGTCCAGATCACCGTATTCTGCAGCGTATGCCAGAATATCGGTTCCGCAAAAATATCCAGATAATTCTGGACTCCATTCAATCCTCTTACAATGCCGCTCCGTCCGACATCCGAAAATGAAATCTTGAACACCGAAACGATCGGTATCAGGATCATGCTTACCATAAGTATAACACTCGGCAGCAACCAGACATACGGCTGAAACGTTGCCAGCGTCTTTTTCTTCATTGCCACGCCTCCTTACTCCTTAGATAACCGGTAAAACTGCTGTATTCACACATCAGTTTATAAAAATCGAGGGCCGAAGCAATTCGGGCCCTCGGTAATACACAATGTAATCCTGTTATTTTGCAACAGATTCCTGAAGTTTATCAAGCGCTTCCTGGGCACCGAGTGTTCCGTTGCATACCTGCTGCTCAACATCGATAACACCATTTCTAACATCCATCCACTCAGCTTTCTGCATCGGATAGAACTTGCAGTTCGGAAGCACTGCACAAAATGTCTTGAAATATTCGCTGCTTCCTGTAGCATCAGAGCCGCCAACCGTGTATTTCTCTGCATTAGCTGCAAGATTGTCAGAAGCGTCCTGAGTCGCCGGAAGGAATCCTTCATATACCATGTAGTTCGAATATGTCTCACACTCATAGAATGCATCGAAGAACTTTGTGATCGCTGCCGTACGCGCCTCGCCGCCTTCTTCATCCTTGAATGCCATCAACTGGTCGCAGACACCGAGAGCTGTCTTCTCGCCCGGAAGGTCAGCAGCAACATAGTTAACCTTAGAATCAGCAGCAACCATGTTCATCGGCCCGATCATCATCGCAAGTGTCCCTGCGCTGAATGCATCCTGAAGCGGATAACGTGTGTCAGTAAACGGTGCAGAGTTACAGTAACCGGAATCGATGAGATTCTTGATATACTCTATAGCTTCTACATTCTCTTTGCTGTTCAGCGCCCAGTCTCCGTTGTCGTCAACAAAACCGCCGCCAAAGTTCCAGGTGTAGTAAGAGAATGCAGCCTGGCCTTCGTCTGTGGAAATATCAAGTCCCCACGGAACGATATCTTTGCCGAACTTATCCTGCACTGCTTTACAAGCGGTAAGCACTTCATCCCATGTCGTCGGCGGATTCTCGATACCAGCCTCTTTAAGCAAGTCAACATTGCAGAAAAGCGAACGGCAGGATGCAAGGATCGGCAGCGCCCAGACTGTTCCGTCCATCTCGTTGGACTCCCAGAAGCTTGGGACAAAATTATCCTTCAATTCAGCAGACACATAATCCTCTGCCGGCATCAGCAGATCGTCTGCCACATAGTCAGCAAAACCGCTAATATTTAAGATATCCGGCTGCTCGTTACTGGAGATACGTGTATTTACCACACTGTAAATGTCATTCCAGGATACGATCTCGATATTGAGATCAATGTCCTTATTGGCCTCCTCAAACGTCTTCTCAAACTCTGTCCACCAGTCCTGTGTGTAGTTGCCGTACTGGGAGATGATGATGTCAAGGGCAACCTTATCCGATCCGCCGCCTTCACCGCCTCCGCCGTCTTTGCTTTCCTTGTTCCCGCAGCCGGCAAGCATAGTCCCTGCCATTGCCGCACATAGCAATACGCTGATGAGTTTCTTTTTCATACTTTTTCCTCCTTAACAACAAATTTGTCTGAATGTTTTGTGTAATTATTGTATAACAAAGTTGCACAAAAATATTTGTCTTATATTTTCATTTATTTGCACTATAAGTATTTTCATCTTGATTTATTCCCATATCAAGGGTATGATATTGTTAAAATCCCACAAAGACCGGCACGCGTTACTGTTCATGGGTCAGGAATGCGCACTGGCTGCGCATTCCGTAAGAACATGGTACAGGAGTGAAGGGCGTCTTTTGCGCAGCAAAACTCGGAGTGCCGCCACGAAGCGTTGCTATGAACGGCTCCTGAGCCTGAATAGCAACCGGCATACTACTTAGGAGGACTTCTATGGGCTACAATGGTGTTGACTTGAAAAATTCGATTTCTATCGGCAAAATTTACAGTATCCATTACTTTGAATATATGAGCGATTTTTCATTCGAAGGAGAGATGCACAACTTCTGGGAATTTATCTGCGTAGATAAGGGCGAGGTGGGCGTCACCGGGGACAAGACTTTTACGGTTCTTAAAAAAGGAGAGATCGCCTTCCATCAGCCGAATGAATTCCACAGCGTACAGGCAACCGGAGGAATCGCGCCGAATCTAGTCGTCATCTCCTTTGATTGCAGAAATCCTGCGATGGATTTCTTCCGCAGCGGCATATTCAAGATCGACGACCTTGAGCGGAACCTCCTGGCGAATATCCTCATCGAGGCAAGGAACTGCTTCTGCTGCCGCCTGGACGACCCTTACCTTCAGAACATGCCCCAGAAGGAGTCTCCGGTATTCGGGGCGGAGCAGATGATCCTGAATTATCTGGAGCATTTCCTCATCCATTTGATCAGGCGGTATTCTGCCCCTGTGGCTCCCGTACTCAGCAACCCGGCCAAGGCCGCCAAGCTCAAAAGCGACGATGAGATCTTCAGCCGGATCACTGATTATCTGGAAAACAATGTGTGCGTCCCTCTCTCCATCGAGCAGATCTGCCACGACAACCTGATCGGGCGTTCCCAGCTCCAGAAGATCTTCCGCGAACGGTGCGGCATGGGCATCATCGAATATTTTTCGCACATGAAGATCGACGCCGCCAAGGAACTGATCCGGACAGAACGGATGAACTTCACCCAGATCTCCGAGCAGCTCGGCTATACCTCAATCCATTATTTCTCGCGGCGTTTTAAAATCGAGACCGGCATGACGCCGTCCGAATATTCTTCTTCGATCAAAGCGATGGCCGAAGGGAAATTCTGAAACCTGCAGATTAGATCAGACTAGGGAGGATTTATAATGAAACCAGTTTTGTCATTACATACAGAGACCTTTACTGCAAGCCCTTTAGGGCCTGCGGCAAGTGTTCCCGACCTGCTCCCCCGGGCCGGATCCGGGAGCAGGACTTTATTTTTCCTGGACGAAGACGACGAGATCTACGAGGGCTACGGCAAACTCGCCACTTCATATCCTTACCGCCAGTACACTTGCTACGGACGCACTCTTAAAAAAATGGAGATGGATACGGCCGTTCTCGAAAACGATTTTTTAAAGGCGGTCTTTCTTCCCGGTCTCGGCGGCCGGCTCTGGTCGCTGACGGATAAGAATACCGGCAAGAATCTCCTCTATACCAATGATGTCATCCGTCCCAGCAATCTGGCTGTCCGGAATGCGTGGGCAAGCGGAGGCGCAGAGTGGAATATCGGCCTGACCGGCCATTCGCCCTTTACCATGGATCAGCTTTTTACCGCAAGGCTTGCGGATGAGAAGGGACTGCCCATCCTCCGCATGTACGAGTATGAGCGTATCCGCAAGGTAACCTTCCAGATGGATTTCTGGCTGGAAGAGCACAGTGCGTTTTTACACTGCCGTATGCGGATCTTCAACCAGACCGCCCAGGTCGTCCCTATGTACTGGTGGAGCAACATCGCCGCACCTGAATACGAGGGCGGGCGCGTCATCGCCCCGGCAGGCTGGGTCTATACCAACCCCGGAGACGGCGTACGCAGACTTCCCCTTCCTTTTATAGATGGCGTCGATATCAGCTATTATCAGGACATTCCGAAACAGGCGGATTACTTTTTCAATATCCCAAAAGACGCGCCAAAGTATATTGCCAACCTTGGCAAGGACGGCTACGGGCTTGTGCATATGTCCACAAGCCGGCTTAAGAGCCGCAAGCTGTTCTCCTGGGGGAATAATGAAGGCTCAGATAATTGGCAGGACTTTCTCACCAGGGATGCCGGGCGCTACGTGGAGATCCAGGCCGGACTCGGGAAAACCCAGTACGGCTGCATCCCCATGGCTCCCCACACCGCATGGGAGTGGCTGGAGCTTTACGGCCCCCTACAGACCTCCCCCGAAGCGGCTTGCGCCCCTTACCTTGAGGCCGAGAGAAATGTACGTTCTATCGTACAGCGCCTTCTTAACGAGCTTAAGCCAGAGCGCACACTTGCCGCCACAAAAGCTCTTGCTAAAACGAGCGGCGAACTTCTCTTCTGCGGCAGCGGATATGCAGCTTTTGAAAATGTGATCCGGAAGTTAAACGGCGAAGCCCCGCTTTCTGAGCATCTTGATTTCTCCGGTCAGCCAAAATACCCGGTGAAGCCCGGATTTTTGAAGCTTCCTGAGTCTGCCGGTCTTTCCAAGGAGTATGAAAGATTGGCCAGATTTTTAAAGACGGGGATCTTCCCGGAATATCCGGTTACAGACGCCCCTTATGATTTCCTTGCAGACGACACTCTTTTCATGCGCCTTGCAGAAACTATCGGGACGGTAAACAAAGAGAACTGGTACGCCCATTACCAGCTTGGACTGTGTTACTTTATAAAAGAAGACTTCCCGCGGGCGAAGACGCACCTCCTCGCCTCCAGCTCCATAAAGGAAAATCCGTGGGCGCTCCATGCCCTGGCTGTGCTGGAGTGCCTGCACGGCAGCAAAAGGAAGGCGGTATCATCTATCATCAGCGGTTACGCTTACCGGAAAGAGGATCTGTCCTACCTGAAAGAAACATGGCGGATCCTACTGCTCTGTCATGCTTATGACGAAATCGTCACCCTGTATGACGCACTTCCCGGACAGTTCCAGAACGAAAGCCGCATCCGTTTCGGATATATGCAGGCACTTTCGCATACCGGGCAGGAAAAGGATGTGTTGGATTATCTTGATCATACGGACTTTGTCCTTGACGACCTGCGGGAAGGCGAAGACGCCCTGGGAGATCTGTGGCGCCTGGCTTACAAAAGCGTACACGGAAGAGACGGAATACTGCCGCAGAAGTATAATTTCGATTCTCTTCAGGATTGAAAGCAGTCAGCAGGCGAAAGAGCTGATCAAGCATCAGCGTCACAGGATAAACATAAACACCGGCAGCGTCACGATCGACAAAAGGGTGGACACAAAGATCGTCTGTGAGGCAATCTCCGGGCTGCAGTCATACTTGTCTGCCAGGATCGCCGTGGTGCTGGCCATAGGCATGGCGCTGAGAAGCACCATAGTACTGCACAGCACACGGTCAGTGTGAAAAAGCCTTAACACGGCAAGGATCAGCAGAGGATACAGCACCAGCCGAAGCCCGCAGTAATACAGCACCTCCCGGTCAAACATCCGCCTGATATCCGAGTCTGCAAGCATGGCGCCGATAGCAAGCATGGAAATGGGAACCATACATTTGCTGATTCCCTCGACAGTATTTTCAAGGAACTCCGGAAACGTAACCCGAAACGCCATTACAAGCACCCCAAGAAAGACCGCGATGATACACGGATGCTTTACCAGCTTTTTGTAAGCCTCCCTGCGGTCTACATGGGTGAAGAGGGCAAGCCCCGACGACCACATAGTAAGGCGCACCGGTATCTGAAAAAAGGACGTATAAAGTACGCCCACCGCGCCGTAGAGGGAGTGGATGATGGGAATCCCGATAAAACTGGAGTTAGAGACGATAATCCCGTATGTAAATATCCTGCTTTTCTCTTTCGGGCACCAGAGAAAACAGTATTTTCCAAAGAGTATACTAAACATCTGTATCCCGAGCGAAATCAAAAAAGCCCCGGAACAATTTCTGACAAATTCTTCCGAAGCATTCATCTCGCCCATAAATGAACTGACAATATTGCAGGGGAGTATCACGTTCACGGTGATATCCGACAGGCACTTCTGGCCCTCTTTCGTGATAATCCCCATCTTCTTTAACATAAGCCCGACTATTATCAGCAAAAACAACGTAAGCTGCAGATGAATCATCTGGGTAAATAAAGTCATTTTTCCTCAAACCTTAATCACTTCGTAAGTTAGACTGCGCAATGTACTTTAGCTGCATATCCTGTATGGCTGAATTTTAACTGTTATACTTCTGCTTGTCAAGCTCTTTCTCTTTTGCATTAACGATCACATTAACTGCTGCGTCGCCGATTACGTTGAGCGGAAGGAGCGCCATCTCAACCGGACGGTTGATCGCTACGATAAGGGCGTAGCCGATGAGGCACGCGTCTGTCGTCCAGCCCATCCCGGACAGCACCGTGAAGATCATGGTCGTACCCGCGATTGGGATCGCCGGGGTTCCTGCCGCCGCGCAGATGGAAAGGAACGCCATAACAACCATATTTGCCGGAGTAACGTTAATTCCCGCGCTTGTAGCGATAAAGGTAACGGCAAACATATGCATGACCGTTGTTCCGTTCATGTTGATGGTCATACCGGTAGGAAGTACAAAGCTGGTGATCTCCTTGCTGCATCCAAGCTCGTCGATACACGTCCTCGTATTAAGCGGAAGACATGCCGCGGAGGAATTGGTGGAGAAGCCAAAGATTCCTACCTTCATAATCTTTTTGATAAACTTCATTGGATTTTCCTTTGTCGTAATCCAGATTCCGAGAGGATAGAGGGTTACGACCAGAAGGAACAGCGTAAGCATCGCAGATATTACGTACGCCGCCACCGGAGCCAGATACTCTACTCCGTAGATCGCAAACGTCCTGGAGATCAGGCAGAAGATCGCAACCGGGCCGATCTTGTTGATCAAAAATGTCAGCCACATGTTGATCACTTCGCTTAAGTTCTCAAGCACTTTCTTAAGCGGCTCTGCCCGGTCGCCCATCTGGTTCAGGCAAAGCCCGAGGATGATGGCTACAACTACGATAGCAAGGATACTGTTGTTCGTGCTTGCCGCATCCGTAATGTTGGACGGAACCGCATATAACGCTGCCGATCTTCGTATATCCCCCGGTGCTCTGTCTGTCCGCCAGCATGATGATGGGCTGCCCGTTGGGCGGCACCTGGATGGATCCGAAGGAGATCCCGTCTGTGATGATGTTCCCATCTCCGATGTGATGCAGCGGCTCTTCCCGCTCAAGGCGGCATCCCATCCGGTCAAACTCATTAGTAATCTTCGCTCCGTACCAGAAGAAGTTCCTGCATTCCTCTTCTGTAAATTCATAATCCTGCGGCCCTCTCACCACCCGGAGCGTCAGCTCCTTTTTCTGAAATATCTCCGGCTTAAGCTTCCGAAGCTGCATATCCGGCAAAGTATTTTTCGAATCTGCAAATCCAATCCTGTCGCCCTTCTCAAGCTTTCTCCCGTCCATTCCGCCAAGCTCATTTCGCATCAGGGTGGACTTGCTTCCCATCACCGGGGCGATATCAATCCCTCCGGCGAATGCGATGTACGCCCGGCAGCCGTTTCCATTCGTCATGCCAAAAGTAAGCAGCACGCCCGCCGGTATCTTTACCGCCTGGTACATGGGCACCGGCTGTCCGTCAATATGGGGCGACATGTCCGCTCCCGTAATTGCAACGATGTTCTCCTCCTCGAACCGAATCGCCGCACCCTGAAAGGTCATCTCTAAGGCACCCTCACCGCGGTCATTGCCCACCAGTATATTGGCAAGGCGGAAAGACTTCGTATCCATCGGCCCTGCGGGAGACACACCGAACTGCTGGTAACCGAACCGGCCTTCGTCCTGTACCGTCGTAAGGATTCCAGGGTTTTCAATTATAATTCCCATCTACTTCACCCCTCCCTCTGCCCTTTTTGTATATGTCTTCACCCGGTAAGTTCCTTTTTGCACATCCGCCCTGATCTTCTCGTATTCCCGCTGGCTGACCGGTATGTACTTAATCCAGTCGCCCG
>Ga0137307_103049_pt1 | contig 10556 bp, 5 predicted proteins | sample NAcewD2O_March_2_FD_97180 | JGI IMG/M metagenome (GOLD analysis project Ga0137307, IMG submission 97180) | Mouse cecal microbial communities from Vienna, Austria - N-Acetylglucosamine amended D2O_March | ecosystem: Host-associated > Mammals > Digestive system > Large intestine > Cecum | place...
GCAATCAAAACCGTCAAAGATTTTTTTCAAAATCTGCTGGCAGAACGCTTAAACCTTTTACGCGTTTCCGCCCCTTTATTTGTCACCCCCGAATCCGGGCTGAACGATAACTTAAACGGTGTAGAGCGCCCCGTCTCTTTTGGCATCAAAGACCAGGGGGAAGCGCAGGCGGAAATCGTCCATTCCCTTGCTAAGTGGAAAAGATATGCCCTGCAAAAATACGGTTTTTCCGTAGGCGAAGGGCTTTATACCGATATGAGCGCCATCCGGCGGGATGAAGAGACGGACAACATCCATTCCATTTATGTGGACCAATGGGATTGGGAAAAAATAATTACGAAAGAAATGCGTACTTTGGACACCTTAAAAGATACGGTAAGAAATGTATACAAAGTTTTAAGGAAAACGGAAAAATACATGGCCATCCGTTATGATTATATCGAAGAAATCCTGCCCCATGACATTTTCTTCATTACCACAGGCGAACTGGAAAAAATGTTCCCGGACAGCACCCCAAAAGAAAGAGAATATTACATTTCCAAAGAAAAAGGAGCCGTATGCGTTATGCAGATTGGCGATTTGCTGGCATCGGGCGAAAAGCATGACGGCCGCGCCCCGGATTATGATGACTGGGCATTAAATGCAGATATTATCGTTTATTACCCTGTTTTGGATATTGCCTTGGAATTATCTTCTATGGGCATCCGTGTAGACAAAGAAGCTTTGCTTTCCCAATTAGAAAAAGCAGGCTGCCCGGAACGTGCAGAACTTCCTTTCCAAAAGGCAGTTATTTCCGAAGAGCTTCCTTATACTATAGGAGGTGGTATCGGGCAATCCCGCATTTGTATGTTTTTCCTCCGCAAAGCCCATATCGGTGAAGTCCAATGCTCCCTTTGGCCGGAAAATGTCATGGAAGAAGCAAGGAAAGCCCGCCTTCCTCTATTGTAGGCATTAATATTCCGTTTCTGCTATTGGGGAATCAAACTTGCAGCGTTGCAGAGCAGCGGGGTATTTGACCCTCGCGGCAGTCTCGCTCGCGGGAATAAATTCTGAACGCGTGGGAAAATGAATCCGTTGCAGAAAAGCCCATCCATTACGGAATAATTCATCCGGACTATATAAGACAGTTTACCGCCCTGTAAACGCTGATTTGCCATATCTTCTGATTCAATGGCTGCGGCTCAGGGCAATGTCATTTAGTTAGTGCCTTGATTCAGCCGTGAGAAACATAAAATGCTCAAGGAACCCGTTAAAAAGCGTCGGCGCTTAACGAGGTTCCTCACGAGTTTAGTGTCCGTTACGCTTTTTACCGAGCGAAAGCGTGGTGACGGAGCATTTTATGTTCCTCGCGGCGTCCGGTACCGTTAACTAAATGACATTGCGGCTCAGGGCGGTATTTTAAAAGCAAAAATCCCCGTTCTTTTAAAACGGCTACGTTCTACGCATTGCCGCTTCTTTAAAATCTCTGATATAAAATACAATAGACAATACAGCTGCAACAATCCACCCTATCGGCCACGACATCCAGATTCCCAGACTGCCAAAACGCCCTGCAAGGCAAAATGCCAAAATAACGCGGAGTATCAGGTCTACGAAGGTTGCTGCCATAAACTGTTTCATAAATCCTGCCCCTCTCAGCACACCGTCCGCCATCAATTTTGTGGCAACCACAAAATAGAATGGGGAAATCACACGCAAAAACAGGATTCCTGTCTCTAAAGCCACTGTACTGCCTTCTTTCATAAATAAATGTATCATCGTTTCGCCTGCCAAAAAGAAAGCGGCAAAAAAGGGAACCACTGTAAGCATGGCCATACGGATTCCCGCCCGGAATCCTTCCCGCACCCGCTCCTTCTTACCTGCCCCCATATTCTGAGCCGTAAAATTGGAAATACCGTTTCCAAGCGTAGTGAAACTGGTAATCGCAAAGGTATTCAGTTTAATCGCCGCAGAATATCCGGCAATTACCGAAGAACCAAAGCTGTTTACCAGCCCCTGGATAAAAATATTCCCTATGGAAATAAAACTCTGTTGGAAAATTGAGGGAACCGCTATCAAACTAATCCTGCGGAGCATCTGCCAGGAGAATAGGGGTGCTTTCCCTTCCGTTTTCAGGCCACTTAACCGCCTTGCCATCGTCAAAAGCGCCAAAACCCCTGCAATTCCCTGGGCAATAAAGGTAGCCCACGCTACCCCGGCAACACCCCATCCGTATTTCGCTACAAACAAATAGTCCAACAGGATATTGCCTATCGAAGATGCCATCAGGAAATAGAGAGGGGTTTTCGAGTCCCCCAAAGCGGAAAAGATACCCGTTGCCACATTATATAGGAATAAAAATACAAATCCGCCAATATAAATACCAAGATAAAGCGCCCCTGCATTGAATATATTCTCCGGTGTCCGTATCATTGCCATCAATGCCCTTGTTCCTGCCAATCCCAGAACAGTCAGCACTGCAGACAATAGAAATGCCGTTAACAATGTGGTGGATACCGCCGTCTTCATTTCTTTATACTTTTTTGCCCCAAAAAGGCTGGATATAACAACAGAACAGCCGATATTGCTTCCTACCGCAATTGCCATGAATATCATTGTAATCGGGTATGACGCGCCTACAGCCGCCAAAGCGTCCTCCCCGGCGAATTTCCCGGCAATTACGCTGTCTGCAATATTATAGAGCTGCTGGAAAATCACACTGATAAACATGGGGATGGAAAACTTCCATAAAACTTTTTCAGGGGTTCCTTCTGTCAAATCTTTCATTTTAGTAACCTCACCTTTCTTCCATCCTGCATTATACTACTTTTATTTTGAAATTTCCACCTTATCAAATGCCAAACCTGGTTCACCGTCATATTCCTTCCGGAATGTAGTTAATCCCTCCTCTCTGCATGTCCTTTCCCACACTTTGTCATCCAAAGAATCTACGAATTTCTGCTGAGGCGCCTTTTCCAATACACATTTCCTCAAATACGGAAAGTTATCCAAAAAGCCAATATCTTCCACCGTCCGGCCGGCCTGTATCTCCAACTCTTCCAACACGGTCAAATTCCCCAGCGGGGAGTAGTCTGAAATATCTCCTATCTGCACCCGCAAAGAATATAAGCTTCCACAATTTGCCACGTCCTTTAGTAAAGCATCCCCGTCCGGAATGTCTTTCCAATCCACTTCAAACCGTTCCCCGTTAATGCTACAGTAATCATATCCTACGCTTTCTATTATCTCAACACTTTCAATCTGCAGCAAATCGCTGTATTTAATATCATCTTCAATTTGCAGCGCTTTTTGCACGACTGCAGGAAATACCGACTCTTCCCATACAATGACATAGTCTTCTTTTTCTTCCATCTCCCGTTTCAAATGCCATGCTTTCCCGTTTACCAGCTCATATGCCAGCACAAAAGGATTATGCAGCATCGGATAATCCCATACTTCCATCCCACGGTATACTACCTTTTCTTCTCCAAACCCCATATGCCGTTCTTCTTCGTATTCCTCATAGGATGCCGCCGTATATAAAGTCAGTTTCCCCATATCGATACTGTGTTCCGTCGGACCGATACCGATAAATTCCATTAAATTCTTTTCCCCAAACCGATAGGCTGCACTTACCGTCCACCGCAATCCCGTTTCATTCCGGAAAACCGCACAGATATGATACACTTCATTTCCGCTTTCCAAGCAATATTTTTCAAAAGAAATATTTTCCAAATTTTCCCCAAAAACCGTTTCCGCCGTACTTTGCACATTTTCGCATACTTCATCCCATATTCCGTTCCAGGCGTCCTCCCCCATATCATTATCCTCAATCCCCCACAGAACCCTCACTGTAACGTCTTTCCCGATGAAAGTGCTTAGACGGGCATCCAGACTACATGTAGCAAGCGCCCACCCTTCCGGCTGCAGAAAACGGAATGCCCCCTCATCCGACAAATAACCCTTTCCTCGCTGGAAAAAAGGCTTTTGCATATAATATTTCCTATCCGGCATATTCAGCTTTTGCCCAGGCCAAATCAAATCCGGATTGGGGAAATTATTTCTTTCGGCAATCTCCTTCCACCGGTTCCCATCCCCAAGAACCGATTCCCCTATTTTCCATAAATTCTCCCCCTTCTCCACCACATAATCTTCTGTAGGCATCCAAAGCAGGATATAATCATCCAGATCCCCCTCCGGCTGCAGCCGGAACGCATAATCACCTGCCGGCTCTTCCTCCCTTATGAACGCCTGCCCCGACGCTGCCGCTCCTTTCTCATTACCAGTTTCCGATGTTGTCTCCCCTTCCTCATTACCATTTTCCCAAATTACCTCCCCTTCCTCATTGTCGGTTTCCGATATTACCGTTAATCCTTCTTCCCCATCGCCAGTTTCTAATGCTGGCTTTTTCCCGTCCGTTTCTTCCGTCCTATCCACCGCTTCCGTTCCGGCTGCCTCCTGCATTTCCTGCACCTTATCCTCTATTTTCTCCGCTCCATAAACGACGCCACCTGCTGCTATTGACACAGCCAAAACACATACCCCTGCAAAATAACTTTTATGCCTCATATTTCCTCTTCCCTCCCTAAGCCATGCATAACATATCCTGTTATCTATCAGCAAAACAGAAAAACAGTGCATACCGAATTATCCAAAATGAAAGAATGGATGCCTATTCATACCTCCACGAAGCATTCTTTGCTATCACCGTTTCTTCCCTATTCCTCTCTTCCGGAACTACCATCCACACTGCCCGCTCTGCAATCTGTTTCTTTTCCCCATTTTCATAAATAAGCAGCTTGCTGCCTCCACTCCTGCCGCTTCCGTCTCCACCAGACCAGGCATCCCAATCTTCCCAAGCTTTTTCCTCCCCATATCCTTCTGCCTGATTTCCTACCCGGTTTTTCGCCCGCTCTTCTTCCCCATCCTCATACTTTAACATCCATACATCGTCTCCGGCAAAAAAACCATAACGGTACACCTCTTCTTCCAGTTCCTTTGCCCCGCTCCCATCATGAAGCACTAAAGTACGTTCCTGTATTTCAATTCCATCCTCTTCCCTTTCTCTTATCTTACTGCGGTAATTCCTTAGCAGCTCCTCTTCCGCCTCCACATAAATGCCTTCCCTTTCCTCCTCTGGCATAAAACCATTAACCAGAAACAAGGCTGCCTCCGAGCAGTATGATTTCTGTATGCTTTCCATAGAAATGGATACCGCTTCCGCCATCGGTTTATCCAAACCGCTGCGATATAAGCAAACAGCTCCCTCCGCTCCCGCTATCCGGCTGTAAAAAATCTCATCCCCTCTTATTATGGATTCTTCCACAGCTTCCGCCGCTTTCTCGTAGTTGCCTTCCTTGTCCAATACATATACATCGTACAAATAGCCATATGAAAAATGGGAAAAAGTTCCGCCAAACCTATTGTCTTCCCCCAAATCTATATACCGGCAAAGCTTTAAATAAAGGATATCCCCTCCTTCCCCTGTTTCACCCTCCACAAAGATATTTCCTGAATTCATTTTTTCAGCTAAAAATATTCCATTTTCCGTTACTATATATATTTTCGCCCGGCCCTTCAGCGCCTCCAAATCCACACAGGAATCCAAAGTTTCCGTAATCGCCGATTCATCATCCCCTTCATAATATTCTTTTTGATACGCATAATTGTCCAATATCTCCGCCGGCGTCATTCCTCCAAACAACTCGGACAGCGTAAATTTTTCAAAACCTTCCGCCGGTATCATTTCTATGTAATACACATTCTGTCTGGTTGCCATCCCTTCACCATCCAGACAAGACAAAAGATATCCGTCCATTTCTTCCACGCATTCCGGCTTATCGGATGAAATATCCGTCACTTCGGCATGGAACAAAGAGGCATAAAAATGAAACCTGCTTTTTTCCATCAGCTCCCAAAGCCTTCTGGTATCTTCATCTTCCTTTTCTTCCTCCCGCACCACCCAATCGGCATAAGAACCTTCCTTTTCCATAGAAAGGGTAAAAATCTTATCCCCATCCTCCCCCAACATTCCTGTTGTCAGATATTCTCCCTTTCCTACCATTTGCCATTCTTTCTCTTTCCGCCCGCCATTTATCTTATGGATTGTATTGCCTTTGGCATAAATAATTTTACCCATATCCAAATCCGCATATATGCCGGCTTCCCCAAACATATCCACCCCCGTCGTTTCTACCAGCAAAGCCGCCTCCTGCCCCGGTTTGCAGCCATACAAGCCATCATCTATCCCATAAAATAACACATATTCCCCATCCCCGCTTACCAAGAACGGGCCATTGCGCCTTACGTTAATTTCCCCTATCTTAAGATGAGCTTCCCCATCATACCGATAAAGCATACAATGCAATATATTGCCAGTTTGCATTTCGCTATTCTCCGCATAGCCTTCGGTTTTCCCCGCTCCATCTTCTTCCACTTTACAGTACCAGATATTCCCCATCCTATCTATCTCATAGAGACAGACATCCTCCGCCACTTGCCCCACACATTCCCCTTCCTCCCTCTTTGTATCGAGGTAGAATAAGTCGAACAAAAACAGCTTCACTCCCACAACTAAACTTACATCCTCTTCCTTTGAATACCTTTTTGCCTCCCCCCATTCCTCCGTACTCCTTTCCATGCAAAAACTTTCCCACCGCATCTTTTGTGGAAAATAAAAAAGCTCCCCTTCCGCTTCTTTGACAATCCCTCTCATAGCTCTCTCATTGTTCCAAACCCACTGTTCCATGTCATCATCCCATTCCTGCCAATATTCCCATCCTTCCCAATATGCCCCTTTTGCGTATTTTTCCGCTTTCCTAATGTCCTCTTCTTCCAGCATCCCTGCCCCTTCCCAGGCCGCAAACGCACTATCTGTTAAAAACAGCGGTTCCGTCATTCCTTTCTTCCAAAGGTACAGCCTGTTTTCCTCATCCGTATAGGCAAAAAAGTCTTCATTCAAAGACGCCTCTTCCCTCTTATCATCCTTCCCCTCCTTTCCCGCTTCCCCACAGGCGGTAAGGCACAAAACAAGGCATATCCCAAAACATACCACAGTTTTCCGGCAGACCCTCATTTTCCATACCCATATTTTCCTCAAATCCCATATCACTTTTCTTTTCGCATCCTTCATTCCAACACCACCCTCTATCCATCCTGAAAATAACGGTTATCAAGATTCGGATAGGAAAAAGCCTGTCCAACGGCATCGTCCGGCATCCGAACCCTGTTATAAATGCAACTTTAAAATTTTATTTTACACTGCTTTTGCATCAAAATTGCATCATTGATAAATTATAAAAAACAAATTGCGTGCGCATACATCTTGTGATATAATAACCCAGGTTGGAGGTAAGTTATCTATGAAAATATTAAAATGGCTTTCGGTGGCAGACCGTTTTTACAAAATTTATTTGGACAAGCAGCTTGCTCCTTTTGGAGTCAACAGCAGCCAACATATGATTTTGCTGAAGATATGTAATTCCCCCGGCATTTTGCAGGATTCGCTGATAAATATGTTTTATATCCATCCTAGCAATATTGTACGGACCATTGCTGCATTGGAAAAGCAGGGAATGATTACCCGTGCCCCCAATCATGAGGACAAAAGGACATGGAAGTTATATCCCACTGACCTTGCCTTATCTGCATTTGAAGAAATACAGACAGTCTGCGGGAAAACGGAGACTCTTTTACTGCAAGGGTTCAGCGAAGAAGAAAAAAAGCTCTTTGCAGATTTTCTTATGCGGGCCGGGAAAAATATTACGGCAGAACTTCATATCGAGAGAAAGGAGGAAGAATTTAATGACTGACAATCCTCTGGGATATGAAAAAATCCCAAAGTTGTTGAAAAGCTTTGCCATCCCAAGTATTACGGCAGCTTTAGTCGGCTCCCTCTACAATATTGTGGACCAGATTTTTATTGGACAGGGGGTAGGGTATCTTGGCAATGCCGCAACCAATGTTGCCTATCCATTCTCTACCATTTGCCTTGCCATATCTTTGTTGATTGGAATCGGCAGCGCTTCCCGGTTTTCGCTTTATCTGGGAAATAAAGAACCGGAATCGGCAGCCAGGGCAGCAGGAAATGGCATAAGCCTGATGGTTATTTTAGGACTGGCTTATCTGGTAATAGGCGAAAGTCTATTGCCCCAACTTTTAAGGTTGTTTGGAGCCACAAAAGATGTATTTCCTTTTGCTAGGCAGTACGCCAGCATTACTTTAGTGGGAATGCCTTTCCTGATTATAACGAACGGAATGAGCAATTTAATCCGGGCAGATGGCAGCCCCAAATATTCTATGACTTGCATGGTCATAGGCGCTATTGCAAATACCATTCTCGACCCGATTTTCATTTTCGTCTTTCATTGGGGTATCTTCGGGGCAGCTTTGGCAACGATTCTGGGGCAAATTTTGTCCTTTATTTTTGCAGTGCGTTATCTTTGGCATTTCAAAACCATCCGCTTTAAAAAAAGCGATTTTCAGCCCAATCTAAAAGAAAGTTTAAAAACCTGCAGCATGGGAATTAGCAGCAGCGCAAACCAAATTGCAATTACCCTTGTACAGATTATACTATATAATTCACTGACATATTACGGGGCGCAAACGGTATATGGTTCCGATATCCCTTTAGCTGCCTGCGGAATTGTAATGAAAACGAATGCGATTATCCTCTCCATTGTTGTTGGGATATCACAGGGGGCGCAGCCCATAATAGGTTTTAACTACGGGGCAAAGCAATATTCCCGTGTACGGGAAGCATACTTATTGGCAATAAAATGGAACATAGCCGTTTCTGCCGTTGGCTTTTTCCTGTTACAATGTTTCCCCCAATCCATCATTTCTCTGTTTGGGGATGGAGACAAGCTGTATCTTGAGTTTGCAGTCCTGTTCATGCGCATCTATCTTTTTATGGTGTTGGTGAACGGTGTGCAGCTCCTTTCCTCCAGCTTTTTTACTGCCATTGGAAAAGCGATGAAAGGGGCTTTGCTGGCACTGACAAGGCAGGTTTTCTTTCTGATTCCGCTTCTTCTGACGCTTCCGCTCCGTTTTGGAATCATGGGAGTATTATTTGCAGGGCCTATTGCCGATTTTTCGGCATTTATTCTGTCTATTATATTGGTAAGCAAAGAATTGCGAAAACAAAGAACATAAAGAAGTGTCTTCGACACTCTCAACTCCCCTGCCCCTCATATTTACGTCCTTCTGGCAAAGGGCTTTCCCCAGATTGGTTAATGGTTTCCTGATTTTACGTCATTGACATACATAAATATACAGATTCCCGTTAAAATAGTTTCTACAACGGGCTGCGCCGCAATCACTCCATTTAATTTCCAAATGTAATTTAAAATAATTACTCCCGGAATGAATAATGCGGCATTTCTCAGCACTGTAATGGTAAGTGATTTTATTGCTTTCCCTAATGCCTGAAAATAGCTTGTCATCATATTGATAATGCCAAGCATAGGAGCCGACAGGCAAAGGATTTTCAGGAAATATCCTGTTTGTTCAATCAAATCGGTATCCTGCAGGAAGATAGCGGCAAGAGGCTTCCCAAAAAACATAAAGGCAACGGTGAATGCCGTACCCATAAGAACCCCATATAACACCGTGCATTTCACCATATCAGACATCCGCTTTTTCTCATTTCCTCCATAGCAATAACCTACTAACGGGGCAACACCCTGCGCTAACCCTACAGACAGCAAAATCGGAACCATATCCAGTTTATATGCAATTCCATAGGCCGCCACTGCGTTAGACCCGTAAATACCAATATAGTTATTAAGGGCAATATTGGACACACTCATAAGCACCGTAATAAGCGCACCCGGAATGCCGATACTTACCACATTATGAACCATTGCTGTATTCGGTAAAAAATGTTTTGGTGACAATGACGTTAATTGATTCCCTTTATGCCATTCACAAATCATATATACTATATAATATATTGCCGCACATACAAAGCCTAAAGATGTTGCCAGTGCCGCCCCCGCTGTTCCCCATCCTAAAATCACTATGAAAACATAATCCAGTACCATATTTATTACATTTCCAAGTACCAATCCAATGGTACCGGCCTTAATCAAACCAGCAGAACGGAACAAATGGACAAATCCATTCGCCAGGATAATAAAAGGCGTGCCTATAAAAATCCATTTCAAATAATCGCAGGTATAAGCCATATTATCTGCATCTGCCCCGGACATATTTGCCAAAGGCTGCAAAAATATCAGTCCTAAAACAAGTGTAATAACGCCCGAAAATACCATCGCATATACGCAAAAATTCATTGTCCTGCCAGCCTCTTTTTTCTTTTCTTCCCCCAATAGCCTGGCAATTACGCTGCTGCCCCCCATTCCAAAAATACTGGCAATGGACATAATAATCAGCAATATTGGAGCGCACAATGTAACGGCTGCAATCATTGCCGGCTCTTTTGTCATAGAAACAAAAAATGTGTCGGCAATATTATAAATAAGCGTTGTAAGCTGTCCCAACATAGCCGGCAGCCCGACTCTCATAATTGCTTTGGGAATACTTTTTTCTTCATAAACGGATGTCATCTTTTTATT
>Ga0137307_103051_pt1 | contig 10553 bp, 9 predicted proteins | sample NAcewD2O_March_2_FD_97180 | JGI IMG/M metagenome (GOLD analysis project Ga0137307, IMG submission 97180) | Mouse cecal microbial communities from Vienna, Austria - N-Acetylglucosamine amended D2O_March | ecosystem: Host-associated > Mammals > Digestive system > Large intestine > Cecum | place...
AAGTGTTATTTGATTAAAAGAAAAAGTGCTGAAAAATTGTCTCTCCTTCGCCATATGGGTAATGTACAAGAAATCCAATTAATGTAAGTACTACTATTATGATAACAATTATTATAATACCGAAACATGCTAATGAAGAGGGCATTTCATTAATAAGATTACGAATTTTCTCAGAATGAAGTTCTGAGTAATTATTTTGTTCTTCCTTTTTCATATTAGTTTCCTAATTCAAGTTGATTTTTTACTAAGTTATAATATACTCCTTTATTTTTTATAAGTGAAGTATGATTGCCTGTCTCAACAATTTTACCTTTTTCCATCACAATGATTTGATCCGCATTTTTTACTGTAGAAAGACGATGCGCAACCACCACAACGGTACGACCTTCATAAAACTTTTCAAGATTTTCTACAATATTACGCTCATTCTTTGCATCCAAAGCATTTGTTGCTTCATCAAGGAAGATGAATGTCGGATTTTTGTAAACTGCTCGTGCTATAAGTATGCGCTGTTTTTGTCCCTGACTTAATCCTACACCGTCACGTCCTACAATAGTATTGTATTTTAATGGTAAACTCATAATATAATCATGAATATTAGCTATTTGTGCAGCACGCTCCAGTCTTTCCACGTCAATATCTCCATCATCAACGGCAATATTTCTAGCAATGGATTCTGAAAAAATAACGCCATCCTGCATTACTACTCCACATTGTTTTCGCCACCATTTTAGATTATATTCATTGAGATTCATACCTGCAATCTTAATTTCTCCTGATTGTACAGGATAATATCCCAATAGAAGTTTAATCAGTGTTGTTTTTCCGCTACCTGATGCACCAACTATGGCGGTTGTCTTACTTTCAGGAATATACAGAGATATGTCAGACAGCGTGTTATTGGGATGATGAGGGTTGTATTTGAAATAAACAGAGGACATCTTAATATCTTTTGCTTTTGTTATAGAACAAATTCGGCGTTCTTCTGACTCTTCGTTTTTTACTTCATGAATTTCGTTGATACGTTCTAACGAAATCTTTACATCTTGAAGTGAATAAACAAATTTCATTAATTGATCAATGGGACTGTTTAGTTGTCCGACTATATACTGAATCGCCAGCATCGCTCCTAATGATATCGACCCATCAATCACGGCAGTAGCAGCACATACTGTTATAAGTATATTTTTTATTTCATTAATAAATATACTTCCTGCTTCTTGGTATTGCTGCAATTTCAAAGACTTCATTTGTATGACAAACAAATCACCTTGTATATCTTCCCATTCCCAACGACGTCTTTGTTCGCAATTCTGTAACTTTATTTCTTGCATGGCAGTAATGAATTGGTAAGTTTTAGAGTTACTTTTTGCCAATTGCTCGAACAATTCATAATCAACAATTTTTCTTTTTTGCAAGAAAGAGCCTCCCCATATTCCATATATTGCCCCTCCAAACATGAATATGGTAAAAATGACTTTATCATATATAAACAAAACGATCCCAAAAACGAAAAAACTAAGTATTGAAAATACAACACTTAATGTTTGTGATGTTAAAAATGCCTGAACTCTGGAATGGTCATCCATTCTCTGTAATAAATCGCCTAACAATTTTGTATCAAAGAAAGACATGGGCAATTTTAACAATTTAATAAAAAAATCACTGACTAATGAAATGTTTACTCGCATAGATATATGTAAGAGTAGCCATCTGCGAACAAAATCCATCGAAGCCCGACCTACTACTATCATTAGTTCACCTAATAAAACCAACCAAATAAAATTTATATCACTATGTTTAATGCCTATATCAACTATAGATTGTGTTAAAAATGGCATTATAAGTTGGAGTATGCAGCCTAACAATAAGCCAACTATTATTTGAGCTAAATATTTTTTGTATTGCAATATATACTTAAATAATAATTTGAATGATCTTGACTCCATTCGGTCCGTTTCTCTTTGTTTGCCAAATTCCAACGATGGCTTTAGAAACAAAATAATACCTTTTTTCTTTTCTCCAGCATCTATCGTTGCCCAGTGGCTTATTAATTGTTCCTTGGTATATTTAATTAATCCCTTGCCAGGATCTGCAATATAAAAAAACTTTCCGCTCTTAATCTTATACAATACAACGAAATGATTTTGGTTCCAGTGAAGGATGCATGGAAGGAACTCACGAGACAAATCATCCAATGATATTTTTCCGCATTGTGATGTTAACCCCAATTTCTCAGCAGCTTCACTTATACCAAGCAAAGAAACACCTTCTGTTGTCGCAAAACAATAGTTGGATATATAAGAAGACGAATATGATTTTCCGAAGTATTTACATATCATTTGAAGACAGGCAATACCGCACTGCATACTATCGTGTTGATGTACAAAAAATGATTTCATAATTCATCCATTTTTACATTCTGTTTTTTTCAGTCTTACCGGCTCCAGTTCCCCTATATTTTGAGCGTACTGTATTAAAATTGTAACGAATTGTAAATCTTATATTTCTCTGTTCGGACTTGTTATATAACTCTGTAAATATGTCTTTGCTATATATCGTTGTCCGTGCTTGAGATTTGTTAAACAGATCATTTGCATAAATGGCAATAATGAGATTATCGTCAAAAAACGATTTTCTTATCATTAAATCGAACTGATTCGTTGAGGACAAGGACATATTCTGCATATCCCCTGCTGTTGTAAAATTAAAATCAGCCCCTAACGTCCATCCTTTTGGCAGCGATATGGTATTGCTCAATGTACATGAATACAGTGGTTTATTAAACCGTAGAATTTCTCCAGAATAGATTGCGGAATAAAATTGTTTTATTACACCTACTGTCGCTTGTGGTTTCCAACATCCGAAAGCGGGCTGTGCTCCCATAACGAACTGCATTTGTGTGTAATGTGGAACATTTTCAAAAGAAAACAACTTGACGGGAGAATCATCCATGTATTGTGTTGTAGTCCAAAAGATGGAGTTGACATCATGATTGACTGATGCTTGCGCAAACAGCCATTTCCACATACTGGATATCTGTACAGTATACTTCTTTGTAGGCTGAAGTTTGGGATTGCCACTTTGGTAGGTAAAATTGTTTACATATCTTATACCACCATCTAGTTGTTGATAACTTGGACGTAAAGTACGGTTAGTAAATGACAAAGAGAATTTAGCTCTGCCAAGGGAGGCATCCATAGCAAACGTGGGGAATATATTATTATATTCTTTTGATAGATCAGATGCCAAACTTCCACCTTCCAGATATTTGTAAACGACATGTTCAAATCTCAATCCAACTGATAAATTAAATACCCCCAACGTCTGTAATATCGTTGCGAAGGCAGCAAAATTATCTTCTCGGATCTCGGTAAAAGAATCATCTGTAAATGCTCCATCATAATCATATCCATAACAAAGTTGTGAGTTTGTATATTCTTCTCCTATTTCAATCTTACCTTTTCTTATGGGGTAGGACACGATAAGCTTTTCAGCCAATAAACGACTATCTCTAATTCCTTCAGATATAATATAACGATTGACATTAGGATTTGTTTGACTGGTTTCATTATGAGTGTCATCGCTTTCCGAATGTTTTTTTGTAAAATCTGCGTTGAAATCAATATCAAATTTGCCTATATTCCCATTATAATAGACATTAAAATTGTGGATAGGTAATGAAATGGAATGTGACAGCCAATCAGACACAATAATTTCAGACGAAACAAGATCATTCTCATTGAACAAATTTACTTGAGATGTAGGAACTGCATGGGTTCGACTGTATTCCCTATCCAAACTATAATAACAACCAACAAATTGTTTATCTGAGATTTGGTAATTAATGCCTATTTTTTCTGATAAGTCATTGAATTTCTGCACACTCCGTGTTTCGATGGACTGATATAAGATGTTTTCACCATTTGTTTCCATCTTTGTTTGATCACAATAATTCTTTTTCCCAAAAGAGAAATAGCTATTAGCAAAAATATCCAATTTGTTATGCCGATAATTAAAAGAAAAATCAGATGTATTTCGTGCGAAATGCGAAATCCGCGTACTATTGTATAAATCGGCACTAAATCCTTCGCCACGCTGGTGAATCGTTTTAATACGTATCACTGATTGCACTACCGCAGAATATTGTGATCCAGGATTGGTGATTACTTCCACGGAACGAATACTTTCAGAACTGAGCTGTTGCAGTTCGTTTGCATTCTTTACAAGTCGCCCATTTATATAAATCTGAGGCGTTCCTTTACCAAATACTGTATAATTGCCATCTGTTTCTTTCACAAGAGGGAGTCGAGATAGAACATCAGCAGCAGTTCCCATCTTTGAAAGCACGCTGTTTTCTATAGTTGTCACTAATGCTCCCCCTTTTAATTGTGTGACAGGACTACTAGCCCTTACTACGACCTCATCCAACATTATTTCCGCTTCATCTAGTATAATTGTTTTTAAATCACCTGTGGATGGGATTTCCATCACGCTGCCTTTGTATCCAATAGCTGATATAGCAACACTATTATCCTTATTGAAAGAGTGGATTATTTCAAATGTGCCATCAGTATTAGTTATGACTCCGGTTACAAACGAGCTATCCTTCATCAATACAATATTGGCAAACTCAATGGGAATTCCATTCTTATCAATTACTTGACCTTTGACACTTTGGGCATATAGCTGTACATTTAAGACAAGCATATTTATTATGATGATAATATATTTCATATGACTATGAATTGAGTTTAACTTTTGCTTTTTGTACGAATAGAGGCCACAACGCCTTATCTGTACGGATTCTGAATATAATATATAGAATTTCTTCTATATACAGTCGTGTTAACTGGCAAGATTCGTAGTTCGGAACAGTTTTGAGTTGATCATCTGACTTTGAATAAAATTTTTGAAAAACACAACCTCCGCAAAGGGAATTACACCAGCATTCATCACAAAAAGAATTATTTTTGAAGTCGTGTATGTGATTCTCTATTTCCCTCATTGCATAGGGAGCGTATATATCGCTAATAATATTTTTATCATTTCCCATGAACATCTGACAACCAACAATATCACCATCAACCGTGATTGTTACTCTATCATCAAATATACCACAGAATCTGTGAGGAGACTTTTTTATAATTGTTGAAGTAACTTGCCAAAAGTCTATTGGCAAACATTCAAAATCAGATTTCAACAAGTCCTCATTCGTCAGGTTATACAAATCCTCGTAAATCATTTTTCTACTGAGACCATCTTCATCCACAACTATACCGTCTATTCCAAATTCTGTGTTTAAAAAGGAATATACATCCGAACGGCTTATTCCGGAATTTATGTGATCAAGTGTATACGTAGCTTCAAATTGTAATTTTGCGCATGTATTTTCTTTGCATATATTAATGAAATGCTTTATTCGTTCAAAACTTCCACTCCCATTTTTAAACACCCTATTCTTATCGTTAATGGATTTGCTACCATCAATGCTGACAGTTATAAATGCTATATTGTTATGTATCAAATTTATAATTTCATCATTACATAGTGTTCCATTTGTAATCATAGAGAATGAGGGCAAAGTAAAAGATTCATTTAGTGATTGTTCTTTAAACAATTTACAAATATACTCAATGACAGGATAGTTGAGTAAAGGCTCACCACCAAAAAATGAGACATTATCTACTCGATTAAAATTTGTTACACAGAAATCTACAAAACTCTTAGCAGTTTTTTTACTCATGACAGAACGGTTTCGTCCATAGTTTCCACCTTTTGCATAGCAATATTTACAGCGGAGATTACAATCATTAGAAACACATACCGTTACGCGGTGCATTCTCTTTTTCCCGTCTGCGGCATTCATCATAGATATAGAAGTATCAGTAATATCTAAAGATGTTGTTGAAGCTTCTTCTTGCTTTTTGAATGATTGCAAATTTTCTTTTGAAATACTATCATCTCCAATATATAATTCCATATTTTCCACATCATATAATATGATATGTTCATTTCGTTTTATAATGTGTAACCTCTGCTTCTTCATATATTAATTAGAGTTTGAATAGAATAAAAATGGATTGTTTGAAATTAGTCTCTCTAACCCTTATTTGGTATACTGTCGTTATTATAGTCAAATAGAATTGGCTTGCGGAAAATCACATTGCGTTATAACTGATACATTGATAATTACGATACGGCATTTTTGCAATATATTTCTATTTGATTATAACTAAGAAAGAGTTTGTTGTTTTTACTAAAAGTACAAACAACAACTCTTTCTATTTCGCAATCTTGCTAGTTAGCACCAACAAACAAGTCCACCAGCATGTCCCTTATCTTCTTTGAGATCTTCCTTTTTATCTGTTGTTTCATTGTTTCCACCAAGAACTTCTGCAAGTTCTACTAAACTAATAGGTTCCAATGCTACAGATTTTTCATTTTGAATGATGAGTTCTGCATTACTCTGACTCTGAGGAAAATTAACATTCTTCATTGTTTGAATCTTTTTAATATTAAATTGTGATGCAAATTTTCACGAATTTGCTTAAAACGGCATGTTGTTTACTGTCATGCTCAGGATTTATAATTGTTTGGCCATTCAATTATCTTTGTTGCAAAAATAGAACTATATAAATGATTAATCTTGACACAAAAGTGTAATTGTTATCGGGTGCTGGAAAGAAATACACAAAAGTGTATTCTTACGAAGCTTGATACAGATTTTCATAATGTTTGTAGAACAACAGAAGTCCATTCTTACTGGAACATACAGGTATGGTTTCTGAAGCAAGATAATTAATAGAATGCCCCAATTGAATTGTTTCTATACCAAGTGCATTCATCACTTTGAGTAATCTACTATCAGTTTCGGCTATCATATAACTTTTTTCATCGCAAACTATAGGATGCACCGCATATACCATAAGTTGCTTAAACAGGGTAATAGTTGGAATTCCTGCAAAGGAATCCACAGCGAACCTTCCTATATGCCAGTAGCTATAATCACTTTCCGAGTGTATGGTCATCAATGGATTGATGCCGAAAACTTTTTGTAACGGAAGGATTTTCTTTCTGTCCCACTTGAAAACCCTGATTGAGCCGATAATCTTGCCTGCTTCATTGCGGACTACAAATATCGTGGAGTTGTCAATGTATTGAAGTTCCTCCTGATAAACAGAATCTATTTCGTCTTTGATAGATTCATAAGAGAAGTCACCCACATGGTGCTTGTAATTCTCCCTTACTACAAATTCCGCCAATTCTTGCAGGCATTCCTTTCCGGTTAATTGCCAAATATTATATTGTCCGTTTGTGTAAATCAGTTTTTCCATATTTTTTTATTTTTTACGATGCAAAACTAAACGCAAACAGACTTTATAATTTGACACAAAAGTGTATTATAGATAATAACACTGCCAATTTTACACTTTTGTGTGTTAAATATAGATTATAAGTAAATAATATAGTATTTTTGCAGAAAAATTATTAGGACATTTTATGGCGACGAATATAGGAGACTTTTTTATAGTGTCTAATTCCGTTTATAATGTCACGGATGAAGACTATCAGAAAATCAATCTTCTAGTAAATGCTGCCAAGGCATTTGCAAGAAGCACGCACCAATGTGTGTATATCATAGACTATTTCAAACAGAATTTCCTTTACGTATCGGAAAATCTGGCGTATTGGTGTGGTCAGACTTCTGACAGAATCAAGGATTTCGGTTATCGGTTCTATTTGGATTATGTGCCAGAGAAAGAACAGCAGATGTTATTAGAGATAAACAAGAAAGGGTTCGACCTGTTCAATGAGATTCCTTTCGTGGAACGCCTTGACTATACCATATCATACGACTTCCACATTATACATGGCAGGAAACTAAGATTGGTCAACCATCATCTTACTCCAATGGTATTAACAAAGGACGGGCGTATTTGGTTAGCGTTATGTACCATATCCATGTCGGCAAGAAGTGCTCCCGGTTACATCATAATGAAGAAATCCGGTTCAAAATCTTATTATGAATATTCGCTGGATAAGCATAAATGGACAAAGAAAGAAGGTATAACATTGAGCGAAACGGAGCGTGATGTGCTGACCCTCTCTGCCCAAGGTTATACCATGAATGATATAGCCGACAAATTATGCAAGTCCATTGACACCATTAAGGCGTGTAAAAGGGCATTGTTCTCCAAAATAGGAGTCAAAAACATTGCAGAGGCACTATCCTACGCGACTAATTACAAGTTATTATAAGGAATTGTTCTCACACATCAAGGATGAAAGGTAAAATTTGGGAAAGTATTTGACCTCTCGCCCGGTTGTCAGATTAAACATGGCATTCACGCAGTGTCCTGCTACAATCCATGAGGCTACTGACAATTGCGGAGGTGGTAATATGCCCGCTTCCGCACGATATTCCTCTATCACTTTCTCCAGCCAAGTGGTTGGCATGTTCCAGAATGCCCCATACCTTGATACATATTCTGCCACTTTCAATTCAAAACCATTGGGTTCCGAAGAAATTTCAGAAAGTTGATAACCTTTCGGCTTGACTATCGTGAGGAATCCAGCCCATCCAAAATTATATGGATGAAGAACAGGAATCATCTTTTCCGAACAAAGGCGGTCAAATTCAAAAGGTGTTCCGTCTTTGAAATCCAATGCATTAATCGCTATATGGTGTCCTGAAATAATATTCTCCACATTCTCCTTATCTATAAATGTATTGAAAAATTTTATCTCTGCATCAGGATTAATCTTTAGCAACCGCTTGCAAAGTGTCTCCGCCTTATATTTGCCGATGTCCGCTTTGACATAATTCTGCCTGTTGAGATTGCTCTCTTCCACTTTATCACCATCGACAATAGTAATATTTTCAAAACCAAACCGCAAAGCACATTCTGCAATGATGCTGCCTATTCCTGCACCTCCTAACAAAATGCGTGCTTGCCTAATTTTCTCCTGTTCCTCTTCGCTAATATAAATGCGATTTCTGCTGTATCTTTCCATATAAATAAGTTTTTTGTAGGACAAAGGTACAGAGGTTCTTTCGATTTGGCTTGACACAAAAGTGTATTTTTTACTGAGAAGGAATAAATTTATTGCATTATCTTTGCCGCTGTTCCTATAAACGATAAAAATGTACAAAGCCAATAAAGGGCTGTATATAATATATCCCATGATGTTTTTAACAATTATATCCCGGCTCTTCATGCATGCAACTATTGTTTCGTTTTTTCTATTCCAAAAATCTTTTGGCTGCGCAAAAGGCATTTAGGTCATCATGTATTCATTTGCCCAAGCAAGAAGTTCTCCAAACTTGCCTTATCAGGCAACTGAAGCATATAGGTTGAAACGAACAACTGGTTGTTCATTCCGGCAATGGCGTACTCGACCATTGTTTTCCCTTTTTTAGTACATAACAATATGCCCACAGGCGGATTATCGCCCTCGTGCATTTCGTTCTCTTTGTAATAGGAAACATAGGCGTTCAGCTGACCGAGATATTCATGCTTGAACTCGTCATTCTTCAGTTCGCAAATGACGCTGCAATGCAGAATACGGTGGTAAAACACGAGGTCGGCGAAATAATATTCATCGTCTATGATGATGCGTTTCTGCCGTGCCTCAAAGCAAAATCCCTTTCCAAGTTCCAGCAGAAACTCCTCCAAATGGGTAAGAAGGGAGTTCTCCAAATCCTTCTCCGTGTAGGCTTCTTTGGCATCAAGTCCGAGAAATTCAAACGTGAAGGGCTGACGTATGTCCATCAGTGAATTGCCGGATTGTTTGCCTATGCCATCCAAAAGCAGTTGCGGATTGCGGCTGATGCCACTGCGAAAAAACAGATTGGTCGCCATCTGGCGGCGAAGTTCCTTTACTGACCAGCAACCCTTTATACATTCGGTTTCATAGAAGAAACGTCCCAGCGCATCTTTTTCCGTCATTATCTCCCGGATATGGGAGAATGACAGGCAACCTACAATCTTTTCCGGTGGTGTGACGAATTGGTGCGACGGCATCGCACTTTTCTCCGAAACGTGCAACAGTGTCGCACTTTTTTCGCCGCCGAACAGTTCACGGAGTTGCGGGTATTCCTGATAGAACAGGCGTGAAACCTTGAAAAGTGTTTCGTTCAATCCCCGGCAATTCACCTTCTCTTCAAGACGTTTGAGCAGCCTTTCCCCGTATTGCGCACGGTCTTTCCCCTTTTGCTCGTATTCAACAATATAACAGCCAATCAACCAATTGCGCATCGTAGCGAGTTGGTTGACAGCCTTGATTGCCACCGTTTGTGTATATCGGTGGGTGTGCAATACGTATGCGGACAAATCATCGAATGAAGGGGTCTGTCCGTTTTCCCATTCCTCTCTTATCTTTGTCAATGCGGAAGTTGCATCAGCTTTCGTTCCTATTTTCATAAATGTATTTTCTTCTAGACTTTTGCAAAAGTAGTCAAAAACCATGAAGCGGCTTCACGGAAACGGCTAAAATGCAAACAGCCAGTATGATTATTCTGTTATCAATATCTCCATTTTTAGTAGATG
>Ga0137307_103052_pt1 | contig 10553 bp, 10 predicted proteins | sample NAcewD2O_March_2_FD_97180 | JGI IMG/M metagenome (GOLD analysis project Ga0137307, IMG submission 97180) | Mouse cecal microbial communities from Vienna, Austria - N-Acetylglucosamine amended D2O_March | ecosystem: Host-associated > Mammals > Digestive system > Large intestine > Cecum | place...
AACATCGCACGTACACGCGCAAGCAGCTCTCCCATATCAAACGGCTTGGGCAGATAATCGTCCGCTCCCAGATCCAGCCCTTCAATCCGGTCTTCTACCTCGGATTTTGCAGTCAGAAGAAGCACCGGTATCCGGCAGCCCTCGCCGCGCAGCTGCCTTAATACCTCAAGCCCGCTCAGCCCCGGCATCATAATATCCAGTATAATGCCGTCATACTGGCCTAACCGGGCATATGCCAGTGCTTCTTCTCCATCATATACGGCATCTACCGTATATTTGTGGTAGGAAAGTATGTCAGTAACTGCTTCTGACATGCTGATTTCATCCTCTGCATACAATAATTTCATAAGTTCTGCTGTCCCTTCCAGCTGCCGTCTGTATGAAACTGCCTGCGCAGTTCTCTTTCTGTACGCAGTACCGGAAATATGGCCAGTAACGCGATCTGAATAAAAACAACAGTTCCCCCAACAGCTCCGATCCTATCCTCATTCTGCCCGATCAGCAGCAGCATGACAGACACAGAGACAGCCATCGTGATCCACCCGGTCCTGATCCACTGCCTGCCGCAGTACCGATGTGCAAAATGCCAGGTTTCTATATTTTTCATGGACATTTTCGTGCGGTAGCCAAATATACCGTTAATCTGCGCCGGCGGTGATTTTATAAACCAGTATCCAAATCCTATGAACGTCAGCGGCTGTACGATTTCCATAATAAACATAAAAATCCAAAAACCCATACGACCCCTCCTTTTTTGAGAAAACTGCTTATGAATATTCATTCAGTATCTTTTTATAACTTCTGTATGCGATATACATTCCTACTGTCCCTGCCAGACAGACCAGTATAAGCCCTGCAGTAAGAGAAAACATGCAGCAGATTCCGCTTATTACAAATACCATCCCACATTTAAAATACATTTTTGACATTTTCGCATTATATGCCGGCACGTTGACCACCTTATCCTTTAATGATTTGTCTCCGCTCCAAAAATTAATCGGCGTACTGCTTTCCTTATCAAACCGTGCAATAATCATAAAAGGTACTGCACATAACAAACAGCTGATCAGTCCTACAATTCCTTCTACTGACGCACCCATACTTCTACCCCCTTGTTTTTCTGTATTTAGTATTATTGTTGTACTCATTTTTAACCTTTTGTGCTTCGATAAATATCCGGTTTTTTTCGGTTTTTTGTGCTTTCAGAAATATGCGGCATTTTTCTCAGCTTTTATGCTTTCAGAATACCCGGCATTTTTTCTCGGCTTTTTGTGCTTTCCAAATACCTGACATTTTTTCTCGGCTTTTTGTGCTTTCAGAATACCCGGCATTTTTTCTCAGCTTTTTGTAATTCAGAATACCCGGCATTTTTTCTCGGCATTTTGCACTTCAGAATACCCGGTATTTTTTCTCGATCCTTGTGTATACAGCCATAAAAATAATTGACAAAAATACCGTCCCTAATATTGTCACAACAATCCAGGCAGAGTTCTGTCCTGATATAAGCGGCAGTCCGAGAACTGCCAGTCCTATTGTAAGCAGAAACCAAAGTTTTGCAACTGCCCGGTTATATTTTTTAATACTGTTCACCTGTATTTTCTGGCCTACTGTCCAAAACCGAACAGGTTCTTTCGCAAGCCATGCATAAATACCAAAAATAAGCGTTACAGCGTCTCCTGCTAACCAGAATAAATATAGTTTCATCGATCATTCCTCCTTTTACTATTTCATATATAGTCCCGCGAGCTGCATGTCTTCATCGAAGAGCAGTGTATAAGTAACTCCGATTTTTTCATATGCAGCATTGATCTGTACAACCGCCCACACTTTGCCGCGGACTTTCTGCTCTCCCATATAACAATTACCAAATTCTTGAAATCTGCCCCATTCTTTCCCAGTCATCCTCCTTGCCTCGTCAATCTGTTCTTTTGTTAACGCCTTCTGCATTGCCTCACTGGAAGATTTTTTCAGTGTTTCATAATCATCTGCATCCAAAAGCCGGATCACCTCCTTGCTGCGCGCCTCCACAACACTGCTGTCAAAAACCCCGCTGCTGCCCATCTCCATCCCAACCGGCAGAAACCAGAGCACTGCCATCACAAGCACTGCAATAATTAAGATTGTTACACCAGCAATCTTTAATGCAGTATTTCTCTTATAGATTTTCCGGTCTTTTGGGGACATGTTCTGATTAAATTCATCTGCAATCGAAATCGGCTCACCCATGCGAAGAATTACCTTATCCAGAGCTTCGCCCTGCTCTACTTCTAAGTTTATGTCAGCTAAAAGCTGCCTGCGTATTTCTTCCCGTTTTTTTCTGGAGCATTTCACTTTTTTTACAATCTGGTTTACATACATCTGTGCTGTCATATTTTATTCCTCCATAATCTGGCGGATTCCATGGCTCATCTGCACCCACAGGCTGGAAATCTCACCAAGTGCAATACAACCTTCGTCTGTAATCTTATAATATTTACGGGCCATCTGCTTCCCTTCCGGGCTGCTCCAGGTGCTTTTGACCAGCCCGTCGTCTTCAAGGCGATATAAAATCGGATAAAGCGTTCCTTCCTTTAAGATAAATAGATCTCCGCTTTTTTCTTTTAATTCACCGATCAGCTGGTAGCCATATTTTTTGTCTTTTTCCAGCAGCTTTAATACCAGCATATCCAGCACGCCTTTTTTCATCTGCCTGATGTATTTATCATTCATTTTTCATCCTTTCTATTTAGTATTACTAAATATACTATATAACCAAATTTCCGCGCTGTCAAGTGATTTATGCATGTTCTATTTTCCTTTAGAAAAGCGTTGCAAATGCTTATAAGAGATGCTAAAATAGTCCATACTCCCATATGGAAACATCAACCACGCAAGACAGATAAAGGGTATACGAACATGAACATGAGAACAAAAAACCTTACAGAAAACAACACATTTTACAGCCAGATCTTTAAGCTGGTGCTGCCAATCATTATCCAGAACCTGCTGAGCGCCGCCGTCAGCTCTGCTGACGTAGTTATGCTGAATTATGTCGGGCAGTCTTCCATATCTGCCGTATCGCTGGCTTCTCAATATGCCAGCGTTCTTTTTATGGTATTTTATGGATTAGGCACCGGAGCGACCATGCTGTGTGCGCAGTATTATGGAAAGGGAGATATGCATGCCATTCAGATTATAGAAGGAATTGCCCTGCGTTTTTCCCTGATCATTTCCCTTATATTTGCAGGAACAGCCCTGCTTATTCCTGACAAAATGATGCTCCTTTTTACAAATGACCCGGAATTAATCCAGATCGGCTCGTCATATCTGCGGTTTATGAGCATCAGCTATCTGTGCTGGGGAATTACCGAAGTATACCTAGCCGTCCTGCGCAGCATAGGCAGGGTTATGATCAGCACGGCAATGAATATACTGGCATTTTCATTAAACGTACTTTTAAACGCAGTATTTATCTTTGGATTATTTGGTGCGCCAAGATTGGGTGCCATGGGCGTAGCACTCGCTACCTCCCTGTCCCGGTTAATCGAGCTGGCAGCCTGCTTTATTGTATCCTTTAGAACCAAAGATATTAAGCTGGACTTCCGCTATCTGTTTATAAAGAATAAGCTGCTGTTCCAGGATTTTGTCAAGCTGTCGCTGCCGGCACTGGGAAATGACGTCAGCTGGAGTGTTGCATTCTCTATGTACTCTGTCATTATCGGACATTTGGGAACAGATGCTGTCGCTGCAAACTCTTTTGTAGTGGTAGTGAGAAATTTCGGCACTATTTTGTGCTTTGGACTTGCCAGCGCAGGCGGCATATTATTAGGAAAGATTATCGGAGAAAATAAAATGGAAGAAGCGCTGGACGGCGCAAAAAAGCTGATAAAGCTTACGGTTATTACCGGTATCATCGGCGGACTGATTGTTTTAGCTGCAACGCCATTTGTATTAAAATATGCACAGCTGACAGATCAGTCCATGCATTATTTAAAATACATGCTGCTGATTAACACTTATTACGTACTGGGCTGTGCGGTAAACACTGCCCTGATCGCCGGTGTCTTCCGCGCAGGCGGAGACAGCAGGTTTGGATTTATCTGCGATACAATTGACATGTGGTGTTATGCAGTTCCGATCGGATTTATATCCGCATTTGTGCTGAAGCTCCCTGTACTGTGGGTATATTTTATACTTTGTACGGATGAGTTTGTGAAATGGCCTTGGGTAATCAAGCATTACCGCAGCAATAAATGGCTGCATAATATTACGCGGAATGATTTGTATACAGAATCATAAAGGCTGTATAAAACATTCAATGGTATCATTGATCTGCAGAATCACAAAACATATGTGATTCTGCAGGATGTACGACTGTCTGATTTAACAACAAAATCTAATTAATTTTAAAGGAGCTTATGACATGGTATTCTCTAGAGCGTGTTTGAAAAATACTCTAGAGAAAAACCTCTGACGAATCCGCAGACTGCCTGATCTTTTTCCTCCGGTTCCAGAATATGAAAAGATTTTTATATTCTGGAACTGGAGTTGTCTTAATATTACTTCGAGGATAAATGCCCGCATTTTCTCAATTAACGCTTTTGGGAATAAGTATCCGCCAATTCTTAACTGCTGACAATCCGATAATATGTCCGTGCAGTCAGCATATAAATCAGCACATACATCCCTGTAAACACGAGAAAACAAATGCCTGTACAAGCCATATATAGATTTGTATTTGAAAAGTTCAAAAGCACCAGCAGTCTTGACATGAGCGGAAACGCTGCTATTACATGGACACCTGCTGCAAGAAGCGGCAGGAAAAATACGGTCAGCACCTGAGAATGAATAGAGCTTTTTACTTCACTCTGGCTCATTCCGACTTTTAACATGATTGCAAACCGATCTTTGTCATCATACCCTTCGGATATCTGCTTATAATAAATAATAAGTACGGTAGCCATAACGAATAAGATCCCCAGAAATATGCCGATAAAAAAGAAACCGCCATACAATCCGATAAAATCTGTTTCTGCCGCTGCCCTGGATTCCGAATAACCGCTGAATCCTTCCTCTCGGATCAGACTGCGCAGCTTATCAAAAAACTGTCTCTGTTCATCTGCTTCAGCCTCTGTATCAAATGAATAAACCTGCCGGATAGGGCTGGTCATCTCTCCATATACTTCCTGCTCTCTGGCATAGATTTCGTTCATCTCTTCCATCTTTGGGACAACGATAAACTGTGTGCTTTCCATATTTGCTGCCATGGAACCGTTACTGATAAAATCATCCAGCTTTTCTACAACCCGATATTCTTTCCCAAACAGGTTCAAGACAGATTCATTGTACTGCTGCCTGTTTGAATAAAGCAGGATCTCACCTTCATGCAGTGTTTTATTTTCCCCCATTATTTTATTATAATCTGATAATGGTATGAAAAACAACGCGTTCATTGCATTAAATTCGCTAATTGAAGCACCTTTTTCCACTTGAAAAGTATTTCCATTTTGAAATGCCATAAATGAAAGAAATGTATACTGCTTTTCTTCTGCCACCTGCAGTCCCTGTTCTTTCTGGAGGTTTCGGACACGATCAAACATCTCTTCCCCTTTTTCTAATTCGGTTTCGTTGGAATAAACAGTAAAATCTTCCGGATATCTCGTCACCAATATATCCTCCATGCCGACCATCATGGAAGAAGTAGACGATACCATAACCAAAACCATGGTAGACAGTACACAGATATTTGCAAGCCCGACCGCATTCTGCTTCATACAGTAAATCATGCCGGATACGCTTGTAAAATGCTTTGTCTTATAATAATATCTTTTATTTTTTCGCAGCATTTTCAAAAATACAATACTTCCAGCGGTAAACAGCATATATGTGCCAATAATAACCAATACTACTGCCATGAAAAACACCAGAATAGAGGCAAGCGGATCTTTTACTGTTATCGCCATATAATAGCCTGCCGCTATACATCCTGTGCCGATTACCGCCATCAGCCATTTCGTCTTTGGCTCTTTTTCTCCTGCAGTCCCTGCCTGAAGCAGTTCGATCGGATTAGACACATGAATCTGGCATATAGCATTCAGCCAGATCAGTACAAATATTACTGCAAATAACTGAACCGCAGCGGCAAGCGCTTTTGGAGCAATAAAAAATCCCAGAACTATTTCTGCGTTCAACAGCTTGCCGATCAATAAAAACATCGCCTTATCCAGTGCAATTCCAAAGATCAGTCCCGCTGACAGGCTGATCAGGGCAACATACAGTGTTTCCCAGCCTAATACAATGGATAAATGCCGCTTTTCCATTCCTAAAATATTAAATACACCAAACTCTTTCCTGCGGCGCTTTACCAAAAAGCTGTTTGTATAAAACAAAAATATAAATGCAAACAGTGCGACGATCCAGCTGCCGAGAAACATTAACTGCATTAATGTCGTACCGCCGATCATTTTCTCTACTCCCGGATTTAAAGACAATGATTTTACAATGTAATACATCGAAATTGTCAGAATACAGGTCAATATATAAGGAATGTATGTCTTTTTATTTTTCTTAATGTTATCAGCAGCCAGCCTTAAAAAGAATCTTTTTGTCATCTCTGCTCACCTCCTGTAGCCAGAAGCGTAAGCGTATCTGAAATCTTCTGATACATCTGTTCATTTGTACTGCTGCCGCGGTAAATCTGATGAAATACTTCACCATCTTTGACAAACAAAATACGTCCTGCATGGCTGGCTGCTTTCGTCGAATGCGTTACCATCAGGATCGTCTGCCCCTCCTGATTGATTTCATGAAAAATCCGAAGCAGCCCGTCAGCGGCCCGTGAATCAAGAGCGCCTGTCGGCTCATCTGCAAGCACTAACTGTGGATTTGTAATCAGCGCCCGCGCTACAGCCGCCCTCTGCTTCTGCCCGCCGGACACTTCATAAGGATATTTCTGCAGCAGCTGGGAAATCCCCAGCTTCTGTGCAATCGGCAGCAGCCTCCGCTTCATCTCCTTATAATCTTTGCCGCCCAGCACAAGCGGCAGAAAAATATTATCCTGCAGTGAGAATGTATCCAGCAGGTTAAAATCTTGAAATACAAATCCTAGATTATCCCTGCGGAAAGCTGCCATTTCCCGTTCTTTCACGTCAGTAAGGCTTTTCTGGTTTAACAGCACATGCCCGCTCGTCGGCTTATCCAGCGCTGCAAGAATATTCAGCAGCGTTGTCTTTCCAGAGCCTGATTCACCCATAATCGCAACATATTCACCCTGTTCAACGGAAAAAGATACATTCGACAGAGCCTGCACCTGATTCCCGCCAAAACGTGTAGTATATATTTTCTTTAAACACTTTGCTTCTAATAAAACTGCCATATCTATGACCTCCCTGTTTCTTTATGCCATTATATTACCAGAATACGCAGACATCAAACATTGAAACGGGTGACAATTTAACTGTCTGATATGACATTTTTGTAAGGCCGGACATTTTACGGCACGTAATGCTCTTCGATTTTTATAATTTCATTCTGCTGTATTGTTAATATATATGGAATACTGTTTCCGATTTCTTTACGTTCTTCCAGAATAACAAACAGCTCCTCTACAGAAGCTTCCATACGTTCATAAGAAGCGTACCAGTCCAGCAATAAACACTTACAGTCTTTTCCCAGCGGCAGATCTTCCAGCTTTTCTTCTTCATTATTAACATAGAACCCTGAATCTGCATGACTATCTTCTACGCCAAGCTCTTCTGCCCGTTTGCCTGGTACAGTCACCCATTCTACTTCATCAAAAGTCAGAGACATATGATCAGAGTCAAATCTTGATATATAGGCAAGTATCTCAACCGGCTCATTACTTGAAAAATTTCTTTCTGTATCTTCTTGTCTGTCTTTCTTTTCATTTGAAAGGCTGCTGCCTGTCTCTTGTGTATCCTCATTCGAATGATTTCCTTGATTGGCCTCGTTTGGTTCGTCACCCCTGCTGCCGTCTTCATTTTCACTATTGTTGTCTTCGTTCGCACTATTGCCGTCTTCATTTTCACTATTGCTGTCTTCGTTTTCACTATTGCTGTCTTCGTTTTTACTATTACTGTCTTCATTTTCACTATTGCTGTCTTCATTTTCACTATTGCTGTCTTCGTTTTCACTATCGCTGCTGCTGTTTTTATCAGCTTTAAGACTGCCTTCTTTCAGCTCAGAACTGCTGCGTGTATTGTTCGCTGATCCCGCTGCCTCCTCAGAAAATGCATCCATCATCGAACATCCTGTCAGACTGCCAAGCAGTGTAGTAAAAACTGCAAAGCAGATAAAAACTGAAATCCCACTTTTCTTTTTTGTCTTTATTAATATATTTTCAAAGCGTTTCTTCATAATTTGTTTCCCTCCATAAAATTGTGTTGACAAACTGCTTTTCTTTAAACACTGCTTATGAATTGCGGAAAGCAGCGCTTGCGTATACTCTTTTCGGCCTGCCAGGTCTGTATCCTTAACAACTGCTTCGTCACATGACAGTTCCAGATCTATAACCGCATTTCTGCACATAATCCGTACAATCGGATTTAACCAATGCAGGGCATTTACTATTACGAGCAGCAGCTTGAAATAAGCATCCCTTCGTTTCAGATGTACAAGCTCATGCTTCAAAATATAATATAACTCCCTGGAACTGTACGTTTCATCTGGCAGAATTAAAAGCGGATGTAAAAATCCAACAGCCATCGGACTTCCTGCTTTTTCAAAATATATTAAAGTAATTTTCCGGCGAAGCCCCAGCTCCTGTGATATTTCCTGCACCTGCCGATTAATCTGAACATCTTTGATCAAAACTCCTTCCTTCATCACTTCTATTTTATAATGAAAAAAACCGTACATGTGCATTCCAAAAATACATATGCTGCCAAGCAGCCATATGACGGCAGCTGCCCCTATCCATGTAATGCCTGCTGCCCCTTGATCTGCCTTAGGTATAATCGGAGCTGTCAGCTCATGCGGCATGCCGACTGTCAGCTGACGGTACGGCCCCGGCGCATTCCGTTTCTGCGCTGCCTGCTTTTCGACAGACAGACTGCCTGCAGAATTTGTCCGGCCAGACTGTCCATCTATAAATTGTCCTTTTGCAAACGAATCTGAGTTTACAATCTGTATCTGCGCAATATGTTCAAACGGAACTATTTTTTGAATAGGCACAATCAGCCATAATGCAAGGAAAATCCAGACTCTGGAGTTCCATTTTACCGCAAACCGCTTATTTAAGACTGGTGCAGCAATTATAAACACCAGAATCGGCAGGCTGGCAGATATAGAAAGCTCACATATGGAAAGAAAAATTTTTTCCAGCATAATTATCCCCCTTGCAAATATAGTTCATTGAAATATCTTTCATTCTAAACGGCAGTGATCACATTTTACACATACATTATGCAACCGTATAATTTATTATACGTCCGCATAACAGCTTTGTCAATAATCGATTTTATTTTAAATAAATACAATACAAAATATATTAAAAATCTAATGTGTTTACTTTATTCTCCTTTAGGTCAACGGCAAATACAGTTCCTGTGCCGACCTCAGACTGCACGCTGATCTTATGTGAAAGCCTGTCAGCAGCTGTACGGCATAGGTATAGTCCAAGACCTGTAGATTTTTTATCCGCCCTTCCGTTGTATCCAGTAAATCCTTTTTCAAATATACGCGGAATATCTTCCTCTGCAATACCGATTCCTGTATCCGAAATCTTTATAATTTTATCCGGGGTCACAGTAATCGTAATGGCACCCTCGTGTGTATACTTTATTGCATTTGACAATAATTGTTCTATAATAAACAACAGCCATTTTTCATCAGTCAGTACTGTTATTTCTGTCGGTTCATATCGAAGCTGTATCCGTTTTCTTACAAACTGCGACGCATATTTATGCACTGCCTGCTTTATAATAGTATCCAGCTTATACTTTTGAAAAACATAATCTGAACTTTCGCTGTTCAGACGCAGATATCCTAATACCATTTCCACATACTGCTCAATCCGAAACAGCTCTACAGCCAGTTCACGGTGCTCCTTTGTATCCTCACTCTGCAGCACCATGCGCATAACAGAAATAGGTGTCTTAATCTGGTGCACCCACGTTGTATAATAATCCATGCTTTCACTGCGTTCGTTCTGCCAGTCCGTCCAATATTGATCACATAAATGCTTTAAAGCAATAATCATATCCTGATAATCAGACTCCGCCAGCGTCCTTGGCTCCGGCAGCTTGTCAGCTGACAGATCTATATTTTTAAGAATTCTCATACGCTGCAGATGCCGTTTCTTGTAAAATATATATTGAATTGATAAAACTATAGCCGATAAAATAATACATAATCCGGCAGCATAAAACACTGCTTCTGTTTCTAAATTATATAGAGAAAAAATAATTGCAAATATGCCGATATAACAAAAAAACATAAGTGCAGTGTATCTGTGCTGATACAAATACTTATACAATAAATGCTCTTTCTGCTCTTTTTTTGCCATGATAATTTCCTGCCTTTCGTTTTGGATTGATAATTTGATCGTACAGATC
>Ga0137307_103055_pt1 | contig 10543 bp, 9 predicted proteins | sample NAcewD2O_March_2_FD_97180 | JGI IMG/M metagenome (GOLD analysis project Ga0137307, IMG submission 97180) | Mouse cecal microbial communities from Vienna, Austria - N-Acetylglucosamine amended D2O_March | ecosystem: Host-associated > Mammals > Digestive system > Large intestine > Cecum | place...
GATTATTTTACCAGAGAGAGAATCGAACGACTGATCAACTACTATGGAATGCTGCTTCCGTTTCCGATTGTCATCAAACAGCATGGCAAGTCAAAACAGCTCAACCCTACCTATCTTCCGTGGGAGGGAAGGAAAACGAATAAGCAGGAATTGTTGTTGTTCGGACAGATGATGTTTGAAGAACAATTCTTTGACTGTATAACCTTTCATTCCGAAGCGGGAAATGTATCGGGCGTAGCATTCATTTTAAACTATGCGGTTCTACCGTCTGCGAAACTTAGCCACCGGATTTATCTGAAAAATATGCTGCTGACTGAAAACGGGAACAATCTGATCCCCGATTGGGCAGTATTCACAAAATGTATTGTCAATGCAACGGAACTTCGTCCGACGGCGTCCAGAGAAGGCTTTTATGCTGACGAAATGTTAGAGGCGGCAAAGGATGCGATTGAGGATGCGATGATTGATTATATCGCAGATATGGCAGAGCGTGATTCGGATCAATTCGGGAGATTTTTCCGGATTCATCACTTGACCTTGATGTCGCTTGCACTCGCTTCTCCCAAGTTATTTCAGACTTTGATTGACTATTTTGAGTTTGAGACGACAAGGGGACATATGACGGGGTATGATCTGCGCATGAGCGGGGAGCCGTTAGTTTATGCGCCGACCGAAGCGAAATATAAGCAGCTCTCTCAGTTGTTTTTTGCACAGGATCAGCTTTTGATCAATGTTTCCTATGTACATTCCCTAGACCTTTTGCTCCGTCTTGGAAAGGTCTATGAGCTTACAGTCAGTGCGGTAGAGGATTGGGCGATTGAGGATCTGATGCGCGACTTGTCGCCGGAAGATGCGGACGAGGGCTTTGAGTTCTTAAAACGAGCCGACCGGATTTTAAAAAATTATGACTGCAAGGCAGAGCTGAAATACTTTTCGCCATATAATCAGCCCACTTTTTATCTTATGGATGAGCAGACGCTGTTAAAGCGTCAGATCGCGGCGTCTAAAGCAACGGCAGACTCTATGTTTCACAATATGCTCGACGCCTTTGCCGCAGATATTTCCAATGAGATGGCGGCGACCCTTTATTTTAATTACAACAATCCCATTGTCAAAAAACTGGTCGAAGTTGAGCAGACAGATTTGCTGAAAACATTTATTGAGATTCTCTATGTGCAGGCGTTGCAGATTGGAGGATTCTCGCTTCACAACAATGAGATGAGCATGTTGAACCGCAACATCCTGACGTTGATGGAAAGGGGGCTTTCTGATGTATGACCCAGAGAAAATGAAGGAAGAGTATGACCAATTGGAGCATGGAAAAACGAGAATGTCAGGAATCCGGTGTGCGATAGAGGCGGCAGACAGACAAAATGACCTGCCGTTTCAGTTGTATTTCAGGCTTGAGCTGTGTCGGGAATCTACATTTTATGACGATGCGCTGGATTTATTTGTCATATTTCCGGAAGCGCTTGCTCTTGTAGATAAGCATCCGGACATCCCGTCAACATATTTTGACAGTTATCATAAGAACGGTATGACTCACGTACTATGGGTCTATAAATGGGTAATTGAGAACTGCATTGAATATTATCAGATTCCGCTTGCGGATTGTAAAAAGTTTTTTGAGGATTATAAAAAGCGCAGCCTTGCGTTCGGGTACAATCTGAAACCGTATTACCTGTGTCTTTATGATTTTTATAAGCATATTGATGAGGAGTATGCAAAGCAATGCTTCCATAAAGCGGAAGCGCTTCCGAGAGACAGGAATGCGAATTGCCGCGCCTGCGAGAGAAATGGAGAGGTAGAATATTATCTGACCTATGGGAATCTGGAGAAAGCGAATAACCTGTCGCGGGAAATTGACGATTTCACGCTTACCTGCGGCTCGGATAAGAGTGCATGGCTCCGGCTGAAATCAAATTATATGACTTACTATCTGGATCGGGGGGAATTTGAGCAGGCAGAAGCTTACTGCCGAATGATGGAGCGTAATCTTGGAAAGAATTACGGTACGGAGTATGAGCAGTGGGAGTACTTTCTCTACTGCTATACCCATACAAATATCGGGAAGGCATTGAAAATCTATAAGGAGCACTGGAAGGAATGGCTGTGTCAGCGTTGCCCGCAGAATTCCTTTGATGCAGATAAATATATCTGTGCTTTTTTTCAGGAATTGGAACGAGTTCGGAAAGGCACGACGGTGAAACTGAATCTTGGTCATACATTTCCACTGTATCAGGAAAATGGGCAGTATAAAATTGCGGAGCTGTTTGATTTTTACTATAAGAGAGCGCTAAATACCGCTGAAAAGTTTGACGAAAGAAACGGGACAGATTATTATAAAACAGAACTAAAGAGGCTGTTGAGCCGCAAAGGAAATACGATGGATTAGAATTTCCGAAAAAAGACAACGGATAGTATAGCAGGAAAGGATTATGGTATGGGCAAGGAAACCTCAAACACATTACAGACAGAAGAGTTAAGAGCGAAAGAGGAACGAAAGAAAAGAATCAGGAAGTTAAATGAGCCGCCCAAGCTTTCACTGCTGGAAGAGGTCGGGAATTCTATTACCCACGGAATTGGTGCGGGACTTGCAATTGCGGGCATGATTTTGCTTTTAGTAAAATCCGATACCGGCTTAAAGGTAATGGCGGCATTGTTTTACGGCATCAGTCTGTTTCTCATGATGCTGATGAGCTGTCTTTATCATGCATTTAAAGGAGGTTCTACCGTAAAGTATGTGTTCCGCCGGTTCGACTATTCCTCTATTTATCTTTTGATCGGCGGAACCTTTGCCCCGTTTTACCTGGTATATCTGGGAAATGTATTGGGCATTGTTTTGTTCTGCGTCCAGTGGGCGTTGATTGTATTCGGGATTACGATGGTCGGTGTGTTTGGACCGGGAAGATGGCGGCCGCTGCACTACACCTTATATTTTGTGATCGGATGGAGCGGACTGATGTTCCTGCCAATGTGGTATCGCAATGATCCGCCGCTGATGTGGCTGGTTCTGATAGGAGGCGCTATCTATACAATCGGAATGGTTCCTTTTACGATGCGTGTAAAATGCAGTCATTTTATCTGGCATTGGTTTGTGATTTTCGGTGCAATTCTGCACTGGTTCGGAATATTTTTATATGTATATTAAGGTAACGGTTCAGCCCTGTCTGAACTGTTATAAATTAAGAGGTACGAGAATGCTTTATGATAAAGATATCCGGGAACCGCTGTTTGAGTATCTGGAACTCACTTACGGCAAAATACGGATTTTAGAAGAAAAACAGATGGGAAGATCAAGGGCGGATGTAGTGATGGTGCTTCCTGACGCTTTAGTGGGAATCGAAATAAAAAGCGATGCGGATACCTATGCCAGACTGAAACGTCAGGTAAGGGACTATAATCAATATTACGACAGAAATTATGTAGTGGTTGGTTCCACCCATGCGATGCATGTAAAGGAACATGTCCCCGATTGGTGGGGAATCATCAGTGTGGAAGAGATGGAAGGGGGCATAGACTTTTATCCGCTGCGGAAAGCCGGCGAGAATCCAAAGGTAGACTGGAAGAGGAAGCTCGGCATACTCTGGCGGCCGGAGCTGGCGCATATACAGGAAATCAACCATCTTCCCAAATACAAAGAAAAAAGCAAGGCATTTGTGATAGAAAAGTTATTGCAGAAGCTGCCGAAGGATGTATTGAAAATGCAAGTGAGCGAAGAATTGTTTGAGCGGGATTATACGACGATTGCGAAGCGGATCCGGGATTATAAGGTTGGGCGGCTATAAAAGTAGATTTAATAAAATAATGGAAGGAGAATAAAAACCATGCGAATGTACGACTTAATTGAAAAGAAAAAAAACGGATTTCCTTTATCCGCAGACGAAATCCAATGGATGATAAACGGTTATACGAAAGAGCAGATACCAGACTACCAGATGTCCGCAATGCTGATGGCAATCTGCTTTCAGGGCATGAATGAGCAGGAAACCTTGGATTTAACGCTTGCAATGCGGGATTCCGGAGAAGTGTTGGATTTATCTGCGGTACATGGGATCAAGGTCGATAAACACAGCACCGGAGGCGTGGGAGATAAGACTACTTTGGTACTGACGCCGATTGTGGCGGCGCTTGGCGTACCGGTGGCAAAAATGTCCGGCAGGGGGCTTGGACATACTGGAGGAACCATTGACAAGCTGGAATGCTTCACGGGATTTCGGACGGATATTTCCAGAAAGCAGTTTTTTGAAAATGTCAATGCAATCGGAATAGCCGTTGCCGGACAGACCGCAAGCCTTGCACCGGCGGATAAGAAGCTGTATGCCCTTCGGGATGTGACGGCGACGGTTGCCCAGATGTCTTTGATTGCAAGCAGTATTATGAGCAAAAAATTAGCAAGCGGGAGCGACGCCATCGTTTTGGACGTAAAGACTGGAAACGGCGCGTTTATGCAGAAGAAAGAGGACGCCGTCCGGCTCGCAGAAACAATGGTAAAGATCGGAACGATGGCGGGGAAAAAGATGGCGGCTCTCGTGACGGATATGTCGCAGCCTCTGGGAAATATGGTGGGAAATTCTCTGGAGGTGATAGAGGCAATCGAAGCCCTGCGGGGAAACGGTCCTAAAGATTTGATGGATGACGTCTATGCTCTGGGCGCTCAGATGCTTCTTTTGGCAGGATGTGCGGGCAATGAAAAAGAAGCATATGACAGTATGCAGTCCGTTGTCGAAGCGCAGGGCGGCGATAAGCGACAAGTTTATGACACAGATCTGCTTGCGAAGGCAAAATTAAAACTTCCGGTCAACGCCAAAGAGGACGGTTATATCAGCAGTATGGATACCGCAGACATTGGAATTGCCTGTATGACCTTAGGCGGAGGAAGGGAAACAAAAGAGAGCGCCATTGATTTATCCGTCGGCATCGAATTAAAAAAGAAGGTCGGAGACCAAGTAAAGCGTGGGGAGGTTCTTGCATACCTCTATGCGAATGACGAAAAAAAGGCGGAAACTGCAAGAGATATCGTAGCAAATGCGTATCATTACGGAGCTTCGGAAGTGATGAAGCCCCAGACTATTCATGCGGTGATAACGGCAGATGGGCATTTAGGGAAACGCTGATTAAAGTGTTTCCCGCACCGGTTCATGAGATATTTTTGAACAGTTCCTGAGATAGGCTTGCATAGTTTTTCAAAAATCCACATATAGTACAATATGAAGAAAATCAGTTTCAGTCATTTCAAAGAAAATGTGGTAGAGACCTTAGAGCTGCCCAAGGATTTGATGTATGGGGCAGTTATGATTACGGCAACCGGACGGAGGGAAATTTTAATTGAAAACTATCGCGGAATTTTAGAGTATTCCACAGAATGTATCCGGTTACAGGCAAAGGACTGCAGGGTGTGCATCGGTGGGAAATCCCTGAATATACAGTATTATACGAATGAGGAGATGAAAATCACTGGAATCATCAAAAGTATTGTGTATGAATAGGAGTCCTTATGTTCTTATCATTTGTAAAATACATATCCGGTTACTTAAAAGTACAGGTTACGGGATATGCCCCGGAACGTTTTTTGAATTTGTGCAGCAACCACAATATTTTAATGTGGAACCTGCACCGTATTCCTGACGGTTACGAGTTTTTTATCAGCGTCAAAGGATTTCGGGAGCTAAAACCTTTTTTGAAAAAGACAAAGACAAAGGTACGGATTGTAGAGCGGTTGGGGCTGCCCTTTCAAATGTTCCGTTACCGGAAGCGGAAACTTTACTTTGGCGGCGTCCTAATTTTTTTCGGCTTTCTGTTCCTGCTTTCCAGATATATCTGGAATATTGAAATCATAGGCAACACCAGCGTGACAGATTCGGCTATGATTACTTATCTGACTTCGCAGGGCTGCGGATTCGGCTCCAGAAAGGCGGGAATTGACTGTTCTGCCTTGGAGGAACAGATTCGGATGGATTACTCCAACATTATTTGGACGTCTGCCCAGATTTCAGGTACAAAGCTGACGATACAGATCAAAGAAAATCTTGTGACGAATGAGACGACGGAAGAGGAAGATGACGATACGCCTCAGGATATTGTTGCAGACAAGGATGCGAAGATTGAACATATCATCACCAGAAACGGAGTCCCGCAGGTGTCGGCAGGAGACGAGGTAAAGAAGGGGGATCTCTTAGTCAGCGGCAGAATTGATATTTTGGATGACGCCGGAACCGTGATAAATTACCAATATACAAAATCAGATGCAGATATTTACGGTTATACGTCTTATACCTATTCCGACCGTTTTCCCCTCACCTATGAAAAGAAAGAGCCGACAGGGAATTCCACAAAACGTTACGGGGTAGAACTGGCGGGAAAAAGAATACAGGTTCCGTGGATAAAGCCAGACTATGCGTCATCCGATAAATCGACGGATTACAGGCAGTTGAATCTGTTTTCCGACTTTTACCTTCCAATTACACTCTGTGTAGATACTTATACGGAATATAAAACAAGTAAAGTCAAATATACAAAATCAGAAGCTGAAAATGAGGCAAAAAAACATTTGGAGGCTTATTTAAAAAAATTTATCGAAAAAGATATTCAAATTTTAGAAAAAAATGTTATTATAGATATAAACGAAGAATATTGTAGCTGCAGCGGCGTCATACAGACCTGTGAAAAGATTGGAAAAAGCGTCAGAACGGAACAGTTATCCGTACCTGCAGATGAGGGGCAAAATACAGATGAGCTTGAATGAAATTGCAATGAACATACCAATGGAATACATGTCGAATGTATTTGGACAATTTGATAAGCATTTAAAGAAAATTGAACGCGCTCTTAATGTCACAGTGGTAACCCGGAATGATTCTGTAAAGATTCTTGGAAGGGAAACGGATATTAAGAGCGCATGTAATGTGTTTGAACAGCTTACAAAGCTTGCAGAACGCGGAAATGAGATTACGGAGCAGAATATCAATTATATTTTAGAGCTGCATCAGGAATCAAAGGAAAGCGCAATCGTCGAAATCGATCAGGATATCATTTGCCATTCGATAAACGGAAAGCCGATAAAGCCAAAGACCTTGGGGCAGAAAAATTATGCAGACGAAATCCGAAACAAGATGATTGTTTTTGGGATCGGACCTGCGGGAACGGGTAAGACGTATCTCGCAATGGCAATGGCGATTACTGCTTTTAAGAATGAAGAGGTAAGCAGAATTATTTTGACCAGACCTGCCATTGAAGCGGGAGAGAAGCTTGGTTTTTTACCGGGAGATCTGCAGTCAAAGGTAGACCCGTATTTAAGACCGCTTTATGACGCCCTGTATCAGATTATGGGAGCGGAAAGTTTCCAGAAGAATATGGAGAAGGGGCTGATTGAGGTAGCGCCGTTGGCCTATATGCGCGGACGGACGTTGGACAATGCATTTATTATATTGGATGAGGCGCAAAATACCACTCCGGCCCAGATGAAGATGTTTTTAACAAGAATCGGATTTGGCTCTAAGGTCGTGGTGACCGGAGATGCGACCCAGAAGGACTTGGCGCCCGGAGCAGCTTCGGGACTTGATGTGGCGTTAAAGGTGCTGCGGAAAGTGGACGAGATTGCAGTCTGCCGACTGACCAGTGCAGACGTCGTGCGGCATCCTTTAGTCCAAAAGATTGTAAAAGCATATGATGATTATGAAAATAAACTGGAGGCGAAACAGAAAAAACAGGAAAAGAAGGAAAACGGGAATCAGGACTTTCCGCGAAGACGAAGGGAGCGGCGTTAAATGACGATATCGATAGAGAACGAAACAGGGACAGATTTCCCGTTTGATTATGATTTGCTTGCAAATCAAGTGATTATGTATACAATAGAAAGGGAAGACTTTCCCTATGAGGCGGAAATCAATCTGACCTTAGTGGACGATGAAGCGATTCGTGCCATTAATCAAGAGTACCGTCAAATCGACCGGGCAACGGATGTATTATCTTTTCCAATGATTTCATATATAGAGGCGGGAGATTTTTCGGGACTGGAAGATGAAGAAGCAGATAATTTTAATCCTGATACCGGAGAGATTCTGTTGGGAGATATTATCATCAGTGTACCGAAGGTCTATGCTCAGGCAGAAGAATTTGGGCATAGCCTGAAGCGGGAGTTTGCTTTTCTGATTGTACATAGTATGCTGCATTTGTTCGGATATGACCATCTGGAACCGGAAGAGGCGGCATTCATGGAAAATAAACAAAGAGAAATCTTAAACGAGATGAACATCTTAAGCTGAATGGAGGAAAGAATATGAAACGATTGACAGTAACCTGTCTGATGATATGTACATGTCTTGGGCTGATGTTTACAGGATGTAAAAACAGTGAGACGGAAGAGAACACGGAGACGGAAATTGTGGAAATGACTAAAGTGCCGGAAACCGAGACAGAAGAACCGCCCAAGCGGCTGGAGGGAAGGAATCTTTTGACGGGTGAGCCGATGGAAGAGGAGAAGGCGTGTATGCGTCCTTTGGCTGTTATGCTTGGAAATACGGTAGATGCGCTTCCGCAGCATGGTATCGGACAGGCAGATGTATTATATGAGGTTCCGGTAGAAGGCGGATTGACCCGTCTGATGGCGATTTTCCAAGATTATTCTAATCTTAAAGCGTTAGGCTCCATCAGAAGCTGCCGTCACTATTTTGCATACTACGCAATGGAATTTGACGCTATTTATATGCATTATGGACAGGCGCCGTATGCAGAACCGCTTTTAGAGAGCGGAAAGATTTCAGATTTAAACGGTCTGGACGCAAAAGTAGACAGCATCGCATTTTATCGGGATTCCAGCAGAAAACAGCCGCACAATGCATTTTCTACCAGCGAGGGAATCGCAAAAGGCATTGAATATAAAGATTTTGAGACAAAATATCAGGACACATTTACCGGACATTATTTATTTGCGGCAGACGGAGAGACGGTAGATTTGAAAAACGGCGAAGACGCCAAGGTTGCATGTCCGGGATTTCCAATCAGTAAACCGTGGTTTGTTTACAACGAAGAGGATGGACTGTATTACCGCTATCAGTATAAGGATAAGCATGTAGACGGAGATGATTCGGAACAGCTTGCATTTAAAAATCTGATCTTCCAATACTCCAACTACGGGGCGGCTGTAGACGCAAACGGCAACAAAGATACGAACGGATATCTGGATGTCAAGACGATCGGTGAAGGAAACGGTAAATATATTACCAACGGAAAAGCGATTGATATCACATGGAAAAAAGCAGATGAGGATTCTCCGGCACGTTATTATGATGCTGATGGAAATGAGATTATGCTTAATCAGGGAAAGACAAGTGTGAGCATCGTATTGAATGATACCGTGAAACGTGTTGGAATCTATGCTTCCGAGGCGGAATATGAAGAGGCGAAAGCAGCAAATTAGTTTTGAGGTTTAACTTTTATGGGTAATTCAAAGAAAAGAACAGAATCGAATGTCCTCGTACAGGGTTCCATTCTGGCGGCTGCATCCTTAATCAGCCGGGTCATTGGGCTGTTATACAATTTTCCGCTGACAAATATTATAGGTAACAAAGGAAATGATTATTACAGTACGGCATACGAGATTTACAATATTCTGCTGTTGATTTCCTCCTACAGCCTGCCTCTTGCGGTATCCAAGCTGGTATCGGCAAGGGTTTCTAAGGGGCAGAGAAAGAATGCATACCGCGTGTTAAAGGGAGCGCTGTTGTTAGCGGTATTGTCCGGCGGAATGGCATCGCTTATTTTGTATTTTGGTGCGGAATATTTTACCAGCAAGGTACTGCTGACGCCTCTTAGTATATTTGCATTAAAGGTACTTGCGCCAACGATTCTGGTTGTGGCAGTGCTCGGCGTTATCCGTGGATTTTTCCAAGGGCTTGGAACAATGATGCCGAGTGCGGTATCACAGATTGTCGAACAGATATTTAACGCCGTTGTCAGTGTGGCGGCGGCATTTATCCTCTATGGATACGGCTCCCGGATCGGTGCAGTCTTGGGAAATGAAGAGGAATATTCTGCGGCATATGGAGCGGCAGGAGGAACGCTTGGAACGAATATCGGCGCCGTCATGGGGCTTTTATTCGTTGGCTTTTTGTTTCTGTCATACAAGTCGATTTTTAAGCGCCAGATGCGCCGGGATAAGAGCCGGAATCAGGAAAGCTACGGAACCATTATGCGTATCCTTCTCATTACGATTGTACCGGTACTGTTGAGCACAACGGTATATAATCTCAGTTCAATTTTGGATAACGGAATCTTTAAGCATGTTGCGGTTCTGCAAGGCTATGATGGTAACGACATCAGTATTTGGTGGGGGATTTTTGCAAGAAAATACAAGACGATTATCAATATTCCGATTTCAATTGCTTCCGCAATGGCGGCGTCCTGTGTGCCGAGCCTGACTGCTGCTTATGCGATAAGGGACAAAAAAGCGGTGAAGGATCAGATTAATTCCTCCATCCGCTTTATCATGGTAATCGCCTTCCCCTGCGCAGTGGGTCTGGGCGTATTGGCTTCTCCTGTAATG
>Ga0137307_103059_pt1 | contig 10527 bp, 12 predicted proteins | sample NAcewD2O_March_2_FD_97180 | JGI IMG/M metagenome (GOLD analysis project Ga0137307, IMG submission 97180) | Mouse cecal microbial communities from Vienna, Austria - N-Acetylglucosamine amended D2O_March | ecosystem: Host-associated > Mammals > Digestive system > Large intestine > Cecum | place...
GATGCCCTTTGTAATGCCTGACAATTTCCGTGAGAGCCAGAAACCGTAAATAAGAACGACAATAATAAGGGCGCTTAAAACAGCAAGAATAATGATTCTTGCTACTGGGGAGAGCCTTGCAACTCTGTCGCCGTTGTAATGCAGCATATACTTTCCTATATCATAAGGAAATCCGATACAATAGCTGCAGGATTCTTCGGAGTCCTCCAGACTGTTTACAAATACCGTATATCCGTTTTGATAGTCACTGGAGCTAAGAGCCAGCAGTTCGGAAGCGGAATATTTTTCAGGGTAGCCGACAGGTTTGTTATAGGAAAAAATCTCCTGCCCAGATTCATCCAAAAACTGAATCCACAGGCCATATTCGTCCAGTCGGTCAAGACCGATCTGTTCTATAGAGAGTTCTCCGCCCTCATAGGTTGTCCAGGAAGAAAAATTGTTTGTAAAGGTCTGCGGCCAATGGGCGAGGCTCATTCCTTCCGGTTCCGGGATGGAGAACATATAATAGAACAGGCCGATTGCCGTGACAATGCCGACCAATAATGTAATGGAAAGGAGCAGAACCATCCGAAAGAAAGGGTTGAAATTCTTTTTACTTTTCATAAGGATTTACCAGCTTATAGCCTAAGCCTTTCATTGTGATAAGATACCTGGGTGCGGTAGGATCGGTTTCCATTTTCTCTCGCAGGTGCCGGATATGGACCATGACCGTATTATCGCAGCCAAAGCTGTCCTCGTTCCAGACCGCTTCATATAAGCGCTCGCGGCTGATTACCCGTCCTTTATTTTCCGCTAAGTATTGTAATATCTCAAACTCTCTGGCAGTCAGTTCCAGATCCCGGCCGTCTTTGAGCGCCCTACAGCCATCTGTATCAATCGTCAAGGCTCCGATTTCTATTGTCTGGCTGACGCAGGGGCTTTGCCTGTATTCCATGCGGCGCAGCTGCGCTTTCACCCTGTAAGCAATTTCCTTGGGACTGAAAGGCTTGGTAACATAATCATCGCCGCCGACAGCCAAGCCCAGAATTTTATCTAATTCATCATTTTTGGAGGAAAGGAACAGGATGGGGCAATGGGAAAACTGCCGGATCTGCCTGCACACTTCGTAGCCGTCAATATCCGGCAGCATAACATCTAAGATAATCACATCCGGCTGTATTTCTTTGCAGGCATTTATCGCCTTTCTGCCTGTATCAATTTTTATGACAGCGGGAAAGCCCTCAATACTTAAAGCCTTTTCGAGCAGATCCAGAATATCCGGTTCATCGTCCACGACCATAATTTTATATTCATTCATTGCAGGTAATCTCCTTTGGTCTGTTTTCTTTGCTTTTTGCGCTTTTCAATCTTCCGTCTGCAGGCTTTTTGGCGCTTTTGTTTAGTATACTTCGTTTGTCCGAAGGATACAGGCAGATGAAAATTTTTTGAAAGATTCAGGGGCAGAAATGGCAGTATTCTGACTTAAAGCTAATCAAACAGATTTAATTGGACAGGGCTGTTCTTTTCTTCAAAGCGACACAGGTACTCAAAGATTTTTGAGTTATCATGCAGGATACCATTGTCCCCGCATATTTGATGAAATAATTTCATAAGTTCGTTGCTTTTTGGGCTGCTGATTTGATATTGCGCACCGTAAGTACGCATATACTTCTCTTTCATATGTGGAAACAACCGGTCTAACTGGTTATAGAAATATTCCCGGTTTCCCTCGCGGAGCGTCAGACCCATTCCAAAGCAGATTACGCCATAAACCCTTGCTTCCACGCAATATTCTAAAATCCCCCGGATGTTTTCTTCCGTATCATTGATGAAGGGAAGAATCGGGCAAAGCCAGACAACCGTTGGGATACCCGCTTCATTCAGCTTTTTCAAAGCGTTGGCCCGCTCTTTTGTTGTACTTACGTTTGGCTCAATTTTTCTGCACAAATCTTCATCGCAGGTGGTCAGCGTCATTTGCACGACACATTTTGTTTTCTCATTGATCGCTTTCAACAAATCCAAATCCCGCAATATCCGGTCGGATTTGGTGATCAACGTGAAGCCGAAACCATATTGTTCTGCCAAAGCCAATGCTTTGCGGACATTCCCGATTTTACTTTCAAGGGGTATATAGGGGTCTGTCATAGAGCCTGTACCCAGCATACATTTTGCCCGTTTCCGTTTCAGTGCATTTTCCAGAAGCTCAATGGCGTTTGCCTTGATTTCAATGTCCTCAAAATCGTGTTCCATATGATAGCATCTGCTTCGTGAGTCGCAGTAGATACAACCGTGGGAGCAGCCGCGATATAGATTCATTCCGTTTTTGGCTGATAAGATACTTTTCGCATTTACAAAGTGCATAACTGTCTCCTCGCCTCAAAATCATTTTATCCCATAGCGTAAAATGGTTTTGGCCCTATGTCAATACTTTGGACAAAAAAAGTTGAAAAGTTATGCTGATTTCCCTGGTTCCTCATCCTCCTTTTGCCGGGGTGTCAGATAGCCGACAGCGCTATGGAGCCGCTTTACTACGATGGAGCGCAGGCCCTGCTCTGCCATATGCCTCTGCACCCTCCTGTGATAGAAATTATTTGTCCTCCCTGTGCTGTTGTTCATTCCACAGCATCCGGAAAGCAGTCCACAGCAAATGGATTAAAATGTTACCTTCTGTAACCGAAAAAAGAAAAGGAAGCAGAGAAAGCCGGGAAATCAGGAAGCTGAAGGAAAAAAAGCAGCAGCTTAAGAGGCCTGCGGGAACCTTTACAAAGAAAAATGTTGAAAATTTTTATCAGGGAGGATAATATTATGGTAATTACAGGAGTGAGTAATTACAACAGTGTTTCTAAAAGCGCATATGCTTTATCAGGAAAGGAAGCAGCAAAGAAGGAGGAAACAAAAGAAACAGCAGCTACGCAAAAAAGCGCTGAAACAGCAAAGAATAGCAGCAATGAGGAATACCTTAAAAATTTGCAGAAGCAGGTACCCTATATGAAGTTACAAATCGGGTATGGGCTTAACACAAATAATGATGGCAAAGTGAATGTTTTGGATGTCAGCCCTAAGCTCCTGGAGAAGATGCAGAATGATCCAAAGGCAGCAAAGGAATATACACAGCGGTTAAAAGATATTGAAGCGGCTACGAAATGGCTTGATAATTATAAAAAATCAATAGGGCATACCGTAATTGTCAGGCATGGGTATGTTGATGAAAACGGCAATTTTTCTAATTTTTCCATTTCGGTAAGAAAGGATGAGCTGAACGAAAAACTCCGCAAAGAAGCGCAGGAAAACGCCGAAAAGCGGATTGAGAAGACGCGTGAAAATGCCCGTAAAAAAGCAGATCAGCTTTCGGAGAATATGGAGAAAAAGGCAGAGGAGGCAGAAAAAGAGCAGGACAGAACAGGCATTATTGTTGTCAAATCAGATGCAAATCAGGATAAAGCAGAACGGTTGCTGGCAGAAAAACTGGAAAATGCGAAGGACGGAAGAATACTGCTTGATAATGATGATATGCAGAAAGTTATTGAAGCGGCAAGGGAACATGACGAAAGGCAGGTGGAAAAACAGGGCAATCGCGCAAATGAGACAGGCGCAAATCTGGATTTGAAGATATAAGGAGACAGGGATATGAATATAAACGGTAACAATATGAGATGATTTTCCGGGGATTCCCGGATGTAATCAATAAGTACCTGAATACGATTCCTTCCGAACAGCGTAATTCTGCAGCCTGGACTTTACAGAGAATGGCAGGTGACTATGAGACAAGAATGGAAAAATTAGTAAGAAAATAATCCGATGGAAGCCAGGAGACGCTTTTGATACAGACATTTTAGACCGGTTTGGCAGGACGCCTGGCGGGGCAGATGTCAGGGAAATGATTACAAGTCCGGCTCTGAGGAGGATGGAATGGAGAAAGTGTTATCCATGCTGAATGGTATATTTCGTAATAAATGATTTTCATTTCATATAGCTTCAGTTTGTGGGACAAAGGAGAAATTCAATGAACGATTTAAAAGAATCTATGGGAAGAAAGTATTATATAGATAATTTAAGATGGCTGGCAATCCTGTTGCTTTTTCCATTCCATGCGGCACAGATTTGGAGCGGAGGTGAATACAGCGGGTTTTACATATGGTCACACACAAACACCGCTCTTTATGTGTTTTCAACTGCCGTGTACCCGTGGTATATGACTTTTTTGTTTGCTATTGCAGGTATGAGCTGTAAATATTCTCTTCTGAAAAGGACAAACAAACAATTTGTTGTGGAGCGAATAAAAAAATTAGTCATTCCATTTTTCTTTGGACTGCTTGTACTTGTTCCTGTAATGACCTATACTGCAGAAGTATTTTTTAATGGGTATACAGGCACTTACTGGCAGCAGTATGAATTGTTTTTTACAAAGAAAACCGATTTAACAGGATATCATGGAGGTTTTACTCCCGCGCATCTTTGGTTTTTACTTTATTTGTTTGTTATTTCTCTGACGGCGTTACTGATTGTTCGCCTGCAAAAGAAATGTTTTCCAGGATTCAGGGCTGGCAGCCTTTCATATTTCTTTATTATTTTGCTGTTTGTACCGGAGTGGTTTTGCCTGTATGCCCTGAACACAGGCGGGAAAAGTCTGGGGCAATTTATGCTGCTGTTTTTGTTCGGATACTATATCCTTTCGGAGGAAAGTATTCTGGAAAAATTGCAGAGGTACAGGTTTGTAAGCCTTTTACTTTTCGCAATGTCAGGCAGTCTGTATACTTATTTGTACTGCCTGGAAAATATCCGAAACATATGGATGGATGGGCTTTACATATTTTACGGATGGATGGGGATTATTATGTTGACTGGCATAGGACGGTCAAAGCTGAACTTTCATAACCGGGTCAGCATTTATTTAACCCAAATGTCTTTCCCTGTTTACATTCTCCATATGCCAGTTCTGGTGGTTGCAGGTTTTTTTGTCCTGAAATTGCCTGTTGGTGTTGCAGGACAATTTTTACTGATTGTTTTGGTTTCGTGTATTGCAACATTTTTAATATATGAAATCGTAAAAAGAATACCTGTTTTACGGTTTTTTCTCGGAATGACGAAACAGGAATTATGAAAATACTTTCGTTGATTTAACAGATAACTTCTCGTTTGTCAGGAAGCCATACATTAAAAGAAATCGGCATTTGAAAATATGGAAAAGGAGCACATCTGCTGCGCAATCTCCATGTACCGATACTGGAGGAGATGGCAAAGACCAGGAACATTGCGTTTCAAACCGTACATATCCGGACCGGAGAGGATGCGCAGAATGCCCCTTCGCCCTTTACCACCTTTTCTCTTTTCTATAACGGGCAGTTTGTAACCCATGAAATCCTGTCGGAGAAGAAATAGTATATGCAGCCATTAGAGCATCCGCGATATAACTTCATTCCATTTTTGGCTGATAAGATACTTTTCGCATTTGCAAAGTGCATCAAATGAATGATATTTTATACAGCATTTTGCGGCAGCAGCTCAGCATTTCGCGGCAAATAGATAAACATATTACTTTCTTCAGGCGAAAAAGAAAAGAAATGTCTGTAAAGATTGGAGGAAATAAAAATGAGCAGAAACAGAGATGGTTTTGGGACAGACATTGAAGCAGTTATAACAAGTTTTAATCAGGGAACGATGATTCTTGAAGCCGTTGAATCCGTATGTGCCCAGACATTATTGCCGCAGAAAATTATAATCATAGATGATGGTTCCACGGACGAATGTTCCATCCGCGTATTAAAAGATATTGAAAAAAAGTCTGATTTACCGGTTCCTGTAATGATACATTATCAGGAAAATGGGGGAGTATCTTCTGCAAGAAATGCAGGTATTAAGAAAGCGCAGGCGCCGATGGTACTGGTATTGGATGGCGATGACAGACTGAAGCCGGAATATACGGAGTATGTGAGCCGGTTGCTTCGTGACAATCCATCCATGGTGGCAGCATCTTCCTGGATGCATACATTTGGCGTTTTAGATTCTGTGGTCTGTCCTTCCGGAGGGAACATAAATTCATTTTTATCCCGAAACTGTTGTCCGGCAACACATATTCTTCGCCGGGATATATTTGAACAATGCGGAGGATATGATGAATCTATGCGTTCCGGTTTTGAGGACTGGGATTTCTTTTTAAGCATGTTGGAAACTTCTCCGGAATCATGGATTGGGATTGTGGATAAACCGCTGATTCAATATCGTACAACTCCTGTTTCATCAAATATAAAAAGTATGGATAAACGGCTGGAACTTATGGGTTTTATAATCGAAAAACATGTTGGCAGCTATCATACCCATATTTCAGACGCACTGCTGGGAATAGAAGCCATATCAGATTTAAGATTATATAACTGGGAAAATGAAGTAGCCCACGCAATAGCGAATCACCGGGAATTAAGCCAGTCATCAAAAGACTTTTTAAATAATCCCACATATGGTGACGGCGGGATGGCTTCGGCTGTTCGGATTGCCGGCTTATGGGAGAATTCGAGATGAGGATGAAAAAGAAAGGACCGGTCGGATGAATTATAACATAATAAGGCTTATGGACCGGCCGGAAATAAAGGAAAAAGCTGCAGAGTGGTTTCATGAAAAATGGGGCATTCCGTCAGAGGCCTACAGGGAAAGCATGGAGGAGTGTCTGCTGAAAAAAACTTCTGTTCCCCAGTGGTATGTTGCAATGGAGGAGGACAGAATTATCGGCGGTCTGGGAGTGATTGAAAATGATTTTCATGACAGGAAAGACCTTGCTCCAAATGTCTGCGCAGTTTATGTGGAAGAAGATAAACGGTGTAAGGGAGTGGCAGGCGCTTTGCTGGACTATGTTTGCAGGGATATGAAAGAGAAGGGAATTGCAGTTTTATATCTTGTGACGGATCATACTTCTTTTTATGAACGGTATGGATGGGAATTTCTGTGCATGGTACAGGGAGATGGTGAAACGGACATGAGCAGAATGTATATCCACGCCTGAACAGTTCAGCTTCCAGCTTCTGCCCATCCTTTAACATTTCAGAAATACGCCCTTTGTACAGAAAAAGTTTCCTGTCAGGTGATTTTATTGCCTGAAGTATCGGAACAGTCCATTGAAAGACAGCAAATCCTCCTGTTATAATATAGAAAATCAAACGACAGGAGGACACATCTGTGAATAAACTCAATTTATCGGATAATATTATCCGGCTCCGCCATGAAAAGAAGCTGACTCAGGAGGAACTGGCGGATTTTATGGGAGTGACCAAAGGCTCTGTCTCCAAATGGGAAAAAGGCATTAATACGCCGGATATTCTGCTTCTGCCCCGGCTGGCGGCTTTTTTCGATGTGACGGTGGATGAGCTGATTGGATATGAAGCGCAGCTTTCCGGCGAACAGATACGGTATCAGTACGGGCAGCTTTCCGGAGATTTTGCAGCCCTTCCTTTTCGGGAAGCGCTGGAGAAAACCAGGTCCCTTGCCCACAGATATTATGCCTGCTATCCTCTTTTGCTGCAGCTTTCCGTTCTGTACTGGAATCATTATATGCTGGCAGAAACAAAAGAAGAACAGAGCCGGATTTTGCAGGAGGCTGCGGGATGGTGCGACCGGATTATGGAAAATTCCGGTGATGTGGGCCTTTGCAGCGATGCGCTGGTATTAAAAGCAGGGCTGAATCTTCAGCTTGGAAAAGCGGTGGAAGCCGTTGAGGCGCTGGAACCCTCTGCAGACCCCGGCCGCCTTGCAGGGCAGAACGGAACTCTGCTGGTGCAGGCTTATCAGATGTCCGGAGAACATGAAAAGGCCAGAAGCTACGCTCAGGCAAAATATTATCTGGATCTGGTAAATCTGACCGGCGATGCCGTTCTTTCCCTTTCGCTGAATGAACATAATCTGGAACAGTGTGAGGAAACGATTCGGCGTGTGAAGGGGATTCTGGAGCTGTATCATCTGGAGGAGCTGAACCCCAATCTGGCGGCGCAGTTTCATTACCAGTCTGCGGTAGTCTTCGGGATGAACGGGAAAGATAAAGAGACGCTGGAAGCTCTCCGCCTGTTTGAAACATGTGTGAACAGACTTTTGCAGGCAGAACAGATAGAACTTCACGGCGACGATTATTTTGATTTGCTGGATGCATGGATAGACCAACAGCCCCTTGGAAACATGGCGCCCAGGGACAAAAGTTTTATTAAGAAAAGCCTTGGGGAAGCTCTGTCCCATCCGGCTTTTGGCAGGATAAAGGATAAGGATGAATTTCATTATCTGCTCCGCAGACTGACGGAGGGAGGTGAAACGAATGCCTGACGTAAAGGAATTTCTGCCTTTTCTGATTCCCCTGATAATCGTTGAGTTTGTATTGCTTGGGGTTACCCTTTATCATATTCTGACTCATAAGACATATAAACGGGGCAGCAGGGGGCTGTGGATTGCAGTTGTGCTGATTGGAATGGAATTTATAGGGCCTGTTCTGTACTTTCTGCTGGGAAAGGAGGATGCTTAAATGGATATGCTGACCCTTTCCCATGTGGCAAAAAGATTTGGAGAAAAACAGGTGCTTAAGGATGTTACCTTTTCTGTGCCGGAGCACACGGTGTTTGGTTTTGTGGGAAAAAACGGCGCAGAAAAACCCACCGCCATGAAACTGATTCTGGGCCTGCTTGCCGGTGACGGAGGAGAAATAACCGTAAATGGAATGTCAGTCCGCTATGGAAATACACCCACCAACCGGTTTGTGGGATATCTGCCGGATGTGCCGGAATTTTATTCCTGTATGACCCCTTTTGAATATCTGCGGTTTTGCGGGGAGATTTCCGGTATGTCTTCAAAGGAGATAAGAGCCCGCAGTGAGGAATTGCTCTGTCTGGTGGGACTGGAACATGAAAACCGCCGAATCAGAGGATTTTCCAGAGGTATGAAGCAGCGGCTGGGCGTGGCGCAGGCTCTGTTCGGGCGTCCCGGGCTCTTAATCTGCGATGAGCCCACCTCTGCGCTGGACCCGGCGGGACGCAGGGAATTGCTGGATATTCTGACAGATGCAAAGGAGCAGACAACGGTGGTGTTTTCCACTCATATTCTGTCAGATGTGGAGCATATCTGTGATGAAGCCGCATTTCTGCACGATGGAAAAATCGTCCTTAAGGGGACCATTGAGGAATTGCGGACAGCCAGGAAAGCAGCGGCAATGGAACTGGAACCGGAACAGCCGGAAGATACCCGGAGACTTTTGTCCGTATTTCCTTATCTGAAATCCACAGGCAAAAGGAATGTCCTGCTGGAGGATGAAAAACATCTGCCCCAAATCCTGCATTTTCTTGCAGACCAGAACATATCCGTTCTGCGAATCGAGCGGCAGGAAACGTCTCTGGAAGAACTGTTTATGGAGGTGGTGGGAAAATGAGAGCATTTCTGAAAAAAGAATGGATGGAATTATGCCGCAGCGGCCGTCTTCTGGTACTGCTTCTGATTTTCCTGTTGTTTGGGATTATGAATCCGGCATTGGCAAAGATGACGCCCTGGCTGATGGAAACCCTTTCCGATTCCCTTGCAGATACGGGGCTGACAGTCAGTAAGGTGACCATAGACGCCATGGATTCCTGGGTGCAGTTTTATAAAAATATTCCTGCGGGGATGGTGATAGTGATTCTGTTTTGCAGCAGCAGCTTTACCGGGGAATATCAGAAAGGAACCCTGATTCCTGTGGTAACAAAAGGGTTGTCCCGCCGGAAAATCCTGCTGGCGAAAGGGCTGTCCGTGTCTGCCCTGTGGACTGTGTCGTACTGGCTCTGCTTTGGGATTACGTATGGATATAACGCATATTTCTGGGATAACGGGATTGCAGAACATCTGTTTTTTGCCGGGGCCATGATCTGGCTGTACGGAATATGGGTGCTTGCATTTCTGATATTTTTCTCAACTGTGGCAGCCGGCAGCACCCAGGTGCTTCTGGGAACCGGAGGAGTTATTCTGGGAACTTATATACTGAGCATGTTTCCCAAATTTGCTGATGTTCTGCCCGCAAAACTCATGGACGGTATGTCTCTGCTGCAGGGCGTAAACGTTCCCGGTGATTACGCCGGGGGCCTGGCGGCGGCAGTATGCATGATTCTGCTCTGTCTGGTGCTGGCAACAGTCTGCTTTGACAGAAAGGTGCTGTAGGAAATTTTACAACAGGACTTTACACCGGACAGGCATTTTGGTATAATATGGGCAGTTATAAAATATGAAGAAAAGAGATGACGGGAAATGATGGTTTTTATAATCGGAGGCGTGGTACTGGTTGCAGTGATTGTTGCAGTGATATCTTCTGTGGCCGGGGCAGTGGCCGGAGTTGTGGATGAAGATACGGAAGATTAAAATTTCTGAATACTGCATACGGAAATGATGGGAATTATCGTTAGCAAATTAATGGTAATTCCTTTCTTTATCTTACAGGAGAACGATTTTGAAAGAGCATATCATATATAAGATTCAGCCGGGCAGCATAGCGGAGGAACTGGAACTGGAACCGGGAGACGTGCTGGTGTCCGTCAATAATCATGAAATAGAAGATGTATT
>Ga0137307_103061_pt1 | contig 10525 bp, 9 predicted proteins | sample NAcewD2O_March_2_FD_97180 | JGI IMG/M metagenome (GOLD analysis project Ga0137307, IMG submission 97180) | Mouse cecal microbial communities from Vienna, Austria - N-Acetylglucosamine amended D2O_March | ecosystem: Host-associated > Mammals > Digestive system > Large intestine > Cecum | place...
GGATTAGAGGCCAGGATGGATACTGCCGCCCGGTCCCCGTCGTAAGTCAGCCTGATGGTAAGTTTTCCAAGCGCGGCCGGTTCCAGCTCGATGACCATCTCCCGTCCGTTTCCGGGAAGTCTGGCTGCCAGCGTTTTGCCCAGATCCTGGGGCAGCCGGCTCTCGTTGGTTCTCAGAGGCACGGTTTCCGTCCTGCTGTCCCGGAATGGCCGTCCTGCAGGCTCTCTCTCCGCAGCAGAAGTTCCGTAGACAGGTTCCTGCACGCTTTCCCTGGTTTCCTGAATCTCAGGCTTTTCGGCCTCCCTTTCGGTCCGGGCTGCTGCCTGGGGTCTGGTCTCCTTTCGGCTCTCCGCCGTTCTGGTCTGACTGTCAGACTTCCGAACTGCCGGATCCGCCTCCTGGCCTCTGTGAGATTCTTTTTCCGGGGATCCGCTCTGAGCCTCCCCCTCTCTCTCCAGATGCACAGGCTCCGCCGCCTGACCAGTCTGGTCCGCTGCCGCCTGACCGGTCCGGCCCGCTGCCTGACTCTCCTCCGCTCCTGTCTCCGGGATCGGTTTCGTCTCTGCCTCGGGCAATGCCGCTGGTATCAGAGCGCCTGTCTCCACAGACTCCTCCACCGCTTCCGCAGCCTGCTGCGAAGATCCGTCTTCCGTCACAAGGCCCGCCATCTGAATGGCTGCCTGCTCCATGGCCGCCGCAAGAAGGGCTTCCTGACCTGACGGTTCCTCCGCCTTCTCCCCCTGAGTTTCTCCGGAGTCTTTCACAGGTTCTTTGCCGGAGGCCTTCTGAGAGTCATTGGCCGGGGCTTTCCCGCTATCCGTCTCCTTTGTCTGAGACTTTGCCGGCTCCGCCAGTTCCTTCTTCTCCTGAAGAAGCTTCAGGAACGCGTCCCTGGAATCCGTGGTCTCCACTGCTGATGAGTTTGTCTTCGCCGCCCTCACCGGGATATTGCCGGATAACTTCACTGTCTCCATGTGCGGTTTCCTCCTTTCTTTTTTGATATCTATAATCAACAGGAAAAATACTTCCTGCGATTATCTCTATGAAATCGTCTCAGCCTCTGTGCTGATGTCTGACCCGCAGGGCGTTGCCGGAGACAAATTCCTCGATAAACGTCTCGTCTGCTTTGGCCGCTGCTTTCTGATATTCCTTCAGTTTCTTTTCCTTCAGTTTCTCGAATTTGGATGTATCCACCTTGGCCGTGATCACCTGCTGCTTCTTCTCTTCTTCCTGGCGGCGAAGGACCTTCAGCCGTTCCTTCTCCTCGTCGATGATCTCCTCCATGCGCCCGATGCACATGTCAAACAGCCGATAGTGTTCAATGGAAGAGCCCTCTGCCTTGGCCCTGTCAAAATCCTCCTCGTAGCCTGCCAGCTCCCGGTGAAGCCCTCTGATCTCTTCCTGTTTTCGGTTCACATTCTGGATGATCACCGCATGCTCTGTCTTCAGATTATCCAGCACCTGAGTCTTATAGTCCAGTACTGTCTCCAGTCTGTATTGAAACTGCTTCACTTGTTACCTCCGGATCAGCTGATGATGTCTTTAATCTGCTGCAGGGTCTCCTCATAACTGAAGCTCTCCCGGATGCCCTGCTGTAAAAAACCGTTGATGCGGTCGATCTTGCCCACCGCCTCGTCCAGGGCCTGGTTGGTGCCCTTCTTGTAAGCCCCGATAGAGATCAGGTCCGCGTTCTTCTGATAGAGCCCCAGGAGATTGCGGAGGCGGGAAGCGGATTTCTGATGTTCCTGGGACACGATCTCCACCATCAGACGGGAGATGCTGGCGCCGATGTCGATAGCCGGAAAATGGTTTTCGTTGGCCAGCTGTCTGCTGAGGACGATGTGCCCGTCCAGAATTCCTCTCACGGTATCGGAGATGGGTTCGTTGGTATCGTCGCCCTCCACCAGCACTGTATACACTCCTGTGATGGAACCCCTGCCGAAGTTGCCGCTTCTCTCCAGAAGCTTGGGGAACTCGGCATAGATGGAAGGAGTATATCCTCGTGCGATGGGAGGCTCTCCGATAGCCAGGCCGATCTCTCTCTGAGCCATAGCATATCTGGTGAGAGAATCCATCATAAGGAGCACGTCATAGCCCTGATCTTTAAAATACTCTGCGATGGTAGTGGCCACCAGAGGGCATTTCATCCTCAGCATGGCCGGCTGGTCCGAAGTAGCCACCACGAGGACAGACCGCCTCATGCCTTCTTCTCCCAGATCCTTTTCGATAAATTCCAGGACCTCACGGCCACGCTCGCCTACCAGAGCGATGACGTTGATATCTGTCTTTACATTCTTGGCGATCATGCCCATAAGAGTACTCTTGCCTACGCCGGAGCCTGCGAAGATACCGATCCTCTGGCCTTTTCCGATGGTGTTCAGTCCGTCGATGGCCTTCACTCCGAATTCCAGCTTCTCCCGGATAGGAGGACGGTTAAGGGGATTGATATAGGGGCTCTGGACGGTGTAATGCCTAGACGGCGGAAAGGCCGGTCCTCCGTCGATGGGCTCCCCCAGGGCGTTGATGATACGGCCTCTTAAAAAATCTCCTACCGGAACTTTCAGCCTGTGGCGGGTGTTGCGCACGAAGCTGCCTGAAGCGATTCCGCTGGTGGCCTCATAAGTCATCAGCTGAATCTTTCCGTCCTTAAATCCCACGACCTCAGCCGGCACCTGGCGGTTCTGCTCCTCGTTATAGATCATGACGATATCTCCTATGCTGGAGCGGCCGCCGGAAGCCTCCATGGACATCCCGACCACATTTTCGATCTTTCCGATATGGCTTATTGTCTCTGCCTTGCTGATCAGCTGAGGTATCTTTTCGAACATAGGAGGACTCCCCTCTACAGCCTTATATTTTCCAGTATCTCTCTGATATTGCTCATCTGCGTATTGACGCTGACGTCTACGATCTCCTCGGGCATCTCCACAATGCAGCTGCCTCTCTCTTCTTTATCCATGACGATAAACTTGATATTGTCCGACAGACGGGAAAGCTCATCCACGACTCCGGCATCTGCCTCCATCATCATGTCGTAGTCATATTTATCAATATAAATCTTCACCCAGGCAGTCTTTTTCAGTTTCTCCGTGGCGGAGATGATCATCTGTTTGATCACTTCACCGCTGGATTTCAGGCTGATATAGATCACCTTTTCTCCCACGGCTATGGCGCAGTTCTTCAGTTCATCAAGATAGGTCTTCAGACAGTTTTCCTTGGCCGTATCAACGGACTGAAGGGCCTGCTTCATGTCCGCATGAAAGTCTGCCAGCTGGTTCCGGATCTCATCCTGAAGTTCCGTCTCCGCCTGTGCCCTGCCTTCTTCAAAACCGGCTTTATAACCTTCCCTGCGGCCCTCTTCATAGGCCCTTCTTCTCTCTTCCTCTGCCTGCGCCCTGCTGTCGTTGAGAATGCGGGCTGCCTCCTCTCTGGCTTCCTCTAAAAGTCTGGCTCCCTCTTCCTTCCACTCGTCCAGAAGCTTCTCTTCCCCTGCTTCCGGCCGTATCTCTGCGGAGACCGGGGCAGCCGCGGCCGCCTCCTCTCCGCTTCTCAGCTCCGTCTCGGAGGGAACCTCCTCCTGAAGCGGTTCTTTGTCAAAGGATTGTTCCTCTTTTTTCCTTCCCTCTGCCGTGTACTGAGGAAACAGGGGTTTCTGCAGCACGACACGATTGTTCAGAAGCTGTTCCGCAGGGGGAAGATAATTCTCGATCAGCGGGTTCTGGGATGCGACCGGGCGTTTGATGATTCGCTTAGATGAGGATGTTATCATCGTCTCCTCCCTTCTTGATGATCACTTCGCCCTGTTCTTCCAGTTTCCTGATAATATTAACAATACGCTGCTGCGCTTCTTCTGCATCCTTCAGTCTTACGTTGGTTGTGATCTCCAGATCGCCGCGGACCGAGTCTGCCATACGCTTGGACATATTGTTGAAAAATATGGCCCGCATCTCTTCGGAAGCGCTTTTGAGGGCGTACACCACGTCTTTGGTATCGCACTCTCTGACAAAACGCTGGACGGATCTGTCGTCCATATCCAGTATATTCTCGAAGACGAACATTTTCTCCCGAATGCTCTGGGACAGATCCGGGTTCCGTTTGTCCAGTTCCTCGAAGATCTTTCTCTCGCTGCTCCGGTCGATATGGTTCATCATGTCTGCCACATAATCCACGCCGCCCAGATTCATGTTGTCCTCGCTGGTAATGATGGTGGCAAACTTTCTCTTCATCTCCTCTTCAACGATGGCAATGGCCTCAGGGGACACCCGGTCCATACGCGCCATGCTCTCCACGGTCTGAATCCTCTTCTCGTCGGGAAGCTGTTCCAGCACCTGGGCCGCCTGCTGAGGCTCCATGTAAGCCATAATCAGCGCGATGACCTGAGGCCGCTCGTTCTGAAGCAGAGACAGCAGGGCCTTGGGATCGCCCTTCATGAAGAAGTTAAAAGGTTTGGACTGAAGAGTCTTGGAAACCTTCTCCAGAAGGTTTCTGGCCGTGGACTCACCGAAGGCCTTCTCCAGTACGTTCCTCGCATATTCAAGACCGCCGTCCGTCATCATCTTATGAGTCAGACACAGTTTATAGAATTCATCCAGAGTGGCCTCCACCTGGGAGTTGGATGTCTTGCCCAGTTTGGCCACCTCGTATGTAAGCTCCTCGATATCCTCTTCATTCAGATATTTGTAGATCTGAGACGCCCTGTCGGCTCCGAGAGATATGACAACCAGAGCCGCTTTGCTCTTCGGATCTGTTATGGCCTCGCCTTCCGGTTTGCCGGAATTACTTGTTTCGACTTCCCTTGTTTCTGCCACTGCCGTCTACCTCCTCTCCTCTCAGCCAGCTCTGTACCAGTTTCGCCGCAATCTGCGGGTTCTGGTCCACGAAATCTCCGATATTCTGTTTCAGGCGCAGGCTCCTCTGCATACGCAGGTTGAGGATCTCCTCATTCTTGGCGAACTCATCCTCTTCCTCCTGCATACCCGGCAGCGCGCCTACTCCGGCACCTTCCTGTGCGATGGCAAGACCGTTTTCGTCGGCAGTCAGTCCGTCGGCGGCCAGACTCTCGCTGTCGATAAATTCGCCGCCTTCCAGAACCATGGCCTGAGCTCTCTTCTTCTTTCTCCGCAGAAGGAGAAGCAACAGCAGGAGAAGAAGCAGAAGCACTCCGGCTCCTATGGCGATCCACACCAGAAGCGGGATCTCCGGCTTTGTCACCACGTCGTCGCCGCCTGTCTGAGTATCGCCCTCTCCGCCGTTGGGAGGCACTTCCACCACAGGACCGGAATCCCGGATAATGGTCACCTTCTGTGCCGCCGTCTCCACAGGGATTCCCGCGGAATTGGCGACCAGGCTGATCAGCTCCTGCTGAGAGGGGGACTCAAGACGGTCCGTGATGATCACGATACCGATGGAGGTGTCCTCCAGCACCCCGGGATCGATCTGGCGCTGCTCTTTCAGTATGTTGTACAGCCACTCTCTGGAGGCCGTGCTGTTGTTGTAGCTGTCTCCTGTACGGCCGGTACCGTCCTCGTTGGTATATCTGGGAACGTCGGCGTTGGCGTCGGCTCCCACCAGTCCTCCTGCGTTCTGGCCTGTGGAGTTGCTCCCCTCATCGGTCAGATCCTCAATGCGCAGAAGTCCCGATTTGTCTTCCTCGTCTATCTTCTCCGGAACAGAGTACTGAGTGCTCTCCTGGATCAGCCTCTCCATATTCAGCCTGCCTTTTACGGACACAGCCACGTTGCCCTGGCCGTAGAGCTGTTCCAGAACCCGCCTTACGTTGGCGGCGATATTACTCTCCACCAGACTGGTCAGGCTGGCAATGTCTGTATACCCGCTGCTGCCCTCTCCGTCCGCTCCCACTTCCATCATGGTAGCCGCGTCGAAAACAGCCACATTGGTAAAAGTCATGCCCTTTACAGCATGAGAAATAAGGGTCTTCACTGCCTTGGCCTTATCGGCTGTCAGGGCTCCGCCGTTTTTCATGGTGATCACCACAGATGCCGTCGCGCTGGAAGCCGACCTGTCTTCCCACGCGTACAGGGCCTCCGACCCCTCATTGATCGTGACTCTCGCCTCCTGGACACCTTCAAACACCCTGATGGTGGCTCCCAGGCGGTCCTGGAGTTCGTATTTTGTTATCAGTTTCTTGTCGGACTCCGTGGTCATAAGACCCGTGTTATCCAGATACATGTCATAGGCAAAACCGCTTTTGGGATATCCCTTGCTGAGAAGGTTAACCCTGGTCTGTTCCACTTTGGCCTCGGGAACCCGTATGGCACCGTCACTGGCATTATACCGGTACTCGATGCCCTCGTCCTGAAGAAGGCCCACTACCTGCTGGGCTTCCTCCTGGCTCAGTCCCGTAAACAGAGTAGAATAATCCGCCTGATTCCCCAGAAGATTTAACGCAATTATCGCAATTAAAGCAATTGCAGCAGTCCCTCCCGCAATTGCTTTAATAATTTTTTGAGTCTTCTCTGGCACCCCCTGCCAGCGTTCTTTCAAAGTCTGCACGTTTTTATCCAACCTTTTGTTTTAGTATTAAACATTCATCTTGATCAGCTCGTTGTACGCCTCCAGAGTCTTGTTGCGCAATGTGATAAGCACATCCAGGCTGAGGGCGGCTTTGGCTTCGGCGATAGGCAAGGTATGTGCATCGTCCAGCTGGCCCGTACTCAGCAGATACTGCTTATGTTCCACATCCGCCTCCGTCTCCCTGACCTGATCCACTGCATTCTTAAATACGTTCTTAAACAAGGAGGTGTCTGTACCCGCGACTGCCGCGTTCTGGGCTTCGCTGTACTCCCTAGTCCCGATCTCCCACAGCTGCATGGGGGTGATAAAACCTGTTCCTTCCATGATCTCTCCGCCTTTCTTCCCTTAATTTCCGCTTCCGGGCTTTCCGGATCCTCTGTTAAAACGTCTTGGCGGCGCTTCTTAAGCGGCCGATGCCGCTGTTTAAGGAGCTGAGCATATACTGATACTCATAAGCGGTACGGACAATCTCCACCTGCTCCTGATCCTGATCTACGTTATTGCCATCCAGCCTGCTGGACTCATCCCATGTGGTATTGAGATGAGAGCGTGTGTGGCTGATAGCCTCATACACGGCCCTTCTGGGTCCCTTCTTCGCCTTGTTGGCATCCGATATCCGTTTTCCCAGTTCTTCCTCAAAAGTTATGTACTGCGACTTAAATCCCGGGGTGTCTACATTTGCCACATTATTCAGCGACACGACCTGCCGCTGCCACAGGTAATCAAGAACTTTCTCTGTCAGTGCAATTCCATTGCCGTAAATCTGAGACATAAATCTATTCTCCTCTCCCCTCTATTGTCCTCTATCAGCCATTTATTTTCAATAGTAAGTATCTGGTAACGTTCTGAAATTTATATACTTTATAATAATATCATCATTTTCTGCTAATTGCAATACACAAGTTATTTTTAGACACACTTTTCCAGCTTTGGGATAATACACTCTTTCGCAAAAAGCCTTCGGAATTATCAGATTTTTCGCATTTTTATACTTTATTTTAGTAGAATTTTTGTAATATGTCAACCTGATTTCCCTGATGCCGCAAAATTTTTTAAATCCGGCAGGGCGGAAACACCGATTAAAAAGATGTTAAAACTACGTAAATATTGAAAAAAGAGTCCGGCAAAACCGGACTCTCCTGTGTGGTCTCTGTCTCTTTATGCCAGGATGTTCAGCATGGAAACGGCATAATAATTGCCTAAGTTAAAGGCGCCTCCTCTGGCAAAGCTGGCAAACTGTTTGAAGGAATCGTTGAGATTCGCCGTGCTGACGTTCTTCGTGTTGACAGAAGACGTGCCGTAAGTCTCGACAGGTTCGGAACTGCTGGTGGCGCTGTGCTTGCCCGTACCTGATGCGGTCCCTTTGTTCAGAACCTCGTCAACGGTCGAATCCAGGATCGCACTGGCTTTGCTTCCCAGACGGTCGGCGATGCCGAACTGTCCGCCCAGAGCGTTCTTGAAAAATTCCGGATCCTTCTCAAAATTTTCCTTGAACTTCTTCTCATCCACCTGGACATTGCCGTCTGCGTCATACTTCATACCCAGATACTTCAGCCCCTGCTCGGTGGGCATACCCCTCTTGAAAGAGTCGATCTGACTGCTCAGGCCGGAACCGTGCTCGGTATTATTCTTCAAGTAGTTGATAACGTCATTATACTTGGCTGCCAGATCCTTCACGGCAGAGTAAACCTCGTCCATGGCCTTGGTCACATCTTCCTCAGTGGCTTCGCCTTTGCTCATCTTGTCCTTGACGGTATCGTATTTGCTGAATACGTTGTCCTTGGAGCCGAGCGTCAGCTTGGAGGCCGCAGACTCCAGGTCTTCCAGTCTGCCCTGGTATCCCATCAGGAATCCCGATGTGCTGTTGACGGTAGTGCTGCTGTTCTTACCGCTTGTCTTGTCGGATATCCCAAGACTTTCCTTCAGCTCTTCCGTCTTCTTATCGGCGTTGCTGCTCCAGCCGGCGCTGTCGATGGTGCTGCCCGTAGAGTTGTAGCCGTAATCATAGGTGTAGTAGCTGCCATACATATTAGATGAAACTCCGCTTAATGCCATAATTGTCTCCTTTCCGGTATTAAATACCATATTTACTATATATATCGGTATTTTCCGGAGAAATATAAGAGCACCGACAGGCGGAAATCCTGTTTTTCCGCCCCCGCAGGTACCCTGTCAGGACGTCTGCCTGCCGAAATCCCGCAGAACTGCAGCGCCCTGCGCCAAAGTCTCCGGCATGTCGATGATGCGCTGGTTCTCGGAGCCTCGGAAGGGAAGAAGCAGGTTCCTCTTCTCCTGAACAAACCTGCCGTCCACCAGAATATCGAGAAAGCTTAAAAGCCGGTCCGTACAGGGACCGTGGCAGCGGCCTCCCGGTCTTAAATCGGTCTCATAGGTAAAGCCGGTGTAGCACCAGATATCCTTGGCCGGGAAACGTTTTTTCACCGCTTCGACCAGCTCCAGAAGGGCCGGCTGATTCTCCGGTTCCATGGGTTCGCCTCCGAGAAGGGTCAGACCCTGGATATAATCTGGTTCCAGGGCTTTCAGGATCTCTTCTTCCGTGTCCCGGGTGTAGGGCCGGCCGTAATGGAAATCCCAGGTCTCGGGCTGAAAGCAGCCTGGACAGCGGTTGGTACAGCCGGAGACGAAGATGGTCACCCTCACTCCCGGCCCGTCGGCCACATCCCATTTTTTGATGGCGCTGTAGTACATGTTTTCTCCTTTACAGGTGGAGTACCCGGTCTTTGATCTCCTGGGTCCTGCCCTGATTCCAGAACTGAGTTCCTATATAGCCGCAGGTCCTTCTGGCCACATTCATCTTGTCCTGGTCCCGGTTGCCGCAGTTAGGGCACTCCCACACCAGCTTGCCGTGTTCATCCTCCACGATCTGGATCTCTCCGTCAAAACCGCAGATCTGACAGAAGTCGCTTTTTGTATTCAGCTCTGCGTACATGATATTGTCATAAATATGGTTTAGCAGGGTCATAACCGCCGGGATGTTGTCCTGCATGTCAGGCACCTCCACATAGCTGATGGCGCCTCCGGGAGAAAGGGCCTGAAACCTGGCCTCAATGGACAGTTTGTCAAAGGCGTTGATCTCCTCGGTCACATGGATATGATAGCTGTTGGTGATGTAATTTTTGTCCGTAACCCCTTCTATGATGCCGAAACGCTTCTGAAGACATTTGGCAAATTTGTAAGTGGTGGACTCCAGAGGTGTCCCGTAGAGAGAAAAGTCGATGTTCTCCTTCTCCTTCCAGGTCTTGCAGGCATCGTTGAGCCGCTGCATCACTTCCAGGGCAAAAGGCATGGCCTCCGGGTCCGTGTGGGACTTGCCGGTCATATAGCAGACACACTCGTAGAGGCCTGCATAGCCCAGGGAGATGGTGGAGTATCCTCCGTACAGCAGTCTGTCGATGGTCTCACCTTTCTTCAGCCTGGCCAGAGCCCCGTTCTGCCACAGGATAGGAGCCGCATCGGACAGGGTTCCCTTCAGCCGCTTGTGGCGGCACATGAGAGCCTTGTAGCAGAGGTCCAGGCGCTCATCCAGGATCTCCCAGAACCGGTCCATATCCTTTCCTGAGGACAGGGCCACATCCGGAAGGCTGATGGTCACCACTCCCTGGTTGAATCTGCCGTAATATTTGGGCTTTCCCGTATCGGGATCCACATAAGGGGTCAGGAAGCTGCGGCAGCCCATACAGGTATAGCAGTGGCCCTCGCCGTTCTTATCCACCTTGTTCTGCAGCATGATCTTCTCGGAAATATAGTCGGGCACCATCCGTTTGGCCGTACACCGGGCTGCCAGCTCCGTCAGATAATAGTAGGGCGAATCCGGATGGATGTTGTCTTCCTCCAGGACATAGATCAGCTTGGGGAAGGCCGGGGTGATCCACTGTCCCTTTTCGTTCTTCACTCCCTGGATCCTCTGGTGCAGGGTCTCCTCGATGATCATGGCCAGATCGTGCTTCAGCCGCAGGTCTGTGCCTGCCTC
>Ga0137307_103063_pt1 | contig 10523 bp, 6 predicted proteins | sample NAcewD2O_March_2_FD_97180 | JGI IMG/M metagenome (GOLD analysis project Ga0137307, IMG submission 97180) | Mouse cecal microbial communities from Vienna, Austria - N-Acetylglucosamine amended D2O_March | ecosystem: Host-associated > Mammals > Digestive system > Large intestine > Cecum | place...
CGCGGGGCTCCTTCTGGCGGACATAGTAGATATTTGCCATGTTGGCGATTCGGTTGATCATCTCTACTTCCTTTAATTTCCCTGAAGCGGTCAGCCTGTCCTCCAGCTCATAGGACTTGTCGAAATGATTTTCCATACAGTGTTTGTTGGAATTCGTGATAATCAACACTTCCTCGATACCGCTTTTTACGGCCTCGTCCACGATATACTGTACGGTGGGGATGTCTACGATCGGCAGCATTTCTTTGGGCAGCGCCTTTGTGGCCGGTAGAAAACGAGTACCCAGCCCTGCTGCCGGGATCACGGCTTTGCGCACAACTTTTTTATTCATGAATCGGTCTCCTTTGAGGTTGTTCAAAATGATATGTTTTACTGAATCTGCCGAATGATCTGCCATTTTTATTTAAGTAATGCAAACGATGTCTTGACAAAATATCCGGCTTATGGTCACGTCTCTATCATAACAATGATGCGAAAAAATGTAAAGAAAAAGAATGAAAAAGGCTGGTTTCCCTGAATATAAGCCAGACAGTACACTAGTTACGAAGGGCATCTTTACAGCTGAGTAAGCCTGAAACCATTCTAAAATAGTTTAAAACTGTTTTTGGATTTTTTTGTTCCCTTGTTCTAGGATTTCCTTAAGCTTTTCCGTCAATTTTGGCCCGGCCGCCTGTTTCAGATAATTTTCTTCGATGGAACAGCCCTCGGCGGGCGGAACCATAAAGGAGCCGGCGTCGCTGCCGCAGGCGATTGGAAGATTCATTTCAACAGCTTTTTGTAGATTTGCTCTGTGCAGCTTAAGAATTCGATCCAAAACCGTTTCGGAAAACAGACCGCTTTTCCTGGCGTTTTCCACCGGGGCAAAGGTGGGGACCCATACGGCGCCGGTTTCCCTGAGCAGGTCCAGACATCGGTCGTCCATATAATATCCGTGTTCAATGCTGTCGGCTCCGGCTTCCAGCGTCCAGGCGATCTGCTCCGCCGTATTCACATGGGCCATGACCGCGAATCCCGTTTCGTGGGCGGCAGCCACCATGTCCTGGATCAGATGCTGTTCCAGCGTGCCTCCGGTCAGCTCTCCGTACCGGTTGAAATCCATAATGCCGCTGACCATGATTTTGATAAAATGTCCGCCCTGCTCCCTCACCTCATGGACCAGCTGCTCATATTCGGCAAATCGATCAAAGCATTTTCCGAACATGCCGCCATAATGCTCTTTTTTGTGGATGGCGAATATGGGCGTCCGGTAATCGAGGTCATATTCCGCAGCAATGCCGGCTGCATATTCCGAAGCCCCGACACAGTCGCCGCCGTCCCGGTAAAACCGGATGCCTTGTTCCCGGCAGTTTTCCAGCTGCCGCCGGATGACATCCCTGTCAAGACCTGTCCGGTGCAGCGCCATGGCTTTTCGATAATCATTTCCGTCTAATACGATATGTCCGTGACATTCAAAATCTGCCATTATTATGTCCTCCGTGAAAACGGTATAAATAGTTTTTTCATATGTGTTTCCGGCCTGTGTATTTGCCGTATGAATGGTGATTATTATTTCCGGTCAGTATCAGAATGTTGTGGGGATTTACTCCGCTGCGAAGCGGCAGTCTCCCCGGTCCATTTCTCGCTGGGGATCTGTCGTTTTTCCAGCCGCTTCCCTACCTGCTCCCGCAAAAGAGCATAGCAGACGGAGCAGCCGGGGATAAACAGTAGCATACCTACGATTCCCATCAGGCTGCCGCCGATGCTGACCGCTGCCAGTACCCAGACGGAAGGAAGGCCCACTGTGCCGCCCACCACATGGGGATAGATCAGGTTTCCCTCAATCTGCTGCAGCACCTGGAACAGAACCAGGAATACGAGCGCCTGCATGGGATTGACCACCACGATCAGGAAAAAGCCCACGATACAGCCGATAAAAGCGCCGAAGATGGGGATCAGCGCCGTGATGGCGATCAGGACGCCCACCAGCAGGGCATAGGGCATCCGAAGGGCCAGCATGGATACAAAAAACATCATGCCCAGGATTACGGCCTCCGTACACTGGCCCGCCAGAAAGTTAGAGAATACGGTGGCGGATAAACCGCCGATATAGACCAGCCGGTCTGCCATTGCCGTGGGCAGAAAGGCATAGAACAGCTTTTTAAACTGACGGATCAGCGTTTCTTTCTGGAACAGCAGGTAGACCGAGAAGGTAAAGCCGATAAAAAATGTGGTGAAACCGCTGACGATGCCGCCTACGATGTTAAAGGTTGACTGAACCACGCCGAAGGCTCCGGTCTGCAGGGCGCCAAGCAGCTTCTGCCCCAGGTTATTCCAGTCCAGCTCCAGCTGTGCCATAAAGGTTTCCACCTGGGGCCAGGCGACATCCATGTCATCCAGAAGGAGGAGCAGGTTATCCAGCCCTTTGGGGATCTGGACTGTCAGGCTCCGTATGGTGGCGGTCAGCTCCGGGATGATCACAAGAAATGCCAGCAGCAGGACGCCGATCACCGCAACCAGCGTGAGAAAATAAGCTGCCGGACGAAGCAGTTTTTTCCGGAGCCGGGTGCGGCGCGCAAGGCCGGCTTCAATTTTCTTCATCGGAACATTGAAAATGAAAGCGATGGCAAATCCCAGGGCGAAGGGCAGCAGAATGCCGGTGATAAAACCGATAGTGGACAGAACCAGCTGCGGGTTTTGCAGGCAGCAGTAGAATAAGACAGCGCCGAAAACTAAAAGGAATACGTTTTTTGGGGTGAATTGTTTCCAGTTCAAAGAAAACCTCCTGTAGATAAAGATACAAACTATATAAAAAACCGAATCTGTCCCCTGCGGAAACTGATTCGGCGGTTTATTTTTTCATGCGGATAACAGGACTCGAACCTGCACGTCTGTTGACAATAGAACCTAAATCTATCGCGTCTGCCAATTCCGCCATATCCGCAAAAGTGTTTGGATGTGTTTCATCTTACCATTTTGCCGGATTGTTGTCAATGTTTATCAAAGCAGGTATCGGGAAACACCGGGAAAAATTTGGTTCTGGCGTGTACAGGCTAGAATGGATTGTGATATACTGGATGGATCTCAGATGCATCGTGATTGCTTTGGAATGCGGGAAGGAGGGAACTCCAGATGAATGAAAGAGTAAAGGCGCTTCCGGTCGGGATCGAATTTTTTCAGGATTTTATATCGAAAAACCTACCCAGAAATGAGACAAAGGAAAAAGTGATAAAATACGCAAAGGAACATGGTGTGGATCAAACTGTGATTATGACGGTAGCAGGAGCAGCAAACTGTAAAATTGATTATCGGTCGCTGGCAGCGAAAGGAGATGGGGATATGTGTACTTTATTTGATGAAATCGCGAAAGAAAATGAAGCGAAGGGCATTGTTGAAACGGGCTTTGATTTTGGCATTTCTGAAAAAGACATTCTGGAAAGACTGCAAAATAAGCTTCGGATACCATTAAAAAAAGCGCAGGAATATCTCGAATTATATGGAAAGCAGACAGTATAACAAGTTGCTATTGAAAGCATGATGATGGATCAATCATCCGGATATGATGATTTCCGGGTGATTGATCCAAAAAAATAAAAAACCCCGGCCTTGTCAGTGTGAATATGGCCGGGGGATTTTTTGTTATAAAGTCTTTTTGTCATAAAGTATCTAAAAACGGGTCCTTCGAGGAAGGAAACAGCGCCTGTTCCGGGTCCTTCTTTTTCTGAAACTTTAAGGCGATGCCCAGAAATACAAAGAACAGAGCCAGAGAAACAAAAAAGGAGACGACATTGCCTGGGGTCAGCACCAACATGCCCAGCAGGTTGAAAATAATATGGAAGAAGCAGGCCGGGACCAGGGAATGATAGCGGTGGGCCAGATAGCCCAGCACCAGTCCAAGGCAGAAGGCATAGCAGCCCTGCAGCAGATTCATATGGAATACGCCGAACAGCAGGGCCTGAATCAGATTGGCCGCCCAGAATGGGAAGGCTCTTCCCGCTATGGAGAGGGTGGCGCCCCGCATCAGTATTTCTTCGTGAATGGGTCCTGCGATGACCGTGTAGAAGACCAGAAGGAAGCCGGGAGCCGACATGCCCACCGAATCCAGCAGTTCTTCGTAAGAGTCAAGGGCCTGGGGGATCAGCGCCGATATGCCGTTGATCAGCAGGGTGGTTAAATACTGGCAGACAAAGGCCAGCGCCGTCAGTACCAGAATCGTAGCAAAGGTAAATCGGAACGGGCGGCTGCCGCGGCTTCCTGTTTTCAGCCGCCTGTATATCAAAAAGGAGACAGCGGCCGAGGCTATGGAGATGGCCAGCATAAGCGTGGCGTCGATATTGTTATTCGAAAACAGAAAGGAATCCTCGAACCATCCCATGCGGAGAATAAGCGTAAAAAGAAAATAAAAAAGGGCCGTGAAAGCGATATAGAGGATCAGCGGTACGGCGGATAAAAGGAACCAGATTACTTTTTTCATAAAACCTCCTTGCAAGTCGGATATGGACTGCCGATATGATAGAATTGTACCATAAAACCAGTGGAGGACACAAGATTTTTATGAGGAATAGGGCTTGTGCCGGAGAAAGGAAAATTATATAATATATTGTAAATGTATGAAAGACATAAGGGGTTTATGATGGAGCAGGGAAGGTTTATGGGTCTGCTGGCGGAGCTTTTGGAGCTGGCGGCGGTGAAGGATAACAGAATCGTGAAGGCGGAGGTGGATCAGTGGTTTGAGGAGCTGTCCCTGAACCGGGAGCAGCTTGCGCTGGTGTACCGGTATCTGGAAGAAAATCAGGTGCGGATCTCGGGGCTTGAAAAGGCGGACAGGCTGACAGAAATGTCGTGCCGGAAGGAGTCGTATGGCCCGCATGAAACCGTCGGTCAGGAAGCTGTGGATGGCCGGGGGGATATAACCGGTCAGGAAGAAAGGATCGCTTGGAAAAAGTTGTCCGGAACCGGGTCGAAGGGCATGGGAAAGAGCCGGACGGCGGTGAGGGCCGGAGGCAGAAAAATTTCCCGGCAGAAGGATGGGGAAGAAAACAGACGGGTGCCGGAGGAGGAGAATCGCTACTACCGGATGTACCTGTCAGACCTGAAAGCAGTTTCCCCCTGTACGATAGAGGAAATGGAGCATCTGATGCCGCGGGTGCTTGAGGGAGAGCTGGCGGCTGCCGACCGTCTGGCGGAGGGGAACCTCCATCGGGTGGCGGAGTGGGCCAGGCCCTTTATGGGCAGAGGCGTGGTGATCTCGGATCTGATTCAGGAAGGGAATATGGTTCTGATGGAGGAGATTCATCTGTTAAAATCCCAGTATCCCCGTCTTGACGCGGAGGATTTTCTCTATATCCTGAAGAAAAAAAGCGAGACGGCTATGGAGGAAGCGATCCGGCAGCAGGAAAGCCATAAGGGAATCGGTGAGAAGGTGGCCCGGAGAGCCAACCGGATTATGGATCTGACCGAGGAGATCGCCAGGGAGCAGGGAGCCCAGGCCACGGTGGCCCAGCTGGCGGAGCTTTTGCATATCACCGAGGAGGAGGTGCGGGATATTATGAAGATTTCTCTGGATGTGATTAATCTGGCCAAGGCGGCGGGCGACCCCGCGGCTTTCGAGAGCAGGGAGTAAAAGACTTCGGCAAAATATGCCGTTGCCGTATCCGGCAGGGCAGTTTGTATATAGAAACAGTTAAAGCAAAAACCCTCAGGAGGTTGGAATGAGCGTTAAAAGGATTTATGTGGAAAAGAAGGAGCCTTACGCGGTAAAGGCGAAGGAGCTGAAAGAAGAGATCGGCAGCTATCTGGGCATTAAGACGGTGACGGGCGTCCGGGTGCTGATCCGGTATGACGTGGAAAATCTGTCGGAGGAAATCTATCAGGAGGCGGTGAAAACTATTTTTTCCGAACCTCCGGTGGACATGGTGTATGAGGGGACATTCCCGGTCAGCTATGGCGACCTGGTATTCTCCGTGGAATTCCTGCCGGGGCAGTTTGACCAGCGGGCGGATTCCGCCGAGCAGTGCGTCAAGCTGCTGAGGGAGAGCGAGGAGCCGGTGATTCGCTCCGCCACCACCTATGTGATCAGCGGCAGCCTGGAGGAAGGGCAGCTTGCGGCCATCAAGTCCTACTGCATTAATCCGGTGGATTCCAGAGAGGCTTCCATGGAGGTTCCCGAAACGCTGGTGACTAGGTTCCCGGAACCGGAGGACATAAAGATTTTCGACGGCTTTACCGAGATGGGGGAGCCGGCGTTAAAGGGGTTATACGATTCACTGAATCTGGCTATGACCTTTAAGGATTTTCTGCATATTCAGAATTATTTCACAGGCGAGGAAAAACGGAATCCCACGATGACGGAGATCCGCGTGCTGGATACTTACTGGTCGGATCACTGCCGCCACACCACTTTCAACACGGAGCTGAAAAACGTTACCTTCACTCAGGGGGATTACAACGGACCGATCGAGGGCACTTACCGCCGGTATATAGCGGATCGTGAGGAAATTTTCGGCGGCCGCAAGGACAAGTTTGTCTGCCTGATGGATCTGGCGCTGATGGCGATGCGGAAGCTGAAAAAGGAAGGCAGGCTTGAGGACCAGGAGGAGTCCGACGAGATCAATGCCTGCAGCATCGTGGTGCCCGTGGAGATCGACGGGGAGACGGAAGAATGGCTGGTGAATTTTAAAAACGAGACCCACAACCATCCCACGGAGATCGAGCCCTTCGGCGGCGCGGCCACCTGCTTAGGCGGCGCGATCCGCGACCCGCTGTCAGGCCGTACTTATGTGTATCAGGCTATGAGGATTACCGGAGCGGCGGACCCTACCGTGCCCGTTTCCCAGACCATGAAGGGCAAGCTGCCCCAGAAAAAACTGGTACGGGGCGCTGCCGGCGGCTACAGCTCCTACGGCAACCAGATCGGCCTGGCCACAGGCTATGTAAAGGAAATTTATCACCCCAATTACGCGGCAAAGCGGATGGAGATCGGCGCGGTAATGGGCGCTGCGCCAAGACGGGCCGTGCGCAGACTGACCTCCGATCCGGGAGACGTGATTATTCTGCTGGGCGGAAGGACGGGCCGGGATGGCCTGGGCGGCGCCACCGGCTCCTCCAAGGTGCATACGGAGACTTCTATCGAAACCTGCGGCGCGGAAGTGCAGAAGGGCAATCCGCCCACGGAGCGGAAGCTGCAGCGGCTGTTCCGCCGGGAGGAAGTCAGCCTTCTGATTAAAAAATGCAATGACTTTGGCGCCGGCGGCGTATCGGTGGCCATCGGCGAGCTGGCCGACGGTTTGTCCATTCATCTGGACAGGGTGCCGAAAAAGTATGCGGGTCTTGACGGAACCGAGATCGCCATCTCCGAATCTCAGGAGCGCATGGCCGTGGTTGTAGATCCTGCCGACGTGGAGAAATTTATGGCCTTCGCCGAGGAAGAAAACCTGGAGGCGGTTGCGGTGGCTACCGTGACGGAAAGCCCCCGTCTCGTGATGGACTGGCGGGGAAAGACCATCGTGGATTTGAGCCGGGCATTTCTGGATACCAACGGCGCCCATCAGGAGACGGACGTGACGGTGGAGGTTCCGGTAAAGGAAGGAAATCCTTTTGTGCTCCGTCCCATAAAAGATGTGAAGGCGCAATGGCTGGATACGATGAAGGACCTGAACGTCTGCTCTCAGAAGGGGCTGGTGGAAATGTTTGACGGCTCCATCGGCGCAGGCTCCGTATACATGCCTTACGGCGGAAAATACCAGATGACGGAAACCCAGACCATGGTGGCGAAGCTGCCGGTGCAGAAAGGGACGACGGATCTGGTGACAATGATGAGCTACGGCTTCGATCCCTATCTGTCCTCCTGGAGCCCTTACCACGGCGCGGTTTACGCAGTGGTATCCTCGGTGGCGAAGGTGGTGGCCGCAGGCGGCGACTACAGGAAAATCCGTTTTACCTTCCAGGAATATTTCAAGCGGATGACAGAGGACAGCAGACGCTGGGGAACGCCTTTCCTTTCCCTGCTGGGCGCCTATGACGCTCAGATCGGCTTTGGTCTGCCCTCCATCGGCGGCAAGGACAGTATGTCCGGAAGCTTTAACGAGCTGGATGTGCCGCCTACGCTGGTATCCTTTGCGGTGGATATCGCCAGCAGCCGTCATATTATTACGCCGGAGCTGAAAAAGGCCGGAAACAAGCTGGTGCTGTTTGTGATTAAAAAGGATGAAAATGACCTGCCGGATTACCGGAGCGCCATGGATATCTATGGAAAAATTCATGAGGATATCAAGGCCAGAAAGATCATTTCCGCTTATGAGCTGGAACGGGGCGGTCTGTGTGAGGCGCTGTCCAAGATGGCGATGGGAAATCGGCTGGGCGTGCGGCTGACCGACGCCGTGAAGCCGGAGGAGCTGTTCGGCGCAGGCTGGGGCTGCATCGTGGCGGAGGTTTATCCGGATTACGTTTATCAGCTGGAGGCGCCGGGCATGATTATCGGCGAGGTGATCAAAGAAGAAGCCTTTATTTATCAGGATATGAAGCTGACGATGGAAGAGGTGCAGAAAGCCTGGACCTCCACCCTGGAATCCGTATTTCCCACCCACACGGATGTGAAGGCGGAAAAGGTGGAGAAGCCTTTGTACAGGGCGGAATCCGTTCATATCTGTGCCCATAAGATCGGCGCTCCCACCGTGTTTATCCCGGTATTTCCGGGAACTAACTGCGAGTATGACAGCGGAAAGGCTTTTGAGAATGCGGGGGCTTCCGTGATTACGAAAGTATTCCGGAATATGACGGCGGAGGATATCCGAGCTTCCGTGGACAGCTTTGTGGAAAATATTGACCAGTCCCAGATTATTATGCTGCCCGGCGGCTTCTCGGCGGGCGACGAGCCGGAGGGCTCCGCCAAATTTATCGCCGCCGTGTTCCGGAATGAGAAGGTGAAGGAGGCGGTCAACCGGCTGTTAAAGGAGCGGGACGGACTGATGCTGGGGATCTGCAACGGCTTCCAGGCTTTGGTGAAGCTGGGGCTTCTGCCTTACGGGGCCATTCAGGACCTTACGGAGGATTCGCCGACGCTGACCTACAACCGGATTGGGCGCCATGTGTCCAAGATGGTTTATACAAAGGTAGTGAGCAACAAGTCTCCCTGGCTGTCAAAAGCGGAGCTGGGCGGCGTGTACTGCACGCCCGTATCTCATGGGGAGGGCCGGTTTGTCGCCAGCGGTCAGTGGATTGAGAAGCTGTTTGCGAACGGGCAGGTAGCCACCCAGTATGTTAACCTGCAGGGCGTGCCCACGATGGATGACGACTGGAATCCCAACGGCTCCTATTATGCCATCGAGGGTATTACCAGCCCCGACGGAAGGATTCTGGGAAAGATGGCTCACAGCGAGCGTCTGGGCCAGTCAGTGGCGGTGAATACGTACGGCGAGCAGGATATGAAATTATTCCGGTCAGGCGTGGAGTACTTTAAATAAGAAGAACCGGAAAACGAACAGGAAGCAAAACGGCTTTGGAATGGAGAAAACTTCCATTCCAGAGTCGTTTTCTGCAAAAATATATGCCCCGCATGTCGCGATAACAGGGGGCGGATGAGAGGCCGGGAGTACTTTAGGCGGTAAGCGCAGGAAAGGAGAGAACGGACAGTGAGTGGTAAAGGAAAATGGATGAGAAGGGCGGTTTTGTTAAGTCTGACGGCGGTTTTGGCCTGTTTTGGGACAGGATGTGGAAAGAAAAGTCCTCTGGACCCGAAAAATCCGGTGTCTCTGACAGTCTGGCATTATTATAACGGTTCCCAGCAGGCGGCCTTTGACGCGCTGACGGAAGAATTTAACGATACCGTGGGCCGGGAAAAAGGAATTTATGTGCAGGGCTATTCCCAGGGCTCTGTTTCCGATCTGGAAACGGCGGTACGGGACGCCATAGCGGGAAAGGTGGGGGCGGAAGAAATGCCGGATATCTTTTCCTCCTATGCGGATACCGCTTACGAGGTGGAACAGGCCGGCGCCCTGGCAAATTTGTCCGATTATCTTGACGAGAAGGAGCTGGAACGCTATGTGGATTCCTATATCGAGGAAGGGCGCATCGCTTCGGACGGCAGCCTGAGAATTTTCCCCACGGCCAAATCCACGGAGATTATGATGCTGAACAAAACGGACTGGGAGCCTTTCGCGGCGGCCACGGGCGCTTCCCTGGACGACCTGAAAACCATTGAGGGCGTGGCTGCCACCGCCCGGTCTTATTATGAGTGGACGGACAGCCTGACGCCGGACGTACCGGAGGACGGCATGGCCTTTTACGGCAGGGACGCGGTGGCCAATTACTTTATTATCGGCATGCAGCAGCTGGGCGTGGAGCTGTTCCGGGTGGAGAACGGAGAGCTGACGCTGAACGTGCCGAAAGAGGAGCTGCGCCGTCTCTGGGAGAATTACTATGTTCCCATGGTGAAAGGGTATTTCGGCGCCTACGGTTCCTTCCGTTCCGACGACGTGAAGACCGGGGATCTGCTGGCCTATACGGGTTCCACGTCATCGGCCATGTATTTTCCTGACCAGGTGGAGCTG
>Ga0137307_102793_pt1 | contig 10492 bp, 9 predicted proteins | sample NAcewD2O_March_2_FD_97180 | JGI IMG/M metagenome (GOLD analysis project Ga0137307, IMG submission 97180) | Mouse cecal microbial communities from Vienna, Austria - N-Acetylglucosamine amended D2O_March | ecosystem: Host-associated > Mammals > Digestive system > Large intestine > Cecum | place...
TAGAGCGTGTTGCACACATTTCGCCAACTCAGAACCGGACGCCCAAACGGATCATTATCCTCATAATAATTACAGGGAACCTCCGGCGATAATCCCTTCTCCAGATCCCGGTGGTACTCATTGTTCAAGGTCATGCGATCATATTCCGGATGTCCCTGGATAAACACCTGACTCCCATCCCTTTTCATGATCAAAAATACCCCTGCCTCCCGGGATTCCACCAGAATATTCAGCTCCGGATGCTGCGCAATGTCTTGCCGGTGCACCTCCGTATAGCGGGAATGAGGAGCCATCACATAATCATCCATCCCGCGAACCAGCGGCACTTTATGATGCAGAACTTTATGTTCATAGATACCAGAAAGTTTTTTATCCCTCTGATATTTGGGAATTCCATAATGGTAATAAAGTCCTGCCTGCGCTCCCCAGCAGATATGGAGAGTGGAATGAACATGGATCTTTGACCACTCCATAATCTTTTTCAGTTCCTCCCAGTAATTCACCTCTTCATATTTCAAATTCTCCACCGGAGCGCCAGTAATAATCATTCCATCAAATTTTTTCCGTCGGATATCTTCAAAAAATACATAAAACTTATTCAAATGACTTGCTGAAGTATTCTTAGAAGTATGGGTGGACATCATCAAAAAAGTGCAATCTACCTGCAGCGGTGTATTGGACAGCGCCCGCAAAAGCTGTGTTTCTGTTTCTTCCTTGATCGGCATCAAATTCAGAATCAATATCTGTAACGGTCGAATATCCTGACTTAAGGCTCTTTTTTCATCCATCACAAAGATATTTTCCGACTCTAAAATCGCCCGAGCTGGCAGATCATTCTGTACTTTTATTGGCATGTTCTTCTCCTTCCAGCATCTTCAGAAAATCCCTCTCTGAAATGATCGGGATTCCCAGTTCCTTCGCCTTTTTATTTTTTGATGAATTGGATGTTGTATCATTATTGATCAGATAATTGGTTTTTGTAGTCACCGATCCGGTGGCTTTTCCTCCCCGTTTCTCGATTTCTGCTTGCAACTCTTTCCGATTAGCAAAATGTTCTACCGACCCGGTAATCACAAAAGTTTTCCCTGCAAATATCGCCTCTTCCTGACTTTCCGGCTCCTGTTCTATCACCAGCTCTGACCATAGTTTATCTACTTGACGGTTATTCTCCGCAAGAGAAAAATATCCGATCCACGCGTCTGCCAATACCTCGCCAATTCCATCGATCGCTATCAGCTCTTCTTTTTCTGCCTTTCGCATAGCGGCAAAATCCGCATGAAACCTACGGCACAACATCTTTGCATTCGCCAGACCGATCCCGGTAATACCCAATCCATAAATCATCCTTGGCAACGTGGTCTGTGATGCCGCTCGTATCGCTGCTATCAGATTGTCAAACGATTTCTGTCCAAAGCCTTCCATCTCCACAATCGTCTCTCGGTATTGATCCAAATGAAAAATATCTGCATATTCATGAATGAAACCCGCGGCAATGAATTTTTCCAGTGTTGCCTCGGACAGACCGTCAATATTCAATGCGTCCCTGCTTACCAGCAACGTAAAACTCTTGATTTTTTTGGCCTGACATCCTGGGTTTGTGCAATACAGAGAACGAACGTCGTTCATTTGGCGAATCTCCGTTCTGCCCCCGCAAACCGGACATCTATCTGGAATCTTAACCGTCTTACTGCGAGTTAGATTCTCTGCGATCTGGGGAATAATCATGTTCGCTTTATAAACGGTAATCCTATCTCCTTCTCCTAATTCCAGCGATTCCATAATGCTGATATTATGAACGCTGGCCCGGCTCACCGTAGTTCCCTCCAACTCAACCGGCTCAAAAATCGCCACCGGATTGATCAGCCCTGTCCGGGAAGCACTCCACTCAATCTCCAAAAGTTGTGTCTCCCGAATCTCATCCGCCCACTTAAAGGCAAGCGAATTGCGGGGAAACTTTGCAGTTCTCCCCAAAGATTCCCCGTAGGCAATATCATCCATCAAAAGTACTAACCCATCCGATGGCATGTCGCAAGAAAGAACATTTTCCGAAAATGCTTCCACAGCCGTCGGTAAAGTCTCCCTGTTTACCTCTCGATATTCCACCACATCGAACCCCTGTCTTTGCAGCCATTCAAACTGAGCCTTTCGAGAATTTCGAAAATCGACCCCTTCTGCTTTCACCAACATAAATGCCTCAAAATTCACATTTCGTTTGGCCGTTATTTCGTTGTTCAACTGACGCACAGACCCGCTGCACAGGTTCCTGGGATTCTTGTAGCGGGCATCCACATCCACAATTTCTTCATGGATTTGCTTAAAATCCGAATATTTAATCACCGCCTCACCGCGAAGAATCAACTGCCCCTGATAAGCAATCCGCAAAGGAACATTAGCAAAAACCCGTGCATTATTGGTGATGACTTCCCCAATCTCCCCATTCCCCCGGGTAACTGCCTTCACCAGCTCTCCTCCCTCATATGTCAACACAATCGTCAACCCGTCCAGCTTCCAAGAAAGCAATCCCGGCTGCTCTCCCAGCCATTCCTGTAAGGCGCTTATCTCTTTTGTCTTATCCAGCGATAACATTGGGGACTCATGCGCTTCTTTTGGCAACTCGCTCAAAATCTCATACCCCACCTGCTGTGTTGGACTTCCTGCCAATATTACTCCCGTTTCTGACTCCAACTTTAATAATTCATCATAAAGCCGATCGTACTCCAAATTACTCATAATCTCTCGGCTTTCCTGATAATAAGCTCTTGCTGCCGGCAATAGTACAGCTATCAGCTCTTTCATCTGCTGAATTCTGTCATCTCTTACTTCCACCATTTTCACGCTCCTGCCAAATTTCATTTCCTCTGACATTTCAATTGTCCGAACCGTCGTCATTTCCTTCCTGTAACCTTCGCTCCAGCTCCTTCCACTCCTCCCATGTCACATTCCGATAATCTCCAGGATTCAGCTTTCCCAGATGAATATTCATGATCCGAATCCGTTTCAGTGCAACCACATGGTAATCTAATGTCTCACACATCCGGCGAATCTGACGATTCATTCCCTGAGTCAATACGATACGAAACGTTCTTTTTCCCTCCCAATCTACTCGACATGGGCGGGTTATCTCTCCTAGTTCCTTCAATTCCACACCTTCTCTCATCTTTTTGAGAAAAGCCTCATTTATCAAGGAATCCACCGTCACCAAATATTCCTTCTCATGTAGATTTCCTGCATGTATGATTTGATTGGCCAACTCTCCCTGATTTGTCATCAGAAGTAGCCCCTCCGAATCCTTGTCCAATCTTCCAATCGGATAAATCCGCTCCGGATAGCCTACCAGTTCCACCACATTTGGCGCCCGATCTTTATCTGAAGTTGTACAGACCACACCTCTTGGCTTGTTGACTGCCAACAGCACAGCCTTTATCTTTCGGGGTCCGGTCTCTCCCCCCACTAGTTTCCCGCTGCAAAAGATCAACTCTTCCCCAGTCACCTTTTCGCCCACCACCGCCCTCCGGCCATCAATCGTTACCTCTCCTGCTTCTATCAGCCGATCGGCCTCTCTGCGGGAGCAGACTCCTTGCTCACTTAAATATTTATTCAAACGGATTGCTACCATATCCCTCCTCGTCTTTCCCACTGCATAACTGTCCTGCCATTAGTAAATAAACATCGCATCCCCAAAGCTAAAAAAGCGATACCTCTCACCGATCGCTTCTTCATACGCATGAAGAACCTGCTCTCTTCCTGCCAATGCTGACACCAGCATCACCAGGGTAGACTCCGGCAAATGAAAGTTGGTGAGCAGACCATCAAGAATCTTAAAGCGATAACCCGGATAAATAAAAATCTCTGTCCATCCGCTTCCCGCTTTCAGGATTCCATCTTCCCCGGTAGCCGATTCCAGCGTCCGGCAACTGGTAGTCCCCACACAAATTACCCGTCCTCCCAAAGCTTTCGTCTGGTTAATCTTTTTTGCTTCCTCTTCACTCACTTCATAAAATTCTGAATGCATGTGATGATCCAGCACATTGTCAACCTTCACCGGTCGGAAAGTTCCCAGTCCTACATGTAGGGTCACACGCGCCACCTTCACGCCCATTTCCTCAATCTGCTTTAGCAACTCCTGCGTAAAATGTAGCCCTGCCGTAGGCGCAGCCGCCGAACCTGCCTGTCTAGCATATACCGTCTGATAACGATTCTTGTCCTGAAGCTGGTGAGTAATGTAAGGAGGCAATGGCATCTGCCCCAGCTGATCCAACACCTCCTCAAAAATCCCCTTGTACTGAAACTGAATTAGACGATTTCCTTCTTCTACCACTTCTAAAACCGTGCCCTTAAGCAATCCCTCGCCAAACACCAGGGTGGCGCCTGGCCGAGATTTCTTACCTGGCTTTACCAGAGTCTCCCAGATATCCTTTTCCCGCCTCTTCAACAGCAAAACCTCGATCTTTGCTCCGGTATCTTCCTTTATGCCAAACAATCGGGCCGGAATCACCTTCGTATCATTGATGACTAGACAATCCCCGGGCCGCAAATATTCCGTAATATTTCGGAAAGTCCGGTGTTCTATCTCGCCGGTCTCCTTACTCATCACCAGCAGACGAGAAGCAGCTCGATCTTCCAACGGATCTTGCGCAATCAACTCTTGGGGTAACTCAAAATAAAAGTCCTTTACATTCATGGTGTCTCCTCCGCAGTTGTCTCTACACTATCTCCGCCAATCACCACTTCCGGTTCTGTTTCTTCGGTTCCTTCCCATACCGGCGAACCATCTCGCAATACGCCATAGACTCGATTCAGCTTTTCATCCGAACTCAGCGCTTCTCTTAATCGTCGGTTCACATCAGCTGCCAGTCTCCGCACCTCCTCCGAATGATTTGCCGCATCAATAAACTGGAGTTCTGCAGAAGAAAATTGACGATTATCTTTGATAGTATAATTTTCCTGGCTATCCTTTGTCACATAACACCAAAGAATCATCGGCGCCCTGGTTTTTGCAGAATAAAAATTAATATCCGCTACGGCATAAACCAACCAAGAATTTTCTTTCTCTCCTTCCATCACATAGGTAACTATATTTTCAAAGTCCTGGATATATTTAGAATTGTTCCGCATACGGGCGCTTTGTTCTTCCAGTTCCTGATCCGTAACCTCCCCAATGCCATACAGTTGATTCATCGTTTGCGCATCTGCCGCCTCTCTGGCCTGAAAATACGTCTCCATCAATGTCAAAAGCTCGGGCACACCATTTCTGCGAAAACGTTCTGTGGAAAACTCATCTTGTTCTTCCGATTCGGCCTCACTTTCTGTCTCTGTAGGCTCTGTCGCATCCGGTTCATCCCCCGGCTCCTCCGGAAGACGTTCCTCCTCCGGTTCCGGCAATGTTTCTGCTACCGTCATTCCTGTCTCCATTACTGCTACTGTCGGTAAAACTGTGGACTCCTCCGGTTCTTCCTCTGGCCGTTCTGCAATTCGTATAATTATAATCAATAGAATAACTATTACCGGAACGGCCATCACTTGCAGAAATGTTTTCTGCTCTCGTTTCTTCCGCCGCCCCGAAAGATTCTCTGTATTCCTTTTCATTCAACATTCCTCCCGAAATGATCTCCAGACACCATCCCCCTGCCCCATCAATCAATACCTTCTATAAGAATAAGGGGAGAATAACAGTCTCCGTCCTATCATAGCAAAATAACTTTGGAAAATCAACAAATCCTCTTGCAATTATATAAAAAACGTGTATAATAAAGGAGATGCGTCTGTAGCTCAGTGGATAGAGCAATGGCCTCCGGAGCCATGTGCGGAGGTTCGATTCCTCTCAGACGCATTTTTTTATTGCCTGGGAAAATCCATGGAAATGCTAGCTAGCTTTTCCACAACAATATAAAATATAAATAAAGGAGCGTAACCAAATTATGAAAAACATCAAACGAATCATTGCTGCCATTACTGCCCTGACCCTTAGTGCGTCCACCCCAATACTGACTTATGCCGATTTTTACCAGGAACCGGCTACGATTAAAGGCGTTTTGATTAATAGCGAATCCGAAGTTGCAAAAGCTGCTGAACTTGGCGTCTCCCAGGTTATTACCAATTTTCCTATATCCTGGGCCTATCAATCTAATATGATGCATGCCTATGAAAGCTACTTAAACGCTTTGAAAAGGGCCGGTATCTCAGTGACCGTCATTGTGCTGAACGATTGGGCGGTCTATCCTTATAACCCCAATCTGCTTCCTGTATCCGAACCTACAGGCGCCAGCTACTATGCCTTCAATACATTAAACGATGATGGGATTCGGGCAACTCGTGAAGCTGCCGATCGTGTCACAAAAAAGTTCGGCAATCTGGTTTCTAATTGGGTAATTGGCAATGAAATCAACGACGGACAAGCCTGGAACTATATCGGATCCATGGATATCGATTCTTATTGTTCCCACTATGCCACAGCCTTCCGTACCTGGTATGATTCCATCAAGAGCACCAACAGCCTAGCCCGCGTCTATATTCCTTTCGATTTCCGATGGAATGTGGGGCAAGTTGCCGGCTTTAAATATGGCGCTATGGATATGTTCCCACGTTTGAATCAATTGTTACGCGATACCGACTATGGGATTGCTTGGCACGCTTATCCGGAAGAATTTGATAATCCGATTTTTAGCGATGACCGTCATGCCATGGAAAAATCAAATACTTATATCATTAATTTAAAAAATCTTCATATATTGACCGATTACATGGAGCAGGCGGATATGCTCTCCCCGGCAGGAACTCCACGTCATCTGATTTTATCGGAACAGGGTTTTACCTCGGTTTCTCCGGCCCATGGAGGCGAATGCCAAGAACTGCAAGCGCAATGTATTACGGAAGCTTACCAGGCAGCAGCGGCAAATCCTCATGTGGAAGCATTTATGTTGAATCGTCTGACAGACGTGCCGGAACTTGTTGAACTGAATTATGCCTTTGGCCTCATTGACACCAACGGCAACAAAAAGTTGAGCTGGGAAGCTTATAAAAATGCAGGAAAATAAGAAACAACAAAAGCAGATGTATCCGAACAGGAAAACATCTGCTTCCATTTATCAACAAGCCAAAGAAAGGAGCCTAAAATATGATTCAAGCCGTTATCTTTGACATGGATGGCGTCATTATTGACAGTGAATTTGAATATTTAAAACAGGACTTTGCTTTTGCCAAAAAGAAAAACCCTTCCATTACTTTGCCAGATCTGTTCGGCATGGTTGGTTCCTCCCGGGAAGATGCCTGGAGTTGTATGGCACGTGCCATTAATAATGGACAGACCTGGCAGGAGCTCCGCGATGAGTTTCGGGCTGACAGAGATGTCTATTCTGAAATGGATTATCGAAAAATCTTTCGTCCCGAGATTCCTGCAATTCTCGAGCAAATTCATAACATGGGGTTAAAGTTGGCTCTTGCCTCTTCTACCCAGATGGCAATCATTGAACGGGTATTAGACGAAAACAACATCCGCTCTTATTTTTCTGTAGTTGTAAGCGGAGCCCAGTTTAAAAGAAGCAAGCCAGATCCGGAAATCTATCATTATACTGCTGCTCAACTAGAGGTTCCGGAATCTCAATGTCTGGTGATCGAAGACTCAACTTTTGGCATTACTGCTGCTTCTCGAGCCGGCATGAAGATTGCCGCCCTGATCGATCCCCGTTTCTCATTCGATCAGTCCCTTGCCGATTTTCGCATGAATAGCTTGACTGAGATCCCGGAAATTATTCAAACCGCTCTTCTTCACCGCTCAATTCGAAATCCTGCATAGGCATTCATGCCATGCTCATGGATATCCAACCCGTCAAGCTGCTCCTGATCGGTCACTCGCAGTCCTAGTGTTTTATCAATTCCTTTAAACACAAGAAACATAGTCACTCCTGTCCAAACCAGCACACTTATCACTCCCAAAATCTGAATCATCAGCAGAGAGATGCCTCCTCCATACAATAAGCCTGTGTATTCGCTGGCAGGCGCCTGAGTAGTTGCAAACAGTCCCACTGCCAGTGTTCCCCATATTCCATTGCAGAAATGTACTGCTACAGCTCCTACCGGATCGTCCACATGAATCACATAATCACAAAACCATACCCCAAACACTACCAGCATTCCAGACACTATCCCCACGAAAAAGGCTCCCATGGCATCCATGACATCACAGCCAGCGGTAATTCCCACCAGACCGGCCAGAGATGCATTCAGACACATTGACACATCAGGTTTCCCATATTTTATCCAGGTAAATACCATACATACTACTGTCGCTACTGCCGGCGCAATCGTCGTCGTTGCAAAAATAGAAGCCAGCTGAGGGCCACTAGTAGCTGCCGCTCCATTAAATCCATACCATCCAAACCACAAGATAAAACACCCTAGAGCGCCAATTACCACATTATGTCCTGGAATCGCGTTTGGTGATTTATCCTTGTTATATTTGCCAAGACGTGGCCCCTCTATCCAAGCGCCAATCAGTGCAGAAAAACCACCAACCATATGAATCGCACAGGATCCGGCAAAATCATGGAAACCTAAAGCGGACAACCATCCCCCGCCCCAAATCCAATGCGCTTCTATCGGATATACCACTGCTGAAATCACTGCTGAATACACACAATAGGAAAGGAATTTCGTGCGCTCTGCCATCGCGCCTGATACAATTGTCGCCGCTGTAGCACAAAACACCAGATTGAACACAAAATTGGACCAGTCAAAATGCGCATAATCCGTGAAGATCCCCCATGTTGGCAATCCGATAAAACCACCTAACGTATCTTCCCCCAGCAAAATCCCAAATCCCAGGAACATAAACACAATTGTTCCAATACAGAAATCCATCAGATTCTTCATAATAATATTCCCGGCATTTTTTGCTCTCGTAAAGCCAGTTTCCACCATAGCAAATCCTGCCTGCATAAAAAATACCAGAGCCGCACCAATCAAATACCAGATACCAAAAACTTCACTCATAATCTCTTTCATAATTTCCTCCTCATTTCTTCTGTTTTTCTGCACTGCCCCATTTGATAAGTCTTGACAAATAAAAAAAGAGGCTGCTGTCACGCAAACAACTATCCCCTTTGATAATGAAAAATCTTATATAATTTTACCAGAAGTTTCTTTGTTTTTATTTTACAGTGCACTCTCTCCCCGTTCGCCAGTACGAATTCTTACCGTGTCTGAAACATCGTAAATAAATATCTTTCCATCACCATAATTTCCAGTGTTAATTTCATGTACTACACGCTCAACAATAGACTCTGCTAATTCTTCACCGACTACTGTCTCCACCTTAACTTTTGGCAACAGATTTACCGTATATTCTGTCCCGCGATACCTCTGTTTATAACCCTTTTGGTTTCCGTAACCCATGATGTTGCTGATCATGATCCCACTTGCCTTACAATCTTCCAATATTCCTTTTAGATCTTCAAGCTTTTCTGGTTTGATAATAATCTCCAGCTTTTTCATATAGCGATTCCTCCTTTTTTGAATGCTCTACAATGTAAAAAACGAGAGTGCTTTCCTCTGAAAACACCCTCGTTCTTTAACACGCTTAATTATAATCTCATTTTCCCAAAAGTCAAATACATTTTTTTACCTGTTCTGCCATCAAATTTATGAAAGATAAACAAATTATCAAGAAATTTAATAAAAGTAAGAAAATCACTTGCCTATTTGAATCTCCATGTATATAATATACTGTATATTGTTTTTATAATACAATATACAATAATGCAAATTTTAGACAAGATAATCTTACTATTTACATATTTTGCAACCAAATTACAAAGGAGCGACTCCTATTATGATCAAACACCTTAGTTTGAAAGCTTATGGCAAAATCAATCTGGGACTGGATGTTCTGAAAAAACGAGATGATGGCTATCATGAAGTACGTATGATTATGCAAACTGTGGGAATCTTCGATCGTATCGATCTGATTCGGGAAGATCAACCTGGTATCCGAGTCGAGACAAATCTTTTCTATCTTCCGACCAATGAAAATAATTTAGTCTATAAAGCTGCAAAATTGCTGATGGATGAATTCTCCATTTCTGATGGTGTTTCCATCCGTTTACGCAAATTTATTCCTGTATCCGCTGGTATGGCGGGCGGAAGCAGTGATGCTGCCGCTGTACTGTTTGGCATTAATAAAATGTTTCATCTAAATTTGACTACCCAGCAATTAATGGAACGTGGTGTAAAAATCGGTGCTGATGTTCCTTATTGTATTTTGCGTGGCACTGCATTGTCGGAAGGAATTGGCGAAATTTTGACTCCTCTTCCCCCCGTTCCCCAGTGCCGGGTACTGATCGCCAAACCTGGTATCAATGTATCCACTCGCTCTGTATATACCAATCTGCATGTTAATCGGCTTAGACCTGAACAGCATCCAAATATCGATGGGATTCTCAATGGGATTCGCAGTCAGAATATCCATCAGATTGCCAATAATCTGGGAAATGTTCTG
>Ga0137307_103070_pt1 | contig 10490 bp, 4 predicted proteins | sample NAcewD2O_March_2_FD_97180 | JGI IMG/M metagenome (GOLD analysis project Ga0137307, IMG submission 97180) | Mouse cecal microbial communities from Vienna, Austria - N-Acetylglucosamine amended D2O_March | ecosystem: Host-associated > Mammals > Digestive system > Large intestine > Cecum | place...
CGATGAAATCACCTCCGGCGAATACCACCTTGTTGAACTCGCCATGCCCCTCGACGAATCGAAGCAACTCACTTCCGTTACTTTCGAGCAGGCAAGCAGCCGCCCCACAACCACCATCCTTGCCCTCGCAAAGGTAGAGAAGCAATCGGGCATAGCAACCATCGCTCCCGATGCCCTCTCACATGGTGAAATCGAGGCCGTCTACAACCTCCAGGGCGTTCGCATCAACGGCACTCCTGCTCCCGGCCTCTACATCGTCCGCTACACCGACGGCACCACCACCAAGGTAGCCCTCCGATAATGCGCATATAACACATCTGATACATCAGAAGGCAACGCCGATGCAACCAAAATGCATCGGCGTTGCTGTTTTTCCTCACACCCCTCTCAAATCTTTAAATACACTGAAAGATTTATAAGATTTTCTCAAATTTTTCACCACATTTAAAAATTTCGCATTTTTCGCAAAATATTTCAGTATACTAAAATATTTTGTATATTTGCAATATCTTTCAACGCACTGAAAACTTCACAACCGATACCCAAGGCATAAGGACATGGAAAACATTCAGCTTGAAACAATCCGCAAATATAATCTATGGGATAACCCCGAAACGCAATTCGGCATACCCCGCCCATCCTACACCGATGAACTCTATCGTTACATCGGCAACAGAATGATAAAAGTGCTCACCGGCCAACGCCGCGTAGGCAAATCCTATCTGCTCCGCCAACTTGCATCCAAACTAATCAACGCAGGTGTATCGGCAAGCAACATTCTGATTATAAACAAGGAATATTCGGCATTCGATTTCATAGCCACAAATAAAGACCTCGATGAGCTTATCCGCCTTTACAAACGGACGCTAAATGTGACAGACAGATATTTCGTGCTTATTGATGAGGTGCAGGAAATTGCGGGATGGGAAACAGCCATCAATTCTTACTCGCAAGATTATACCGAGAATGTCGAAATATTCATAACAGGCTCCAATTCAAAATTGCTATCAAGCGAACTTGCCACCAGAATCTCCGGAAGATATGTGACATTCAACATCATGCCGCTATCATTCGATGAATACTGCGACTTCTACTCTATGCCCCGCGACCGAAGCGGATACATCCGTTACATGCAATCCGGCGGACTGCCTGCTCTAATTAACCTCCACGATGAGGAAATGAAGCGGAATTACGTCAGCGCACTATGCGACACCATAATGCTCAAGGACATCGTGGCTCACTATGGGGTGAAAGATGTGCGGCTGCTCTCCGAGCTGTTCGCCTACATTGTCAGCACAGCCTCCAGCCTCGTTTCCATCCCCAACATAGTGAACTACCTCAAAAGCAAGGGTACGAACGCAAGCTATCTCACCATCTCATCCTACCTTAACTACCTCTCGGAAGCCTACCTGATTCATCGAGTCGAACGCAGTGCCATACGAGGGAAAGAGATACTCTCCGGTCCGTGCAAATATTATGCGAACGACTTGGCTTTCAACAACTATCTCTACAGCAACCATATGACCGGGACAGGATATATGCTTGAAAACCTTGTGTTTCTTGAATTGTTGCGAGCCGGATACCATCCGACAGTCGGGACGCTTCCGGGAAAAGAGATTGATTTCGTTGCCGAACGCAACGGCAACCGGCTATACATCCAGGTTGCCTATTCCATCGACGACCCGCATACCCGCGAACGAGAGTACGCCCCGTTGCTCGAAATCCTGCCGGCCTATGAGAAATGGGTTGTCACGCTCGATGATTTCGCCCCCACTCCTCCCGCAGGTATCCTCCGCATCCCCGCATGGGAGCTACAAAAGCATCTCCGCGCCAAAACATAATTCAAATTTATTTCAGCAGCTTGTGTGTCGAAGAGGAGCTTTCGAGCACGCTCATCTGGTGGATGGCGACGCGATTGAGTTTCAATAACCGCTCCGATTGAGGCATCCCCTGGCCGATGAACACGGCGTTGAGACTTTCCATGTTGGACAAACAGATCAGTTCGTTTATGGAGGCATAATCACGGATGTTGCCGACAAGACCCGGATTGGCCTCGCGCCATTGTCTGGCCGTCATTCCGAACATGGCGACATTCAGCACATCGGCCTCGCTGGCATAAATGACATTGGCCTGGGCACTCGTCACCTCGGCAGGAACCAAATTTTGCTTGATGGCATCGGTATGAATCCTGTAGTTAATCTTCGACAGCTCTCGCTTTGCCGACCATCCGAGCTGTTTCTGCTCCTCCTCTTTAAGCCGCTGGAACTCCTTGACAAGATACAACTCAAACTCCACCGATACCCAGCTTGCAAACTTGAATGCAATATCACGTTGAGCATAGGTTCCTCCATCACGCCCTAACTTATTGATAATTCCAATAGCCCCGGTAAGTTCCACCCATCGACTTGGACTCATTGTAAACGAGTTTGAACCCGCCTCACGCAAAAGGGGGTCGAATTCGACCCCTTTAAAATCGGGGTTGTTAAGAGTCTCCCATAATCCAAGGTATTCCAGAGTGTTCTTAACTCTCATCCAATTCTTTACCACATCCTTTGGCTCGACAGGATTCTTCTGCCGGGCAATATCTGTTATGCAGATGTAGTCTATACCATCCTTTGAAAGAGTTCGTACACTTGTGTTTTTTACGATGATTTTTGCCATGTCAAATCAGTTTCAAGCTGCCATTATCGGTAATTTTGCATACAAAAGTGTCGCCACTACAAATTTACACGAAAAAAGTGAGAAATTTATGGCGGGGGAGTAAGTAGTCGGGAGGGGGATGAGGGTTATATAGGCGTATCCGATACCATGAAGCCCTGTTTCAGTAGAAGATAAGCCGATAAAGTAAACCTAATCATAATTACCATCCCACGTTTCTTATGTCAATAAGGAAATCCACCACGAAGCCGAGACGGATAATCGCAAGCGCATTCCTGGCGCTGTCGCTCATGGCAAGCGCGTCCATCTCGATTACCACCACAGAGAACTCCAAGCTGGGCGATGTAATCGGCCAGATTAAATCTCAGTCGGGCTACCAGTTTTTCTACGACGATGCCCTAACCGGCCAAAACGTAAAGGCCGTTACCCTCAAGGACACAGACCTTGAGCAAGCCCTGAAATCGCTGTTCAGCGGCACAAAAATCACTTATGTCGTAAAAGACAAGGTCGTTTACCTCAACCTCGCGAAAACCGAGACCCCCAAAGCCCCAAAAGGAGAGCCCCGCAAAGTCACCGGCCAGATTCTCGATGAGAACGGAGAGCCGCTGATCGGGGCCACGGTAATGGTGAAAGGAACAAACAAGGCCACATCGACCGACATCGACGGCAACTACACACTTGAGGTAACCGGTGCCGACCCCGTTATTTCGGTTAGCTACATCGGCTACCAGCCGCGCGAGGAAGCCATCCACGACCTTTCGAGCGTAAATTTCGACATGCGCCCCGACTCGCAGCTGCTCGATGAGATTGTCGTGACGGCTTTCGGCATCAAACGCGATAAAAAGATGCTCGGCTATGCCGTGCAGGATGTCAAGTCAGAAGCCCTCAACACCACCGGCGACCCTTCGGTGGTAGGTGCGCTCGACGGAAAGATTGCCGGTCTGCAAATGAACACCGCTTCCACCGGCCTGGGCGGCTCCACAAAAATCACCATCCGAGGCAATTCCTCGCTCACCGACAATAACCAGCCGCTATGGATTGTGGACGGCGTGCCGTTCACCGACAACAGCTCATCGGACGTGTCGACCTACGGCGGCTATGACCGAGGCGGCACATCGTTCGACCTCAACCCCGAGGACATCGAGTCAATCTCCGTGCTCAAAGGCCCCAACGCCGCCGCACTCTACGGTTCGCGTGCCGGCAACGGCGTGATTCTCGTAACCACAAAGAAAGGCACCGCCAAGGAAGGGTTCGGAGTCACCTATTCCGCATCGTTCACCTGGAGCAAGGTGGCAGGAGCCACAAAGCTGCAGGACGTATACGGCCAGGGGGATTACGGCGTAATCAACACCCAGAGCTACAACTCTTTCGGCCCCGCCTACGACAACTCCCCCCAGCCCAACTTCCTGGGAGAACAGTCCCCCTATGCCTGGAACGGCAACAAGCTGACCGACTATTTCCGCACAGGCTTCTCGCAGTTCCACTCCGTTGCATTGAGCAACATGACCGACAAAAGCAACTACCGCCTGTCGGTGGGTTTCAACGACAACCAGGGACTTTTCCAGGGTGAAAGCCTGCAGAAACTCAACATCGACCTCTCGGCCGGCGCCACATTCAACAAATGGCTCAAAAGCGACGGAAAAATCTCCGTTTCCAACACCAAGGCCAAGAACCGCCCCTATGCCGGATTGCTCGGCGAGGTGGGACAGCTGTTGATGATTCCCGGCAATGTGCGCCTCGAAGACCTGCAGCAATTCAGCAGCGACGACACGCCGCACCGCAACTGGTACGGGCCCAACGCCGACTACTACAACCCATACTACATCAACCACAGCCGCAAGAACTCCGATGAACGCTGGCGCGCATTCGGATTCTACGGGCTTACGCTGACATTCAACGACTGGATGAACCTCCAGGCGAAATATGCCTTCGACTACTACCGCACCCGCATCGAGGAAAGCGACCTCGGCCGTGGCAACGTGGAATCGAACGACGACCAGTCATGGCAGGAGCAGATGCACGACGACACCATGAACCGCTCCGAACTCAACCACTTCGAGCACAACATCTCCGCCACCCTCATCGGCGACAAGAGCGTCGGGGAGAACTGGCGCATAGGGTTCACCGCCGGAGGCAACATAATGTTCCAGAAATATGAGGTGTTCGGAGCCTCCGTGCGCGACATGCTCGACAAGGACAACTGGATTCTCGGCACCGGCCAGACAATCTCGTCGGTCAACAACACCGGCTTCAAACGCTCCATGTACTCGGTGTTCGCATCGGCACAGATTGCATTCAAGGAATTCCTTTCGCTCGACCTGACGGCACGTAACGACTGGTCGTCCACCCTCCCCTCCCGTCACAACTCATTTTTCTACCCCTCGGCCAACCTCGGCTTCGTGATAACCGACTTCGCCCGCCAGATGGGCAGCGGCCTCCCCGACTGGATTACGTTTGCCAAGGTGCGCCTTTCGGCGGCACAGGTGGGTAAGGACCCTGAACCCTACAAGCTCTTCAACACCCGCCCGTACAAGTACACCGACGGTGTGTTCGGCCCCGACATGGACTCGGAGCAGAACACCGTGAAGATGAACGAGGACCTCAAGCCCGAAATCAAGACCTCCTACGAGGTTGGCCTCGATATGAAATTCTTCAGCAACCGCCTCGGCTTCGACTTCACATACTATAACTCCGTCACCAAGAACCAGGCCATGAAAGTGCCTGCTTCCGCCCCGTGGGTGCAGCAATGGATCAACGCCGGAAAGGTCTCCAACCAAGGTGTCGAGCTTATGGTCTACGGCACCCCTGTCCAGACCAAGGACTTCACATTCTCGCTCAACGTCAACCTGGCTCACAACCGCTCCACGGTGGATGAACTCGCCGACGGCGTTAACCACATCTACTTCAACGGCGATGCCGCCATGCCCGTCAACGTCGGTGCCGTCAGCGGAGGCAAGCTCGGCGACATCTACGCAAAACGCCTCATGCGCCGCGATGCGGCCGGCAATGCCATTATCGGCAGCAACGGCCTCCCAATGGTTGACAACGGCAACGGCAACCGCGAGCAATATCTCCTCGACAACCCCATCGGCAACATACAGCCCGACCTGCTGATGTCGGTGACACCTACGTTCAAATGGAAGAACCTCTCCCTGTCGGCCATGCTCGACATGAAGTTCGGCGGCGACATCGTAAGCGTGTCGGAGGGTATCGCAACGAAATACGGCACATCGGAACGCACGCTCGACCGTGGCGAATTCAAGACCATCAACGGCGTGCAGGACTACTGGATGGTGGTTCCCGGGGTCAAGGAGGACGGCTCGGTCAACGACATCCCCGTTTCCGCCCAAAGCTATTACCAGGCAATCGGCATCTTCAAGAACGAAAGCGGATATGCCGAAGAATTCGTTCACGATGCATCCTACATCAAGCTGAAAGAGCTTTCCGTGGGCTACACCTTCCCCTCCCGCTGGCTCAAGAGAACCCCGCTCACGCAGCTGCGCCTTAGCTTCGTGGCCCGCAACCTCTGCTACCTGATGAAGCATTGCCCCGGCAACCCCGAAGGCGGCTACGACACCTCGATGTTCTCGCAGGCACTCGACTTCCTGGCCGTGCCCTACACCCGCACATTCGGCTTCACCGTCAACGTTGAATTCTAAGCGATTGTCTAAACCACGAAAATTCCGAACCACACAATGAAAACAGCATATAAAATCCCGGTAATGGCATTGGCATCGGCCCTGGCTTTGGGGAGCCTCGCCTCCTGCTACGACCTCACGGAAATGAACCAAGACCCGTATGCACTCCCCAACAACGCAGTGGCCAAACCCAAGCCCGAGCCGGTCGAGCCAAAAGGTGAATACGGCGACATCGACATCTCCTATGAGGTGACCGACCCCGAGGAACTTGCCCAGATCAAGACCGACCTGTCGGCAGCCCCGGCCACATTCCGCAATTTCCTCTACGAGGGTTACTACAACGACTACCAGATTACCACCAACCTCACCCACGACATCTATTCGGGATACACCGGCAACAACAAGCCCAACTTCGTTGGCTCGGCACCCGATTATTCCTATGCCGACGGGTGGAGTAGCTCACGCTGGCGACACTTCTATGTTGACCGCTGCAAGGAATACGCCTCGCTGCTGCGTGCGTTCAAGTTCAGCCCCAACCCGGAAAAGTATGTCAACCAATACCACATCACCCGAATCTACTTCACGTTCCTGGCACTGGCAAATACCGACACCTACGGCGACATGCCGTTCAAAATCTATGCGTCGGTGCAGACCCCGGAAACCAACAACGTTCCATATGACTCGCAGGCCGATGTTTACGACAGCATGTTCCGTATGCTCGAACAGGCCGTGGACAACATCAACCCCGACGACGCCTCACAGTATGTGATTGACTCCGACGACATCTGCTACAACGGCGATGCCCGCAAATGGCTGCGCTTCGCCAACACCCTGCGCCTGCGCCTGGCCTGCCGCATATCGAACGCCGACCCCGAACGCGCCCGCAAGGAAGCCGAAAACGCTCTCACAAACAAATGGGGGCTGATGGAAAGCAATGCCGACAACATGCGCACCGTCCCCCGGCATGCCCCGATTGAGATGGGAGGCATCAATGCCGGCGGCGATGAGAATGTGCTGGCGATGTGCTCGGTGATGTACAACGGCGACTGCGTGATGGGATGGGACCTCGAGAACTACTACCGCACCCTTTCGGCAGGAGGCGGCAAATACATCATCAAGCAGGGACGCAACAACCAGATTGAAAAAACCATCGACCCGCGCTGCCTGGTGTGCTGGTACCGCATCGGAATGACGGCAAGCACCCTTTCGGCCGGCGAGGAGAGCCTCCGCGAAGATTTCGTGGGGTGTCCCAAGGGCTTCGACAAGCCCACCATGCTTGCTCCCAACCAATTCTCACTGACACGCACACAAAAAGGCGACAAATCCAAACTGCACAACCCCGAATACTGGTTCAATTGTGCCGAACCGACCGTGTGGCTCGGATATGCCGAGAGCCTTTTCCTCAAAGCCGAAGCCGCCCTGCGCGGATGGAGCGGAGACGACGTGGAGAACCTGTTCCGCCAAGGGGTGGAGGCATCGCTCACCTACTACGAAATCGCCCCCTCGGTGCAAGCCGACTACATCAACGGCCTTTATGCCCTTAACGACGGCACATTCACCTCGGGCGACAAGGAGGAAATCCTCAAGGCCATCATCACACAGAAATGGATGGCAGTGTTCCCCAACGGCAACGAAGGTTGGGCGGAATTCCGCCGCACCGACTATCCCGAACTGATGATTCCGCTGAACAACGCATCGGGAGGCGATGTCCCCACAGGACATTTCATCAAACGTCTGCTATACCCAAATTCGGAAAACTCCAACCAGGCATTTACCGGCAACCCCAAACTGCAGGCGGCCAACTCGCAGGGCAAACGCCTTTGGTGGGACGTTTCCGACGACCGCCCCGACAACTTCAACTCCGGGGCATCGCAGCTGCGCCGCCTGTTGCGGTGACATCCGGCGATATAATCAGAGAGCTAATGTGATATGTGAATGCACGATGAAGCATAATATGATGCTTCTTACTAAGGTAAAAACGTTTTAGGTAAAATTTCTTCATATAAGTTTTTTTAATCTTGACTGATGAGGGGCGGCGCCAAAGTGATTTGGTGCCGTCCTTGTTTATCCACCCAGCCACGGTAGACCTATTAGCCATTTAATTTGTGTTAAACATTGCAAAAATGGGGGGGTAATTTGCTAACATATCACAAACATCATAAATTTGATAAATTAAATTTTATCAATCTTTAACCAAACACACATGAGAAAAACCTACACACTCCTTGCAGCCGCACTATTGTCCATAGGAAGCTATGCAGGTGCCATGCTTTATCACAAAGCAAAGAAAGACATGCCACAGCTTCTATCATTTAACGCACTTAACGTTCCGATGGCAGAGACCTCACCGACAACGTTATGTTCCAACGGTTCCATTACTCTAACCACCACCGGCACACCTCTCCACACAACAACAGCAGGCAACCTGAAACCGGCACACTTCCGGGTAACCCCGGAGACCGATCCGTCAACCGTTCTTCTCCCAGAAAACGCATTGCCCACAGGCACCCTGGTGCAGCTCAAGAATAATGCTGTCGGCATGACCCGGCATACGGCCCAAACCGATGCAGATGCCAACTGGACCGAATGGACCGAATTCGGCAAAACATCCTTCCCCGAGGGATTCTTCGACGGATGTGCCACTTCGGTTTCATCCTACGGGGACATCTGGCCAACATGGGAAGAACCGTTCACTGTAATGCGACGTCACAATGCCGACGACCCGAACCAAGTACAATTCCGATTCGACAAAATTTTCAACAATGTCAATATAACCATGAATTGGAATGCCGAATCAAAATTGCTTTTCATGGAAATGCAGACAACCGGCATAACCCAATCGAATTATACGTCATTCGGTTCCGCAGGCTATCCTGAATATATGTTCGAGTGTGCAGGAAACAGCCAAACGGGATGCGGCACATTCTATCCGGCTACAGGCACATTCGCATTCAATAACCTGTGGTTATATGTGGCATCGGGGTGGGGATTCCAATTAGGATCCTGCAAAATGATCTTGGACGGCAGCCAGCCTTTGGAATTCTCCCTACGTCAAGCCTCCGGCTCCATGTTCTATCCGGCATCGGCCGACAAAGCCACATTCATTGTAAGCCGCTCGCCGCACGTGAAATCCTACCGCGTGGCGACATTCCCCATCGGCACACCCATATATTATTCAACACTCAACGACCTATGCTCGTCTAATCCTACCGGGGCTTACCCTTATTCAGACTACACGTCGGAACGCTTCGATGTGAATTTCGGCTACAGCACCAAATATAACATAATCATCATTCCCCTTGGAGAAGACGGCAGTGCAATAGCCCCCTACCATAATACCACCTGCTATTCCAACCGCCAGGAACCCCACGAATGGGTTTCACTGGGGCAAGGCACTTTGTCCGACATGGTAGGGTTTACGGGCGTACCCATTGGAGACCCCGATATATACAATGAAGAATACTATGTGAAAGCCCCTGCTGCTACCCGTCAGGTACATGTGGATGCCAGGAAAGACAACCCGTCAATCCTGCGCATACACAACCCCTTCGGCAAAGATTTCCCTTACTACAGCAAGCTAACCTCCACCACCACCGACAATGAAGACTTCTATGTCATAATAGACGCCACCGACCCTTCGCGGGTAACAATCCCCTATGCACTCGCAGGCTTCAACGATGAGTTAAACTATCCCGGCTGCATTGCAAGCGACTATATCCTGAGCAACCGTGACAAAGACGCATACGACAACTCTTCCGCTGAATACTGGGGGAAATTCAACGATGCCAAAATCACTTTCCCTGCACGGTCGGTGTTCATAGGCTCACGCCACGTAGCTGCCATCCAGAATATACCTGATTTTGAACTGCTTTTGCCGGGATATGTCGACTACACCATAGCTTGGGACAACAACGGTACACCCGACAATGATGATCGGTATACCGTCCTGGTATCCGACAACGTAACCAACGTGAGCTGCGCATTAGTGACAGCACAGCAATATCACGAGAACCGCTTTTTCCCCGAACGGCTGTGCTCCCTCATTGCCGACCATGCAGACGGTCTACTGATAAAGAATTATCCCGTCACCGATTCACGTGCGGTAATCCCGGCTAAAGAACTGATTGGCGAAAATTATACCGAGCCGGTCTATCACCTTGTGGCAGTACCATGCGACGCTTCAGGCAACACCCA
>Ga0137307_103071_pt1 | contig 10490 bp, 8 predicted proteins | sample NAcewD2O_March_2_FD_97180 | JGI IMG/M metagenome (GOLD analysis project Ga0137307, IMG submission 97180) | Mouse cecal microbial communities from Vienna, Austria - N-Acetylglucosamine amended D2O_March | ecosystem: Host-associated > Mammals > Digestive system > Large intestine > Cecum | place...
GAAATCAACGATGCTGTCCTTGTTCTGCTCCATCTGATATTGGAGCGTTTCAAGTTTGGCGGTCAGGTTCTCCTTGCGCTTGATAAGACCTTTGAGCATACCGCGTGAAACGTCCTTCCCCTGCTGCTTGACAACTTCGAGGTTTTCCTCCACCGAGTCAAGTTCAGCCTGAAGGATCTCCTGCTGAATTTCCGGCGACTGAGGGATTTTGCCGAACTGGTCGTGCGACATAATCACGCAGTCATAGTCATTGTTCTTTATTTGGTTGAAGAAATTGACGCGGTTTTTCGCCTCAAAACTCTTGGCATCGGCGAACAGGATACGGGCGTTGGGATATGCCGCCTGATAGGTCATGGCAATATCGGCAACATTGGCTTTCAGTCCGATAATCATAGGCTTGTGTGCCAATCCCAATCGCTTCATCTCATGCGCTGCCATGCACATTATCAGCGTCTTACCGGTTCCCACCTCGTGGTCGCATATTCCGCCGCCGTTCTGCTTGAGCATCCAAACGCAGTCCTTCTGCGACTGGTATATTGACTTGACATTGCAACGCTCTCCCAACAGTTTCATGTTGATGTCGGGGAATGTCTGGTGTGACCCGTCATAATGCGGACGCACGAAACAGTTGAACTTGCGGTTATACATATCCACAAGCTGCTCCTTGAACTCCGGCGACTGAGCCTCCAGCCAATCGGTAAAGCCATTGCGGATCTCATCAATCTTGGAGTTGGCGAGTTGTATAGCCTCGGCATCAGGCACTTTTATGTCGTGTCCGTTCTCATCCTGACCGATACACTTCTTGATTTCCGGCACAGTGTTGTGCAGGGCGTGTTTCAACAAGTTCATGCCGTCATAGGTACGATAGTGTCCACGGACGCAATACTCCTCCCATATCTTCATGTTCTTGTGTTGGGCAGTGCAGGAATATTCGTCCATAGAGGGCGTATATGCTATTTTCACATCAGTACCGTAGAGGTTGCTCATATATGCGGAGTATATCCCTGTCGGTATCCATCGCTCTCCGAAATTAAAGTCCAGTTCATCAAATGTAATGCGGCGCGGTGTCGCTTCCTCCAACGCTCTCAAAGACTCCTTTGACAAGTCGATGAACGGCTCAACGCCGTCAAAACCGGGAAAATCCTTGATACGTTCTTCCTCGCGGTCAATCCACGCCTTGACCTCCTCGGCTTTCTGCACCACGTTTCCGGCGATGAAGCGGTCGGCTATTTCATAGTTCGCAACCAACGGATTATAGAAAATGTGTCCGACGAGGCTGTCAATCATCGCGTCCTGCTCCATATCGACAAGACTGCCCATATATTCGAGGTTTACCTCTCCATATTTATTAAGCGACGCTGATAACGCCTCCATAGGTGTATCGACAGAAGTAACTTCGTCAACGGCGAAGGATACCGGGTGGTCGAATATATCAGCCTTGACAAAATGCCCGTTTTCACCACGCTCCAATGCGAGTGCGTCACGGCCGTTGGCGTCCATAAGGATAAACTTGGCGTTCTGCTTTTCGTTGAGGTTGCCGTATCTGTCCACAAACTCATCATAATACTCGTTGAGGTGTTCACGCATATCAGCATTTTCCTCATGCGTTTCAGCCTCGTAATGATAGAGTTGCTGATATGTTTCCGACAGGGTAATATAGAGCATGGCGCGTTTCTCCTGCTCCGGTTTGATTGGGAGTGGAGTGAATATCGCACCATTCTTGCGAACCTCCGAAAGAAAGCCGACCTGACCGTTATCCACGACCATTGAGCCGTTCTGGTGGAAATACTGAATATCCTCGGAAAACTTGCGGGGCGACATATCACGCTCGACGGTTTCCGGCTTTTCAACTTTTGCCACTCTTGGCTGTGGAACAAAATAGCCCTCGGTCTTTTCGATGACAGTGCCATTCTCCGTGATTATCTTTTTCTTGGTAGCTTCCGCTGCCTGTCGTTCAGCTTCCATTTCCGCCATCTGACGGTGGGCTATGCTCATCATCGTTTCGTAGAAGCCGTTGATGGGCGGATTGTCCTCCCAGTTCAGAGAACCGTAAAATTCCAACTCCTTTTCAGATAGCGGGCGGAATTTCTTGGCGGTAGCATCTGAAATTTCAATTTTCGGTGTGGGTTTCGGCTTATCTTCCTCGGTCCTTGGCTGTCGTGGCTGACGCTTCGGTTTCTGCAATGGTTCTAACTCTCCGAAAAGATTATAGGCGAACAGACGCGGGTCGGGATTATCGTTATAGTCGGGCCCACCTTCGGTTTCAATCTCCTGCGGTTGCGGCTTGACTTCCGGTGTTGGTGGTTCAACAGGTTCAGGAGCCGGCTTTGGTTCAACCGTCGGTGGCGGCGTTATAATCTCCGTAGGCTTGTATTCCTTCTTTTGTTTCTGCTTTGGATCTTCAAGTTGCTCACAGATAGCCACACTTTGCCCGGCTCTTACGAGCATGGGGAGATAAGTGTCGAGGGCATGATGCGGAAAACCGGCAAGTTCGATGCTCCCTGCTTTGCCGTTGCGTCGTCGGGTCAGTGTTATATTCAGTATCTCCGACGCTTTCACGGCATCTTCGCCCATCATCTCATAGAAGTCGCCCACACGGAATATCAATATCGCGTCCGGGTGTCGTTTCTTCATCTCCTTGTATTGCGTCATCAACGGAGTTTCAGTAACCTTTGTTACTTTGGGCTTGGGCGCAGGTATCGGTTTTACAGGGTCTGGCGTAGGCGGCTTTATGCCTTGGTTGTTATACAATTCAAGGTTCAGACGCAGACGCAAAGAATCTTCCAACGCATCACGCAAATCTCTTGCTATACCATAGACACCGCCCTCATGTTTGTAGATGATAGCCGGTTTGCCGTATGGGTCAGTGCCAATTTTCGCCTCGGTGCAGATGATATTCTGCGGATATGCCGCAAAATATTTGTTTGTCGGTGCTTTTGTATCACGGTCAACGATTGACTGGATGAAAAATTCCTCATCAGCCGACATTCCTTTCTTACCCGTATGCTTTTGCAGGATAATCAAGTCTGAGCCTGTATCCGTTCCGGCGTTATCGGAGAAAGTGTTGTTTGGCAATCGTACCGCTCCCACAAGGTCAGAGCGTTTCATAAGCTCAATGCGCACGAAGGGGCTGGCGGCGTTCATCACACCCTGCGATGTGATAAAGGCCACAATACCTCCCTCGTGCACCGAGTCCAGTGCTTTGAGAAAGAAATAATTGTGGATAGCCTTTGTTGACTGACGGTAGGCAATCTCCTTGCTTGTGGCATATCGAGGATCGGCGACCGCAAAGTCACCGAAAGGAATATTTGATGCAGCCACATCAAAGTATCCCTCAAAATCAGGGTCAATTTTCTCGAATCCTTTTATCTCGGTGGAGATAGATGGGTGCAGGGCAGATAGGATTTTGCCTGTCAGCAAATCTTTCTCAAAGGCGAGTGCCTCCGTGCCCGGATAGTTCTCATTTTTAAGAAAAGAGTCGATGAAAGCACCTTGCCCGGCAGACGGTTCAAGGAACTTTTTAATCTTAACACCTCTTTCACGCAGTGAAGTGGCAAGCGCATCAATGATAGGTGCAGGAGTATAGAACGCCGTCAATACGGACGCTTTCAGCGAGTCCATGTATGCGGCAAACTCCCGGTCGTCCTTTGAATAGTCGTGAATAAGACGGCGCAGTTCAACCGTAGGCGCAAACAGCTCAATGTCGCTCTTGCTCCACTTGGCGGCATCGGCAAGTTCGTTGGCGTCCTGCAAGATACATTTCAGCCCGCCGAATCCGGCATACTTGCGCAGTATCTCCCTTTCAAGCGCATTTTCCGCGTTGCGATGTTCAACATCAAGGCGCAGGGCAAGCCTTATGGCATTGATGTTGTCGCGCATGGTCTGGAGCCGGTTATAACTCATATCCGTCAAGTATTTCGGATATTTCTCCCAGCAGTTCGGTCAGCATCGGCTGGTGTGTTTCGCGGTCAAGGAAATCGCCGTTGACCTCATAGCGGTCAAGAATGTCATGCACGCTTTTCTTTGTGAGCAGATGCACGGCGAAATCGGGCCAGTATTCTTCAGGCAGCCGTGTCCACAGGCTTTCCTCTATGACGCTGTAAACAATGTCATAGCGGGACACATACAGTCCGGCAAGGAGTGTGCGCATAGCCATTTCCTGTGCCATAACCGGGTCATGACCTTCAAGGCGCAGGGTTACAAACGTGTCGTATGCCTCGTCAACACGGGCATCTACAAATTTCTTATTGGTGTACTGGGGAAAATAATGGTCACGCAGATGACCCAGAAGATAGACGCGGTAGCCGTCCATCTCCCGTAATTCAACATTTTGTTTCATCGGGTTCTTGGAATAGTGGTTTGCCGGCGTCCTATGTGTCTTTCAATGGGATATAAGAAAAGGACACCGGGTATCCCTCCCGATGTCCAACCACTAAATCCAAGTCATAAATTTGAAACAAAAACATTATGACGTTGAATTGAGTGCAAAGTTAACAAATAAATCGGAATCGGGCGGGATAAATGGTGTTAATTTGTGTATGGATCAAGCGGTTCAGGGCTTGTGTGTCGGTTATGCGAAAGCGTCAATCACGCTTTTAACAATAAGGTTGTAGAGTTTTTCCTCGTCGCGGCTGAGGTCGGTGGGGTGTAGCCCGGTGGTTACAATACCGAAGCCGTTGTAGATACATTCTCCATCGCGGAAGTTGCGGAAGTTGTGGCGGCGCGGCATACGGATCCGTCTGGCCTCCTTGCCCCACTTGCTGTTGTAGCGAAGATTTTTCTTGTTTCGGAGCATCAGTTTCCACACGCCGAAAGGAATGGTGTTCTGCACCGTGAACGGATAGGATATAAGTTTCTTCGCGTACAGTGTGTAGGCGGTCTGCATGGTCTTCATGTGGTCGAAGTCCAGCTCAACCGCGGCTTTAAGGAGCATCAGCGGCATATTGAGAAGCGGCTGGCAGTCGGTTATGCGCATGGCATTTTTGTCCATCGTGAGGATAGTGCCGACTTCGGGCGGTTCAACACCGATTCTTTCGGCATCGGCGGTTGACACTTCCACGGGCATTTCCTCCATGATGCAGGCGCCTTTGAGTTCCACATTTTCTTTCGACTTCTCCACCAGACGGTTGTAGATCTCATTGTCGAGCCATTCCTCGTATTCCCTGCGGTTCTGCGGCCCGTGGATTACTCCGTGACGGATTGCCCCCTTTGTGAGAATGGGGAGCCATGCCCTGCGCACTGCCACCGGAACGGCGATGAAATAGTAGAGGTTGAGAAAGTCGAAATCGCCGTATTTCTCTGGTGACATTGCGTTGACGACCGTGTGGCTCATTCCCCAGAGAGCCTTGATTGTGGCGAGCTGTTTCCTGTCCTGCTCGGTTTTCTTGTAGCCAACCAGCTCATCATAGTCGCGCATGGCGAACTTGAAGTTGTGGGCATACACCTGTCGGCTGTTCATTGTCGTGGAGAGCACGAAATTCTCTGACGGGGAGAAGGTCGCCTCTATGACCCCGCCGTTTGTCCATGTCACGGCGTAGCCGTTGCCGAGGTAGTAGCCTTCGTGTTTTTCGTTTGCGCCGATTGCTCTGGCGATGGTGTCAGCCGTGAGTTCATGGTCGGTCACGACTGTTATAAGATTTTTCTGTTTCATATTTATGAATTTTATCGGGTGGATAATTTTGGAGATAGTGGTTTTGCGGCAACAACATCGGGAGTTCCGGACCTCCCTGATGTCATTTCAGCGGATTTTGGTTACAGCTTCGGGCCTTTGGGCTTGCGCTGCTGTTTCGCCTGATTCTCGTCTTTCGGCGCGGTCTGGTATTTCTGGAGCGGTTCGGCAACATGCTTGGTCGCCTCATTCGTCAGTCCGTCATTGTTGACCGCCTTCTGAGTCTTTGACTCTTCAGCGACCTTGACGCGGGGATCGTTGAGTGATGTAGTCGGACGTTGCTTTTCAGGATTGAACTGGAGATAGACGGTGCATTTCTGCCCCTGCTTGTCAACCATGTTTGTCATTTCGACAACCTTGCCGGCAGTGTAGTCAGCCTGCTGTTGCGGCGTCATAGGAACGCCAGCCCATTTTGTGATGGGCTTGATGTTGCCGTCCTTTGTCAGCCACGAGGACTGTTGCTGACCCTGACTGTTTCCCTGCTGCTGGCTCTGCTCCTGTCGTCGCACGCCGCCGGGTACAAACTCGACGCCCTTGCGGTCGGCCGACACTTGCAACACCACATTGTAGGTCTTGCCGTTCTTGTCGGTAATCTGTTTAGGCGGGAGGGCTTTACCCTTCTTCAGTTCGCTTATTTCAGCCATAGTCAGCTTTGTCTGCCCGATGGTGTCCTTGATGAACACGGCCTTTACGGGCACCGACACAATCTCGTTGGTTAGACGGTCAACGCTGACATAGGAGGGCTTGACTTCCCCGGTGGCTTTGTCAACAAGGTCAACGACCTTGCCCAGATTGCCGGTTGTTTTCAGAGCCTCTTTATCTTCCTTTGTGAACTTGTACCCCTCAAACTCTTGGTCGAGTTTGGGCTCGCGGTGTATGAAATGGGGCACCACCTTCACATTGCCGTCGGCATCGGTTCTGAAAGAGAGTCGTGCGTCAATCGGGAATTTCTCCCCTCCGAAATTGGGCGTGACGGTCACAATCTGCGACTTGCGGTTGTAGAGCATCTCGCGGAGGTCGCCCGACTTTTCAAGCTGGTCGCGGTCTATGCCCCATTTCTTCTTGAGCATCGTCCAGTCGATTTTGCTTTCGTCGATGGCGTGATACTTTGGCTGTTCAGTCTGTGCAGCCTGTTCCTCCACCGGCTTTTGCGCCTGAGTGTCGGTTGCATTGTTCTCCTGAGCCTGTTCCTTGATGTTGGTCTGCGTCTGCTGAGGGACATCGACCTTGAAATCTTTGAGAATCTCAGCATTTGTTTCGGGGTCTTTTATAAAGTCACACATAGCCATGCCAACACAATCGTAACGGTCGGCAGGAACTTTGAAGAATCCGAACATTGTTGGGTTCTTGCATTGTCTGACAAAATTTGACAAGAACGCTTCCAGCGGATTTTGTCCTTTCTTAAATTTTACGAGATCCTCCAGTGTGACGAACATTGGATCGGTGATTTTGGGTGTGCCGTCCTCATTGAGTCCGGTCACTGCGCCTACCTGCCCGGTTTCGTTGTTCCGGACAATCAGCACTTCTTCAGTCTGGTCTTTTGCCATAATTAAAAGAATTTTGGGTTAGAAACTTGCGCCGTTGCCGACGCGATTATTAATTGTGTGTATGGATTATCTGTGCGTTGCGGGTTGCGAACAATTCTATTATATCCGCCTTGCGGTAGCGGATAGTGCAGTTTGTACCCTCACCGGTCTGTGTATAGGGCAACTTGCCCGACATACGGTAATTGTAGAGGGTTTTGCGTGATACATGGTATCTGGCGCGTACCTGCTTGTCAGTCCATGTATCTTCGTCCGGGTCAAGTATGCCGAAGCCCTGAAAAGCCTCCATCACGGTTTTGGCAACTGACTCGATACGGCTGTCAACACCGGTTCTTATCGCCTGTACCTCTGCTCTCAGTTCGGAAAGCATCTGGCATACCATCGTAAATTCTGCTGACTTCATGAGAGATATTTTTGAGGTTCAACCATAGAGTTTGTTTCAGTGGACTTTTTCAAGTCCGTTCCGGGCATCTGACGGGATAGTTTCGTGCCGGAGATTATCAGCGTTTTTGTTTCCATTTTATTTTTGGGGTTTAGTGTTACGCTGCGAAGTTCGGCAGAAATCAAAATCCGCGTCGGGTACGTTCCTGGAACGTTCCTACTTTTTTTAACTTTCATTAAGAGGTTTAGCCTTTTTTCTTGCTTTAGGCAGGGGTATAGGCGTCACTCCATCGGCTTTTATGTCTATTAGCCGATGTGCTTTAATGAAAGCCTGTTTTAAGTGGGAATTAAATCCTGAACGGGGTATATATTTGCCTCGGATTTGGTTCGATTCGCGTTGCAACCCGAACCAGACAGTCGTCAATTTTGGTTCGGTTCCGCGTGCTACCCGAACCAGATTGAGCGGCTGGAGTAATGTTTATCCGTCGTGGATTTGACATAGAAACAACCGTAATATGGCTGTTTGTTTATGACAATTTTTCAAGTTGGGTAATGTTGGGTAATCGGTGTGTAACCGTGGGAAATCGCTCATTTTCAGTAATCTTTTTTCGCAGTCGGAATGTTACACGGACAAAGCGACTGCCCCGATATATCCCAAACAGGCACAGCTATCCCCGGCTCATAAAAATATGATGATGGCAACCCATAGTCCGGAATATGGATTGCCATTGCTGTATTCAGGGCAAAGTATCAAACCACTAATCCAAGGTTATATTTATGGAATACATCACCATTGAACGCAGCGTCTTTGACGCTATGGTCGCCACTCTTGCCGAGTGCCGTTCAATTCTTGGCAAAGCAATCAGACGCTTGTCAGGGAATGAGCGGCAGGAGTGGATAGACAATATTTCGGCTCAGTCAATACTTCGCCGTTCACAGCGCGGCATGACACTACTCCGAATGGAAGGCAAGATCGGATACTCAATAATTGAGGGCAAGGTTTATTATCCGGCAGGCGAGATTGGACGGCTACTCTATAATTGCAAGGTTGATTATGAGTGATAATACATCCAAATTAAGCAAGGAAGAACAGCATGAAGTATTCAAGATACTTTCTGAAATCAAGAGCTGTTCTAAAGAGTTGGCAGAACGCTCTCGCCCTATGTTTGACGGCAACCGCTTTCTCTCGGACTCCGAACTTGCCCGACGGCTTGGTGTGAGTAAGTCAACACTCGCCAACTATCGCCTTAAAGGGATATTCGGTTATTATTCCCTTGAAGGCAAAATCCTGTATGCCGACACCGAAATTGAGGACTACCTCAAAGAGAACTACCACCCACCTTACCGATAAGGTAATCCAACGGCAACGCCCCCGATAATCCATTGAGAATTACCGGGGGCGTTAGCCATGTCATCACTGTTTTGTCGGACTTTTTACGCAGAAAAACCGACAAAATCAGATTTTCATTTTGTGTTTTTGATGAGTTTTGCTTTGTTAAATTGATTAACAAAAACGGTCAAACCACATTTTCAAGCATTTCAAAACCATCTACTCCCACGTTTTCAAGCATTTCAACGGGTGCCTATTTCCACGTTTACGAGGGGTACACATTATCCCGCTCCACTCAGTTTATCTGACACAAATGCCATTTGCGTATATTCCCGATGCTCTAATACATATTTACAAAGCCTATTAACCCGAAGATTATGGATAGCCGCTCCACTTTATCCAAATACCGTATCAAAGGAATTTACGGATATTATTCTCTCTGAAGGAAAATAATATATGCTGATCGTGATATAGAAGAATACATCAAAAACAACTATCACTCGCCATATAGATGACAATCTTACAGCACGTAACCCCGATAATCACAATGAGGGTTATCGGGGCTTAAACATCCCTAATTCTCCTTAGTTGCTATCACCAATTATCATATGGTTTTATCGAAGTATTTGCAATCTCTATTATGAAATGCAGGATATGTGCCCTCAAGAATATCTACAATGATTTTATTCATAATAGGGTTTTCTATAGCGCCTGAAACAAAACTAACCTCATTCCCGTGAAGTTTATCAATTTTCATCTGAATAATCTGATCGGCATCGCAAACTACAGCAAGGTTTGGATTATGTGTCACCATGATGATTTGCCTCTTACGCTTGGCAGCCTTGATGAAGTGTACAAGATACCGATATACACTTTCATTATCAAGGTTCTCTTCTGGTTGGTCTATAATCAGAGGTTTGTCATCCATGTCAATAAATAGATATAAAAGCAGTAGCAAAGCACCTCTTTCTCCAGGAGACAAAGAGGACAAGGGCTTTCCATTCATTTTAAGCTGGAAGAATGGATGGACATAGTCCATACAATAAATAAAATCGTATAGCTCTTGCTGTGTATGACCTTTCTTTAATTGGTTCTCTACTGAACGAAAATCATTATTGTCATCACGTTTGTCATAGAGTAGATCGCTGTTGATTAGGTTGGCAAAGGCAACAATAGATAGAATATCAGACATATCCACACTGTCAATATTTGATTTTATCCGAGCTTGCCCCTGTTCCTTGGGGTCAAGCCGAAATGGCGGTGCATGGATTTTGAGAAAAGTGTTAAATTTGCGGTATGAAAACCGCAGATGCAATATGGATGTGCCTGCCCGAGGGCATGGACGAACTATTTGAGATGGTGCGCTTCGAGCGCACGGAACAGTCCTATGACATATGGCTTGACGAAAAGAAGAAACTGTCTGATGAAGACTATCGTAATCCGCATATCGTAGCGCGAGGCTATACGGATTACGTTACGATACAGGACTATCCGATGCGAGGACGGCCTGTGTTTCTTCACATGCGCAAGAACAAGTGGTGGGACAAGCAGACCAACGAAATCTTCA
>Ga0137307_103073_pt1 | contig 10486 bp, 7 predicted proteins | sample NAcewD2O_March_2_FD_97180 | JGI IMG/M metagenome (GOLD analysis project Ga0137307, IMG submission 97180) | Mouse cecal microbial communities from Vienna, Austria - N-Acetylglucosamine amended D2O_March | ecosystem: Host-associated > Mammals > Digestive system > Large intestine > Cecum | place...
CACAGAAAACTCAAAAACTGGCATACAAACAAAAGAAACTGGCACAGAAACAAACGAAATGCGGCAGCACTGATTCAAAAAGAGACAGCACATATTTGTACTGCCTCTTTTTGCGGCGATCTGTTTTTTCATAAAATAAAACTGCCAATCGCCTGTCCAATCCTTACAATATCACTATTTCCGGTAAATTCAAATATTACCAGTCCTATACTGCTGAACCACAGTTCCAGTTCACTATCCATATCCAGTACACCGGATGTTTCGACAGAAAACGCCTGTATTTTGGAATACGGAAGGGAAGTATAGTCCTTCTTCTTTCCGGTCACTCCCTGTACATTCACGGCAATTACACGTTTGTTTGTAAACGTCACAGAATCCCGGACTCCTTTGTAACTTCCGATTATGGTCTCGCCAGGTATAAGAAGCTGCTCAACTTCCCGTCCGGCTCCATCTGCTTTCTTTAACTTAAAGATGCTTCCGTTCTTAAAATCAATCATAATAAATTTCCTCTCTTTCTTCTCCGGTGTGAGTTTTTAGCATCCATCTGAACTCCTCCAAATTGTCCTCATCTTTTCCCAATTATAAACTAACCCATTTTATTTTACAAGACCGCCATACAGGCTTTTCAGAGAACATGCACAGACAGCACCGAATGAGAACATGGAGCTTAAGAACGGGGATAAGCTGATATTTGTGGATGAAGAATATGAGTTTAAGGTGTTCTGATACAAAAGATATTGCCGCATAAGGGATGCTGTTACCTTGGTGAAGGAAATCAAAATAAAGAAATAAAAAAGTGACTGGGGACGGGGTATTTTTAAAAATACCCCGTCCCCAAAGCAGGAAACCGTGCATGGAAAAGGGTTTTCTTTTTTTATGCTTATTTTATCTGCACTTTATCCGATATAATAATAGAAAGATAGAAAAGTATTTGAAGTGGGCTATACCAGGACTAAGGGAGGAACTGCTATGGATCAATGCACCTGTTACAACGCTCCCGTCTGCCAGAGGATCCAGCCATGGACGGAAAAGATTTCCGAGGCGCAGATGGAAAATATAAAGAAGAATTTTGCTTCAGCAAAATCCATGAACGATGAGCCTCTTGCAATTAAGAAGGATTCTACGATAAAGGATTCCTTGGCCGCCGGGACAGAAGAAGCCGCCCCGTCCGACCGCAAGGCTGCGATCAGTGTTCTGCGCCATGTAACCCCGTATTATACAGGCTACGCGCGGATTGATAATGCAATTACAGACGCCCTGTACGGAAAGAGCCAGGAATTAAAGGATAATGTATACGATATTATGTGGAATGACCTGCTCCGACATAATGTACACGGTCTTACGGAAGATGACCGGACTGCACTGATTTCCCTCGGGGTTCAGAAGGCAGAATACCTTGCAGACCAGTTTATGGATGACAGGACAAAGAGCTCCTTTATGGAGGCAATCCGTTCCGTTGCCCGGATTGGCATGGAAGGCACGCGCGTCAGTGCATGTAAGATGGAGTACAATGTGAAGCATGCCATCTGCCTGGACGGAAATAACCACGTCCATGACGACAACATGGAGGAGTATCTTTATACCATGGAGAGGGAAGCGCCTGAGGAGTATAAAACTTATCTGAAGCTTAAGAAGACTCCAAAGACCGGTGCAGAAGAAGCAGCGTTCTTTGCGCTGCACTGGGCAATGAAGAACCTGAACCTGATCGCGGCAAACAGGCCGGATTATCAGAGACGGAAGGACGAGCAGTATGAGAAGCTTCAGAAGACAAAGATAGACGATACCTTTTCCGGTGCGGACACCTCCAGTAAAGAGAACTTTCTTGCATCTATTGTGGAGAAGCTTAAGATGAATCAGAATCTGCAGCAGAGTTTCTTTATGGAGCAGATCATGAAGATGTCGGAGACCTCCGGTGTATATCTGCTTGGAAGACAGATGGTTCTGTCTGGGAAGGCGTAAGAGCAGGAAAATGGACTCTTGACAGTAACAGTGAAGGTATCCCCGTGAATAGTAACGTTTTTGCAGCCGATCTTTAGAAAAAGAGGACAGAAAGCATGCGTGTATCAGAAAAGCTCACCAGGCCTTTGACAGAAGCAAAATATTTGAATGCGGATAATGTAGACCGTTACAGGGCCATTATGCGCATTTTTTATGAGAATTATGAAAAATTAAAATACTGGATGTATCAGGAAGAGGTATACGCAGAGATGGTGCAGGAGCCTTATTTTTCAGATTACAGGCTGGAACAGTGCCAACAGGATCTGTCGGCGCTGGTGGAATGGAAGAATCTTAGCACCATGCAGGACACAAGGAAGGTCTCATCCATTGAGGAATTTAAAAATAAGAAATTCCGCTATCAGATGTCAGAGTACAGTGTAGAGATTGAGCGTCTTGTACTGCGCCTTGAAAATCTTCTCGTAGAGGGGGCTTCCCTGGAACCGACCCTTTTAGAGAGAATCAGGCGCTGTGTGGAGCAGTTCCCCGAGATGGCGTCAAAGGATGAGGAAACAGTTTATACCTGGTGGAATGACCTGAACCATGACTTCATCAGGCTGAACCAGAACTACCAGGACTACATCCGGGATCTGAACAGCGTGAAAGCAGAAGAGATGATGCGGACAAAGGAGTTCCTTCTATTTAAAGATAAGCTGGTGGAATACCTGCGGAACTTCATCCGGGGGCTTCAGAGAAATGTAGGCGTGATTGAAGAGCATCTGAGGGCAATCAATGAAGAACTGTTAGGCCAGGTGCTTGACAAGGTCAGTGCCTATGAGATGTCTATCCCAAGGATGGACGCAGAGACTGCGGAGGAGCTTTTTGCAGAGAAGGCCAGGGGACGTTATCAGAACATTTACAGATGGTTCGTCTCAGGAGACGGAGAGGAAAACGAAGCGGGCAAGCTCTTTGATGCCACGAACGAGATCATCCGCAGGATTACCCGTTATGCGGCGCAGATGAGCGAGAGAAATGCCCTGGGGGCAAACCGCCGGGAAGAGTACCGGAAGCTTGCCTCTATTTTTATGAAATGTAAAGATATGCAGGAAGCCCACAGACTGTCGGCAGTGGTCTTCGGGCTGGAGCGCCCCTTTCATCTGAAGGCCGGGGATGCGCGGGAGACGGACAGTATGAACAAGGGTGTGTTCGAAGAAGAACCCATCCAGTTTACCCTGAAACCAAGGATCCGTACCTACAGGGAAAAATCAAAGCGCAGTTCCATCGCTGAGAAAGGACAGGAAAAGGCAGCGGCAAGACAGCAGATGCTTAAGAGCCTTAAGGAAGACCGGAAGAAGCTTGCCGCATTGGAGAAGGAGGGACGGATTGATTTTTCCGCGCTTCCTGTTTTGGATACAGGCGTCCGGGAGATACTTTTAAAGTGGCTGTCAGATGCACTGGAAGATGGGGACTATACAGCAAGGACCGATGACGGGCGGCTGTACACACTGGACATGGAACACGCGGACGAAACATGCATCGTTCACTGTGAGGACGGAAATTTTACGATGCCAAAGCTTAGTATCGTATTTCAGGAGGAGAGATAGAGGTTGAAGGAACTGGAGCTTTTACTTTTCAGAAGGTGGGTTTTAAAATCCGAAGAAAAGGAGCTGTATTATAAAATCAGGGATTCCATCGGAGAGATACGCAGATATGCCACAGAGAAGATGGGATGTCAGATCATTGAGAATTCCCTGCTGGTCAAGATGGAGAAAATACCGGCACTGCCGGAGGAGTATATGGGAATCACAGAGTTTTCCTCTAAGGAGGAATACGCATTTCTCTGTATTCTGCTGATGTTTCTGGAGGACAAGGAACCCCAGGAGCAGTTTATCCTGTCCCAGCTTACGGAATATATAGAGGTAAATATGCCGGAGCATCAGGCAGACTGGACCCTGTATACGAACCGCAGGCGGCTGGTTAAGGTGCTCAGGTATGCGGTGTCCCAGGGGATTCTCCGGGTGACGGACGGAAATGACGATGTGTTTATGGATGCACAGTCCGGTGAGGTGCTGTATGAAAATACAGGCGCCTCCCGGTATTTTATGCGGAATTTTTCCAGGGACATTATGGAATATCAGAAGCCGGAGGATTTCCGGGAGAGTGAATGGTTCGAGATGGATGAGGACCGGGGAATTGCAAGGCGGCACAGGGTTTACAAGAGACTGCTGTTTTCCGTGGGGATGTACAAAAGGGAAGGCCAGGATGAGGATTTTGAGTACTTGAAATATTATGGGAGAAGGCTCTCTGAAGATCTGGAGCAGACATTTGACTGCCAGGTGCACATCCACAGGGGCAGCGCATATCTGATGTCAGGGGAGGACTGCCGGATGGGCGCGGTGTTTCCTGCCAATAATGCGATGTCTGACATCCTCCTTTTATGCTGTGCCAGAATCAGGGAGAAGGTTCTGGGCGGAGAGTGGAAGGCCCTTAGGGACGAGACGGTTTCGGTAGACAGACTGGAATTTGAGCGTATGCTCAGGGAAGTAAAGGCACAGTCAGGGTCAGGATTTACGAAAAATTACAGGGAAATGCCGGAAGGAGAATTCATACGGGAGATTACAGAGCAGATGGAGCGCTGGACATTTATCCGGATATCTGACCTGGGGCAGGTCATGATCCTGCCGTCGGCAGGAAAGCTGGCAGGGCATTATCCGGCGGATTATGAGAACAGGCAGGAGGAAGGAAAAGATGAACAGCAGATGGCAGGCAAATAAAATCGGCCTCATTAATTTCTGGTATTATGATGAGCAGGAATTCCCGTTTGTGAAAGGGAGGATGCTGCTTCGGGGGTCAAACGGCTCGGGGAAATCCGTGACCATGCAGAGCGTGGTGCCCCTTCTGTTAGACGGGAATATGAGCCCGGAGCGGCTTGACCCATTCGGCTCCAGGGACAGAAAGATGAGCAGCTATCTCCTGGAGGAGGACGATGAGCGCGAGGAGCGTACAGGATACCTGTACCTGGAATTCTGCCGTCCCGGGGGCGGGGCATACCTGACAGTCGGGATGGGAATACGGGCAAGGCGGGGGAAGCCTCTGGATAAATGGTATTTCAGCCTGACAGACGGAAGGCGGATCGGAAAAGACTTTTTCCTGTATAAGCAGACAGAGGAGAGAATGACCCTCTCAAAAAAGGAGCTTGAAAACCGTCTCAGGGAGGGCGGACAGGTCTTTGACCGTCAGGCAGACTACATGGAATATGTAAACCGGCAGATTTTCGGTTTTGATACAGTGGAAGAATATAAGGAAATGATTGACCTTCTCATCCAGCTTCGCACGCCGAAGCTTTCAAAGGATTTCAAACCATCAGTTGTCAATGATATTTTAAGCGATTCCCTGCAGCCCCTGTCGGATGAGGATCTGCGCCCCATGTCTGAGGCAATCGAAAATATGGATGCCATGAACATGAATCTGAAGGCCAGAAAGGAAGGAAAGCAGGCGGCTGAGAAGATTAACCGGGTGCTGGACCGGTACAACCGTCTTATGCTCTACGAGAAGGCGGAAGGCTATGAGGAAAACCGAAAAAAGCTCCTGTCCATGGAAAAGGATGAGAGGGAGAGAGCGCGCAGGATACAGACGCTTGAAGAGGAGGTTTCAGAGCTTGAAACCGAGCGGACAGAGCTGGACTTTAAGAAGGAGTCCATGGAGAAGGAAAAGGATTCCTTAAGTAAGAGTGACGCGGTGGGGCTGAAAAACAGAGAGTTGGAGCTTTCCGGGCAGATCAGGGAGAAGGAGCAGCTTCTGGAAGAAAAAGAGCGGCAGCTTGCGGCAAAGCAGGAGGTATTCCGGGAGACGCAGCAGAAGGAAAAGGAAGAGAAGGACAGGGAATATCAGAAGGAACAGGAACTATTTTCCCTTTTAGAGGAAATGCAGGAGGAAGCGGAAGACATGGCCTTTGAGGAGCATGCCCTGTTTGCCGCGGAATTAAAGGATAACAGAAAGACACCCTATGATTTTGACTCCCATCAGAGCCAGTTTGAGAGGACCCAGGAGGGAATCGAGAATGGGCTTGCCCTGCTGCGGGAGACGGATATACAGCAGAGGCAGACAGAAGAGCTGTTTCAGAAAAGGGAGAGGCATCAGCGGGAGACAGACAGCGCCCTGCGCCGTGTCGGTGAACTGGAAGCAGTTCTTGACCAGGTGCAGAATGAATGGAAAGAGTCTGTCTACAGATGGAATACCTCAAACAGGGAGCTGAAGCTTCCTGAGGAACAGCTGAAGGAGCTTTCAAGATTTGCGGATACTTATCATGAGCAGTCGGATTTCGCCCAGGTAAGAAAGAGTGTGGCGGATGTGTGGATTGCCGGTCAGAGCAGGTTAAAATCTGCCCTCGGGAAGATTAAGGACAGAAAACAGGAGCTGGAAGAGGAGTACAGGGAACGGAAAAAAGAATTAGAGGAGTGGGAGAACAAAAAGGAGCCCGAACCGCCAAGGAGCGAAGCTGTTCTAAGGAATAGGGAGCGCTTAAGGGAGAAAGGAATCCCTTACCAGGAATTCTATAAGGTACTGGAGTTCGGCACGGAACTATCGGGAGCAGACTGTGACCGCCTGGAGGAAGCATTTTTCCATATGGGAATCCTGGATGCACTCATTGTAGAGGAAGGCTATAAGGAACAGGTTCTGAAGGCGGATCCCGGATGCTGTGACCGTTATCTGTTTGTGCAGAAGCACAGGGCAGAGAAAAGTGTCCTGGAGGTTCTGGATCTGAATGATTCGGTCAATGACATTTTCTTCAATCAGAGAATTACGGGAATATTGGAAAATATAGCCTATGGGCCGGAAGGAACTACGGCGGTTTCTCCGGAGGGCTTCTATCAGATCGGCATTGTCACAGGAACACTGACAGGAGAATATAAGGCAGGATTTCTCGGAACAAGGGCGAGGGAGCAGAACCGGCAGGCAAGAATGGAGGCCTGCCGCAAAGCAATGGCGGCACTTCGCGAGGAGTTGGACAGCGCGGCATCAGAAGAAGAGGGGCTTAAGTCCAGGCTGGAGACGCTCCGCTCTGAGTATGAGGCGTTTCCAGGGGATGAGGACTTAAGAGAAGCCTGCCGTATGCTGGCAGGAGCGCAGCAGGCGGCGGAGCGCATGAAAGAAGAAGGAAACAGACTGGAAGAAGAACTGCAGGAGATGACAGAGAAGCTTAAGACCATGAAAAAGGAAGCAGTGCAGATTGCCGAAAAGCTTTACCTGACCTGCAGCCTGGAGGTATTCCGGCGGGCAGAGGCGGCATCCCGTATGTACGGGAAGCATTTTTACCGCGTGCGGTCTGCCCACGAGATTTATTTGCAGATCACCTTACATCTTGGAGAGCTTCAGGACCGCATGGAGGAGCTTAACGAGGATATGGACCAGATCCGCTATGATGCCGGAAACACGGCAAGAGCGCTTAGGAAAGACCGGGAAGAGCATAGTTCTGTCAGGGAACAGCTAAAGCTTACGGATTATGAGAAGATTAAAAACCGCCTGGACCTGTGCCTTGGGTGGCTTAAGGAATATCCTGTAAGACTGGGGCGCTGCGTGGAAGAGCAGGCAGGAAAGCGGGAGCAGATCAAGATCTTAAAGGAACAGCTTGTACAGAACCAGGCCAGCCTTAAGGAGTACGGGAAAAGAGAGGAATATCTGAAGAAATGCTATGAGGCAGAGGCAGGGCTTCTGTATGTGGAGCTTCCGGAGGAGATTAAGGGTGCGGGAAAGGTGCGGGATTACCTGGGGACAGACTGCCGGGGAATGAAAAGAGAGACCGTCATTCAGGAGCTTAACAGAGTCTACTTTGAAAACAGGGGATTCCTCAATGACTACCAGCTTACACAGACAGAGCTCTTTGCAGATTACGACCAGGAAGCAGGGCGGGGACTCCCCTCTGCCAGGAGGCTTGACATCACAGCGAGATACAAGGGCGTCCGTCTGCCTTTCCACAAGCTGCTATTCCACCTGGAGGAGGATATAAAGGAGCTTCAGGATCTGATCAAGGCAGGGGACAGGGAGCTCTTTGAGGACATCCTGGCAAACACAGTGAGCCGGAAGATCCGGGGAAAGATCAACGGGTCCAATTCATGGGTGGAGAAGATGAATAAGCTTATGAATGCCATGAATACCTCCAGCGGCCTGCGGCTGAGCCTCAGGTGGAGGAGCAGAACCGCAGAGACAGAGGATCAGCTTGATACAAAGGAGCTGGTTGACCTTTTGAAGAAAGACTACCGTCTGATGCGGGAGGAGGAAGCGGCGAAGCTGTCCCTTCATTTCCGCTCAAAGGTAGAAGAGGCGAGGCGGCATGCAAAGGACAGCGGCGGTATGGTATCCTTTTACCAGGTGATGAAGGATACACTGGACTACCGGAAATGGTTTGAATTCCAGTTGTTTTCACAGAAGAGCGGCGAGCGCGTAAAGGAGCTTACCAACAGCGTGTTCGGAACCTTCAGCGGCGGCGAGAAGGCCATGGCCATGTACGTGCCCCTGTTCTCTGCGGTCGTTGCCAAGTATCAGGGCGGACGGGCGGACGCTCCGAGGCTGATTTCCCTGGACGAGGCCTTTGCAGGGGTGGATAACAGGAATATCCGGGACATGTTCCGGCTTATGACTGAATTCGAGTTTGACTTTATCATTAACTCCCAGGTACTGTGGGGAGACTGTGATACGCTCGACGCGCTGGCGATCTACCAGCTTCTGCGCCCGGAGAATGCAAAGTTCGTGACCGTGATGCCCTATCTGTGGAACGGAAGAGCAAAGGAGCTTTTAGAGGATGAAAAAGACATGGAGCAGGCAGCAGGAAGCGCTGGCAGCAGAGTGCAGGAAATACTTTAAGGAGCGGGCCGTGTTCCGGAAGCTTTTTGCAGGCTTCCGGGAGAAATATGCTTCCTACGGCTCATTTTCCGGAACCGTGGTTCTAAGGAATCTGACAGGAGATGACATTGAGGAGCTGGAGGGCTTTTTACAGAAAAGCTGTCATGGAAAAAAGAGCGTTTCCGTCTCAGCAGGGAAATTTGAAAAGGCGCTTGCAGACAGCAGGTTTCATATCTTTTCTCCCCAGGAGGTGCTGGAGCTTTACTTTCAGGAGGAGATGACCGGGAAGCGGGAGCAGGAGCAGAAAAAGCAGCAGGCGAGGGCACAGATGTTAGCCGGGGTGCGTGGGGAATACGAGGGAAGCTCCCGGGCATCCGCCTGGCTTGAGGAAATCATGGAGGGAAGCGGGGACAGAGACTGGCTGCTGAAAAAATACCGGGAGGCAGGGGAGGATACCAGGGAGTTTGAGAGGCTTCTGAAGCTTGGCGCAGAAATACTGGAAAGACTGCCCTGCTATCAGGGAAGAGCCGAATACCTTGCAGTATTCGCAGCAGAGATCACGGGAAATCCTCATGCCTTTGACAGCGGAACGAAGGAGGGGCAGCTCCTTTACCGTCTTGTGCAGCGCGTCGCCGGGATGAGCAGCGCCAGGGCCGGGCAGTCCGGTATTTTCCCGGCGCTGAAGGAACAGCGCCAGTACTTTGCGGCCGGAATCCTCAAAGATGATGTGTCGAATTACGCCATGGTTTCCGGAATCAGGGCCGGGAAAAAGTATGGCAGTTCCCATGCCGGTATGGAAGGTTTCCTCGCCGAGGGGGATATGGTCCAGGTACCCTTGTCCGTGATCGCAGGATGGGAGTGGGCCAGGTGCCCGGACGGGTGCATGTATATCGTAGAGAACCCTTCTGTATATGCGGTTTTTGCAGGAAAATGGCGGGGGAAAAGGGCTTGTATGTGCATGAACGGCCAGCCCCGGCTTAGTTCTGTATTGCTTCTGGATTTGTTGGCGAAGACAGGGACAAAGGTGTACTATGCCGGGGATCTTGACCCGGAGGGCCTTCTGATTGCCCAGAAGACAGGGCAGTATTATAAAGGGGAGTTTCATTACTGGCATATGTCCTCCGCAGATTATGAGCGGAGCAGATCAAAGGAGCCCATATCAGAGAAACGGCTTAAAATACTGGATAAGATAACGGATGAGAGACTGAGGGAGACTGTCCTTAAGATCAGGCAGGAAAAGACGGCAGGGTATCAGGAGAATATGTGGGAGATGTTTCTTAAGCAGTAAGGAAATTACAAGTTATTTTTATACAGTTCCTAAGGTTTTCAGGAGGAGGGAAATGGAAAAGAGTGCGTTTGACTTAATCTATGATATGGTCCGGCAGATACCGGAAGGGAAGGTGGCTTCCTACGGGCAGATTGCCGAGCTCGCGGGGAACCACCGCTGGGCGAGGGTCGTAGGATACGCCCTTCATGCCGTGCCGGAGGGAAGCGGTATCCCCTGGCACCGGGTTGTGAAAAAAGACGGAGAAGTGTTCGGCGGCGCAGACAGCCCTGGCGGAAGGCGGCAGACGGAACTCCTAAGGGGCGAAGGAGTCGGGTTCACGGATGGCCGTGTGGATATGAAAAAATATCAGTGGGGGAGACGGAGATTTTAGCTTAAGGATTGTTGCGCTGAAGACAGAAAAAGCAGATTGCTATATGGCACGGG
>Ga0137307_103074_pt1 | contig 10482 bp, 10 predicted proteins | sample NAcewD2O_March_2_FD_97180 | JGI IMG/M metagenome (GOLD analysis project Ga0137307, IMG submission 97180) | Mouse cecal microbial communities from Vienna, Austria - N-Acetylglucosamine amended D2O_March | ecosystem: Host-associated > Mammals > Digestive system > Large intestine > Cecum | place...
CGAAAAAGAATTGTTGGATTCGTTTAAAGAACGGGAAATTGACAAGACTTACAATTGTATTGTTGTCGGACATCCTAAAGAACCTAACGCTAAACGCAAGGCTTATTTGTTTAAAGACGCAAAAAAAAGTTTGGTTTATATTTCCGAATCGCCAAAGCAGGGTTATCTTCCGATAGAAACACATTACCGTTTATTAAAGAAAGTCAATGCGGAATTGGCTTTACTGGAGGTTAAGCCTGTTACCGGACGTACTCATCAAATACGCGCTCACTTAGCAAGTTTAAAAATGCCGATACTGGGCGACGGTAAATACGGTATCAATAAAATTAACCGCAAATACAGGGTAAAAACGCAGTTGTTGTGTTGTACCAAGATTACATTTCACTTTAAGCAAGGAACGCTCAAGTATCTTGACGGAAAAAGCGTTGTGTTGAGCGTTGACTTGACTCAGTACTATAAGAAATAGAAAAAGGACCATTATTATGAAAAAATTATCGCGTATTATATTGTTGATCGTGTGCGTTATAATGCTGTTTTCGTTAGCATCTTGTGCGGGCGGCTTTATGTCGAGAGTAAAGGTAAACAGCCTTGTTAAAAAGTACGGAACGCCTCAAGCGGAAATCACATTCGATTACACTTACAATAACGACAAAATGAAAGTCGTTTATGTTTACGACTTGTTACTGGATAAAACTCCCGTTACCGTTATCAATTTTATAAATTTGGCAGAGTCGGGCTACTTTAACGACGTTATTATCAACCGCTACAATTCAACATACGCATATTTGCAGTTCGGTGAATATGTATACCGTGCGGAATCTTCTGAAAGCGATACTTACAAGTATTACGAAAATAAGAAAGTTCCTTCAATTGTAGGTGAATTTGCTACAAATAAGTATCCTGAGCCCAAAGGCGGCTATGCAGAATTTCCCAAATTGGCGTTGGCGATGTACCACGATGAGGGAACAAAGTATAACGATACTGCTTCGGGTTCTGTAATTATGAGATTGCCTCCTCAAGGCTCCGACAGTGAAACCCTGAGCTACAAAAACTATGCCGTTTTTGCTTATATAAATTCTCTTTCGGTTTCTATAAACGGTAAAGACCCTGTAAACTACAAAAACAATATGCCGGCATATTTAAGGGAGCAGTTGGCAAAGACTAATACTACTCAACGTACCGTATATACTGCGGACGGCACGGACAGCAATAAATTGAGTTTGTATGCTACTAATATTGCCGTTTCGGTAAAAATTCTCGGAGATCACGATTGGTCAAAATTGCCCAAAGTCGTAAAATAAAACGCAAGATTTGAGGCAACCTTAATTCGGTTGTCTTTTTTCTTGTTTTGTAAAAATAATTTGGAGAACTACAATGATAAAACCGTTAGTTGCCGTAGTCGGAAAACCCAACGTGGGCAAATCTACATTTTTCAATAAAGTTTGCGGAAGCAGAATTTCAATTGTATCCGATATGCCGGGGGTAACCCGTGATAGGGTTTATGCCGATGCCGAATGGCTGGGGCGTAAATTTACTTTGGTAGATACAGGCGGAATTCAGTTTAAAAGCGATGACGTTATGTTTAAGCATATCAAAGAACAGGCGCAAATTGCGTTAGATTTGGCTGACGTAATATTGTTTTTTTGCGACTATAAAGGAGGTCTAACTTCGGAGGACTACGATATTGCCGCAATGTTGCGTAAGACAAATAAACCGACTCTGTTAGTCGTAAATAAAGTTGACAATTACCGCGATGCTGATTTGACGGACTTTTATTGCTTGGGCTACGGAGATTTTTATCCCATAGCCGCCGAGCAAAAACAAGGAGTAGGAGATTTATTAGATAAAGTAATTTCGTATTTTCCTGCCGATACGGAAATTGACGAATACGGCGATGCGATAAAGATTGCCGTAGTGGGCAAGCCCAATGCGGGGAAATCGTCGCTTGTGAATAAAATACTGGGTTACGACAGAACTATTGTTTCGGATATTGCCGGAACAACGCGTGATGCAATTGATACGCCGTTTGAATACGAGAATAAACCGTATGTTATAATAGATACCGCAGGTATGCGCAAAAAAGGCGCTATTGCGGCGGACAGCGTCGAGAGTTACAGCGTTATGCGCTCTTTAAACGCCGTGCGTAGGGCTGACGTTTGTTTGTTGGTGCTGGATGCAAACGAGGGCTTATCCGAACAGGACGTCAAAATTGCAGGCTTTATTCACGAAGAAGGAAAACCGTCGGTTGTAGTAATCAACAAGTGGGATTTAATAGAAAAAGATACGCATACTGTCGAAAAATTTAAAAAAGAGTTAGCTTGCGACCTTGCTTTTATGGATTATTTCCGCAGTATTACCGTCTCTGCGCTTACAGGACAGAGAATAAATAAGTTGATGAACGAAATAAATTATGTTTACGATAAGTCTAATTTCCGTTGTTCTACAGGCGTATTAAATGACGTAATTTCCGATGCTATCCGTGCAGTAGAGCCGCCTGCGCTAAAAGGGCGTCGTGCAAAAATAAAGTATGCAACCCAACCTGCAGTTCAGCCGCCTACTTTTGTTGTTTTTACTAATGACGCCGAATTGATTCACTTTTCTTATAGGAGATATTTGGAAAATTATATTCGCCGTGCATTTTGCTTAGACGGTACTCCAATCAAATTGATTTTCCGGGACGGAAGCGAAGAATAGTATGTTCGACTTGTTTGTAAAGTACTGGTGGCAATTTTGTGTTGTTGCGATTGTTTCGTATTTTGTAGGCAACATCAATTTTGCAGTTATATTTTCTAAGGGAATAAAAAAGAAAGACGTACGCCAGTTCGGTAGCGGTAATCCGGGTACAACCAATATGTACCGCATATTCGGAATAGGTATGGGGTTCTTAACGTTTGTATGCGACTGCCTAAAGGGCGTTGCTTGCTGTCTTGTTGCTCTGTTGGCCTGTAAAAGTTTAGGGGAACAAGCCTGCTTGGAAATTACATATTTTGCGGGATTGTTTGTCGTTTTAGGGCACGTCTTTCCTGTGGTGTTCCGCTTTAAGGGCGGCAAAGGCGTTGCGACGAGCATAGGTGCAATGTTTGTAATGCAACCGATTTTTATGCTGTGCTGTGTAATACCTATTTTAGCGTTGATACTTATTTTTGACAGAATGTCCGTTATGAGTATTACTCTGTCTGTTTTTATTATTGTTTGGACGTGGACTGTGTTTTTGTCAAAGATAGGACTGTTCTGTTGCACAGTGCTTACAGTAATTTTTTCGATAGTAATTTTTGCGCACAGACACAATATTGTCCGTATTTTTAAAGGGCAGGAGAAAGCAATGGGTATACGCAACATTTTTAGGAAGAAAAGAAAAACAGAGTGCGTTTCTTGTGAAAATATTGACAAGGAAGGCGGCAATGGTGAAGAATGAATTTACTCGAAAAATATGACATCGATAATGTTATTAAAATATCTGCAAGCAATCCTGCAAAACGCGATTGCCAATTCTTGCGAGTCGTATTGAAACAAGTCAGAATTAAAAATACTATACGTTTTCAAGCAGAGAAATTTACCCAAAAACAAGTTTTTCACGATAACATTCCTACAGAAGAATTGACGGAATATTTAAATTCAAATTTGGTGGGAAATTTTAAGCAAATATGTGTCGTATTGCCAAATAAAATTATTACTTATTTATTTTCTTCTTCGGGTAAGGTCAAAGTGTTGGAAAATGCTGTCGCAACTAATCCTAAAACCGCATTGTCTCAAAACCGTCGCAAAAAATATCTTTTGAGCGAAGGAGACAATATTCCCGCTTTGGTTGATCTCGGTATATTTACGAAAGAATTTAAAGTCGTCAATTCTATGTATGATAAATTCAAGCAGATTAACCGTTTTGTCGAAATTTTAGACGACGTATTAAAGCAAACGGAGCAAAAGGAAATTACATTGCTGGATTTCGGTTGCGGAAAATCATATTTGACATTTATAATCTATCATTACTTGGTTAATATCCGCAAAATCAACGCTAAAATAATCGGTTACGATTTGAAGAACGATGTCGTTGAAAACTGCAATAAATTAGCAATAAAGTACGGCTGTGATAATTTGCATTTCATCGTTGCTGACGTTACGAAAGATAAGCTTTGTGAGGAAAAAATAGACGTAGTCGTGTCTTTGCACGCTTGCGATATTGCAACGGATTATGCGTTAAACTATGCCGTTCAAAATAATGTACCGTATATTTTTTCCGTACCTTGTTGTCAGCACGAGGTTAATTCTACGATCAATAAGGGCGGAGATTTGGACGTTTTGTTAAAATACGGCATTGTAAAAGAACGTGTATCTGCATTGCTTACAGATAGTGTAAGAGCGTTGCTTTTGGAGGATATGGGCTATTCTGTTGACGTAATGGAATTTGTCGACCTTTCTCATTCGCCTAAAAATTTAATGATCAGGGCAGTTAAAAAGCACGCTGTAAACAATAAGAATAAAGCTAAAATAGAGCATATTATGCAGCAGTACGGCTTTACTCAAAAACTGTATTCGCTTTTGTACATTCAGTAATTGTGATATTTAGTAATGTATAATTGAATTAAATACAGTACATTTAAATTTTAATCTTCTTAATTATTCTTATATGTAATATATAGTTATAATTTGTTTATAAATAATCGTGGTTCATAAAATAAATTATGTAAGTCAGGCTGTAGATTACGCAGGACTGCTCCTGACAACCTGAGTGCTTGTAATACAATGGCATCACGCAAGCGGGCAGTCTTTCATAAAGGCGATTTGCGCACGCTATGATATTGTGGTTGTTTTATTTGTTAAGGCATTATAATAAATAAAGTATACGTTTATCCTTTCAGATGTTCTATTTATGCTCAAAGAAAGATTCTCTAATCTTTTGGTTTCCAGCGTTCTATTTTATATGTATTCTTCATACAATCTATCAAACGGTTTTGGAGGAAAATATGAACAATATTTATCAGGATATAGCGGAAAGAACCAACGGCGATATTTACGTTGGTGTGGTAGGACCTGTTCGTAGCGGTAAATCGACTTTTGTTAAAAATTTTATGGAAAAACTTATTTTGCCTGAAATTGCAGATAAAAACGAGAAGAAGCGCGCAATTGACGAACTTCCCCAGTCTGCCGACGGCAAAATAATTATGACTACGCAACCGAAGTTTGTGCCGAATACGGCGGTTAAGCTTTCGCTTGACGATAAATCGTCGGCAAATGTTCGCCTTATAGATTGCGTAGGGTATCTGATTGACGGCGCAGAAGGGCATTTAGAAGGCGACAAGGCGCGTTTAGTCAATACACCGTGGTCAAACGAGCCTATCCCGTTTGAAAAAGCGGCAGAAATAGGCACGCAAAAAGTTGCGTCGGAACATTCGACGATTGCAGTGGTTGTAACGACGGACGGCAGTATAGGAGATATATCGCGTCAAAGTTATATTCCTGCAGAAGAACGAGTAGTTTCCGAACTGAAAGCCGCAGGAAAACCGTTTGTTGTATTGTTAAACTGTTCTAATCCTCACGACGATCACGCGCGGGAATTGGCGGCAACTTTACAGGAAAAATACGGCGTAACGGTTATGCCTATAAATATCTTGAATGCAGACGGAAAACAAATGGAAGAGGTTTTGCGTTGTGTGTTGCAGGAATTCCCTGTGCGTCAAATTGCCGTTAATCTTCCTAAGTGGATGCGTGCATTAGATAAAGATAATAAAGTCATCAGCAATATTATAGAGAGAATAAAAGAGCGTTCTGCAACTGTTTGCAAAATGCGCGATGCGCAAGGAATAAGCGATATATTTGACGGTTGCGAATATGTTGAAAAATCACAGATACAATCTATTGATATGGGAAAAGGAGTGATAGAGTGCGTTGTAGAGCCGAAGTCCGATTTGTTCTTTAAAGTGCTGTCCGAGCAGGCGCAAATGGATATATCCGACGAATTTTCTTTGATGAGTTTTGTAACCGCTTCGGCGTATGCGAAAAGCCGCTTTGACGCAATGAAAGACGCGTTGGATGAAGCGGACGCTAACGGATACGGAATAGTGTATCCGGAGGTAGATAAAATGACTTTAGATGAGCCTGAAATGGTTAAACAAGGTAACTTGTACGGAGTAAGACTAAAAGCAAAATCACCGAGTTATCATATCGTAAAAGTGGACGTTGCAACGGAAGTCAGCCCGATGGTTGGAACAGAACAGCAAAGCAAGTATTTGTTGGAAGAGTACAAGCAAAATCCTGACGCTATTTGGCATACTAATATGTTCGGTAAAACAATGGCGGGGCTTGCCAAGGAAGGTCTTGAAGGTAAGTGCTATGCAATGCCGACCGAAATCAAACAAAAATTGTCTAAAACCGTAAATAAAATAGTAAACGAAAACCGCGGCGGACTTATCTGCTTACTGTTATAAAAACTTAAATATAAACTGAAGTTGACAACAAGGGGTGTATTCAAGCGACGAATAATTACTTTTGCTGTCTTGGACGGTCTGGACATTTGAGTTTATCTTCTTAAAAGTTGTAAATGACTGCCGCGTTATTGCTTAATCTGTTGCTCGAAAAATAGTATTTGTTTAAAATTGCTATAATTACCGGATAATTTTGCTCAATAATAGCAGTTTTTGACGTAATGTAATATACTATTACATACATAATATTACTATTTTGAGATACAAAATATATATTTTTGATAAAACCCTGCTAAATAGCAGGGTTTTCTATATGCAAAAAATAATAGGTTGTGTTTGGAGATTTTGTGAAAAATCATTGGTAAAAAGTAGTTTTTATGAATTACAGAAGAATAAAACAGTAGTCCATCAGCGTATTAAAAGTAATGCCTTAGGGAGACAAGAAGATAAGAATACAAATATTGTGTTGGATAGAGCGGTAGTTTGTGTAACTAGATAAATCGACGTCTACAAGGAATATTATATTGTCAAACGCTGTTTATTGCAATTTTGATTGCGTATTGCAGAGTTAATCTTAAATATAAAACCACCGACTATTGATGTAGACATCATATGCCGGTGGTTGCTAGTTTGTATTCAATTTTAGCGTTCTTCATACAAATCTTTTAGTTTTTTCAAAATTCTGTTTTCTAAGCGTGAAATTTGAACTTGAGAAACATTCATTTTTTGTGCAATTTCGCCTTGGGTCATATCTCTAAAATAACGTAACATTATTATTTTTTGTTCTCTCGGTTGCAATTTGCTCAACATATCTTTAAGTATAACTTTATCAATCATTTTCTTGTCTTCGTCTGTTTGTATATGTTCTATAAGAGAAGTCTGCTTGCCGTCGCTGTCATTTGTCGTTTCGTACAATGATACGGGCAGTTTAGCGGCGTCCATTGCAAAAATTACTTCCGTGGGTTCTATGCCGAAATGTTCGGCAATCTCTTCAATACGCGGAGAATCCTTGCCGTTTTTAATGGCTTCGTCAACATATCGGGTAATCTTGCTGGAAATGCTTTTTAACGAGCGCGATACTTTTAAGTAACCGTCATCACGCATATAGCGTTTGATTTCTCCTAATATCATAGGGACGGCATAGGTAGAAAACCGTACATTGTAATCGTCAGAGAAATTTTTGATTGATTTTAGTAACCCAATGCTTGCTATTTGGTACAAGTCATCGTATTCTACGTGTTTCCCTAAATACCGCTTTATTATGCTTTTAAGGAGAGGAGCATTTTCGTTAAGCAAGGTTGTTGACGCATTCTCGTCTCCTTGTTGCGCCTCTTTAATCAAGCGCATAGTTTCTTCGTGGCTCAACATAATGTGCCTCGCTTAAACTTTTTTTACTAACGTTACTGTTGTACTGCCGTTTTCTGATACTACGCTTACATCGTCGCAAAATGCCTGCATTACAGTAAAGCCCATGCCTGAACGCTCGCCTTCTTCGCCTGTGGTATAAAAAGGTTGCATAGCCTTCTCGATATTTGAAATGCCTTTGCCGTAATCTGTAATTTTTACTTCAATTTCTTTTTCTGACAAATTGCAGGCAATCACTATTTCGCCTTGCTGTGCCTTGTCGTACGCGTGAACAATGCAGTTTGTTACCGCTTCCGAAACGGCTGTTTTAAGGTCTTCTATCTGTTCGAGCGTAGGGTTCAGTTGCACAAAAAACGACGCAACTACGCTTCTTGCAAAACTCTCATTTTGAGATTTGGCTTCTATATGAAGATTCATACTGTTAATGATTGACATAATTCCCTCTCTATATTTTCGTAATTATTTCGTAAAGTCCGGACATTCTGAATATCTTGTCAACGGTTGGCGACGGGTTGCGAACATAGGCGCGCTTGCTTTGCTTTTTTAATAATTTGTATCTGCCGATAATGACGCCTATGCCTGTAGAATCCATAAAGGATAAACGGGATAAATCAAATATGGCGGCATTAAAATTTTCGGATGTTATGGCAGAATCCAGTTTTCTTTTTACAAACTCGGCGGAATGTTCGTCTAGTTCTCCGACAAGTCGAAAAACGATTGAACCGCCCTCAAAATCTATAAATAATTCCATGATTGCCTCCGTAAACAATCTTATATCTTTTAGACTTGTAGGTTTTGCAGTGTTTTGTAAAAAGTAGTGTAATGCTGTCGAAAAGTCGTACCGTTTTAATTGTGGTTGTGTGTATTTGGTTTTAAGTCTATTTATATAGGCTTGTGAATTTTGTTTGATATATATTGTTAATAGAGTTGGCGTAATGTCGTGTAAAAGTACTGGCTTGAATTTCGTGTAGCAAAAGTACTTTGATAAAATGGAATAGGCATTGTTGTGTTTTATGGTTTTAATCAATATGTTAACGTATCTTGTGCAATTTATATTTTAATGCGGATTGGAACGACTCATATAAACATCTCAAGATTAAATTTAGAAGTGGAATTTTCTTTAATGTGTGCTTTGATTCAAATGTAAATTTAGTTAAAATTTAAAATACTAAGTGTATCTTTGTGGCGTTAGTTATCGAATTCTTTTGATAATTTTATCTTACATATTTTTACAATTTGAAAATATTATATCTGGCACTTGTTAATAACTTACAAAACTTTTTCAACTATAAATTTTTTGCAAAACTTTCTAAAAAAAAGTTGACATATATTTCAAAATATTGTAATATAAACAAGCTGATGAAAAAAACATCGGGGTGTAGCGCAGTTTGGTAGCGCACGTGGTTTGGGACCATGGGGTCGGGAGTTCGAGTCTCTTCACCCCGACCAATCTATTTTGCTAACAAATAGAGTTGGGCCTTTAGCTCAGTTGGTCAGAGCAATCGGCTCATAACCGATCGGTCCGGGGTTCAAGTCCCTGAAGGCCCACCAAATGCAAAACAACATATTTTGGCCCGGTAGTACAGTTGGTTAGTACGCCAGCCTGTCACGCTGGAGGTCGAGGGTTCGAGCCCCTTCCGGGTCGCCAATGTTTTGCTTCGGTAGCTCAGTCGGTAGAGCAGGGGACTGAAAATCCCCGTGTCGGTGGTTCGATTCCGCCCCGAAGCACCATTCATTGGTGTAAATACGAAAAACACGCTGGTGTAGCTCAATCAGGCAGAGCAATTGATTTGTAATCAATAGGTTGATGGTTCGATTCCATTCACCAGCTCCATTTTTTTTATATAAAACAAAATATTTGGGAGGGTTCCCGAGCGGCCAAAGGGAACAGACTGTAAATCTGTCGTCTCCGACTTCGGTGGTTCGAATCCACCCCCTCCCACCAATTAAAACCTAAAACGAACCACCAATCAAGTGCGAAGTTTTAGGTTTTTTAATTAAGATTAAAATGAATCTATATAATGAATTTAGGCACCATTATTCAAAGCGTTATTATTGATTATATCAAAAGTCATAATGAAACGACAGGCAAAGTTGTTGAATTGCTTAATTATATTGATGAAACCGTTAAATGTGCACAAAGTTTACCTATGCCTGTTCAAATTGAACTGCAACAATTACTTGTGTCTGCATTTGTGGCTAATGGCATTTCAATAAACTTTAATAGATAATTTTCAAACGGCTGTTTGCCAAAATGCTATTATATAATTACTGTGCGCTTCTTTTATGAAGCACCTAACACGCCACAGTGCCTTATATGGTTGAAAATCGTCTTTGTTTGCGCTATAATATATTTGCTCAATCAGAGCGCTACGGAGCGTCCGCTTTGCGGTTATAACCAGTAATTTAACGGTGTTGAAATGATATTTGAAACAGAACGGTTATATTTGCGTGAACTTAATGAAAACGATTTTAATTCGTTGTCCGAAATTTTGCAGGACGACGAAACGATGTTTGCATACGAAGGTGCTTTTAGCGATAGCGAAGTACGTCAATGGTTAGATAGGCAGATTACGCGTTATCGCAAATGGGGTTATGGTTTATGGGCAGTAATCTTGAAAGAAAATAACAAACTTATAGGACAATGCGGACTTACAATACAGCAGTGGAAAGAAGCGGAAGTTCTTGAAATTGGCTA
>Ga0137307_103075_pt1 | contig 10481 bp, 6 predicted proteins | sample NAcewD2O_March_2_FD_97180 | JGI IMG/M metagenome (GOLD analysis project Ga0137307, IMG submission 97180) | Mouse cecal microbial communities from Vienna, Austria - N-Acetylglucosamine amended D2O_March | ecosystem: Host-associated > Mammals > Digestive system > Large intestine > Cecum | place...
TTTATGTTGACGATGGAAAATGGAAGGCTCGTCAGGGTGGAAAAGGGTTGGCGGCGGCAGAGGATGTGAAAATTCGTTATACAAATTGTACGGCGGAAGATCATGCAAAAATTTACAAATTAAATAAACCTATCGATGATTCGTTTTATAATCTGTTTGTTCCATTCGGAAAAGTAAATAAGGATTTAGGACGCAAATTATTACACGAAGTGATTGTTTTGGATACGACCACTAATGTGCCAATTCTTTCAATACAGCCATTTAATCAGTCGGAATTTGAGTATTCGGTAAAAATTCGGACGATGAATGTATCTAATCATGAGACGCTGCGTCGTATGGTTGCATACCAAGTACGAAAATACAATGCATGTAGGAAATGTTTGAAATGTGAATCGGTATGTCCTTTTGGTGCCATTACTATATCTGCATTGGGGTACAAAATTGATGAAAGTAAATGTAAGCACTGCAAGAAATGTGTTACGGCAAAGTATCTTGACGGCGGCTGTCTAATGGATCGATTCCTTAAATCGAAAGAGGAGTAATATGAAAATAAGAGCTCACGAAACTTTTTGTGTTCGCAAAGGGTGGATACGAAAGGGTGTAAAAAATATCATTCAAAATAAAAGGCTTTTTACCGATAAAGAAGTCAATCCTTGTGATGTGCTTGGGATTGGCGCTAATATGGTAAAATCTTTACGTTATTGGTTGAATGCTGTCGGCATTATGGAAGAAGTGTCTGACGGGAATCAAAAGATACAGCGCCTGACAGAGCTTGGTAAACTAATAGACGAGCATGATAAATATTTTGAGGAAGACGGTACAAATTGGGCGCTGCACTATCAGCTTGCCAAAAACGATGAACTAGCTACTGCGTGGTATTGGTTTTTCAATGTTTTCAAAATGACGTCGTTTAATAAAATTTTATTTGTCAATGAATTGAAAGACTTTTTATTTACGCAATATGATTACTCTTGTTCGGATAAAATGTTGGAAGATGAATACGATTGTTTGCTTCGAACATATTATTTGAAAGATAAAGATAAATCTCCTGAAAATACAAATGTATGCCCTTTAACGGAATTACATTTAATTGATGAAGTTATTAGTGATGATAACGGCATAAAAGAATATAAAAAGATTGTACCTGATAAGGATACGTTACATCCTTTAATTGTTTTTGGTGTAATTTGCGATCAGGCAAAAAACGATGAAATCTTAATATCCGATTTGATGGAAAAACCGTGTAACATCTCTAAAATTTTCAATTTTGACAGAAGTGCGTGTTTTTACTATTTGGAACAGTTACAGAAAATGGATTATATCGAAATAGTTCGGACGGCGGGATTGGATGTTATTAAATTGAATAAACGGCTCGCGTTTGTGCAGGCTATGGAGCAATATTATACTTCAATCAATGGAGGCGAATTGCAATGAACAAGATAGCTGAAATAATTCACCCTATTGAAGGATTTCAATACTCTGTAAATATTGCTTACGATATTTATGACGATAAAAAAATAGCAAGTTATATTCCTACTCAAAGTTCCTTGCGCATCATTGAGGACATTTTATTGAGTACCGAAAACAAGTCTACCGATAGAGCAAGAATTTTAACGGGTTCATATGGTAAAGGGAAGTCTCATTTAATCCTCTATATATTAGCTTTACTTGCGGGACGTGATGGTAATCTATTTTCGACGGTTATAAAAAAAGCCTCTGAAACGAATTTGGATTTTTCTAAAAATATCCAGGCTTTTATTGCGTCGAAAAAGAAATTTTTGCCGGTCATTGTTAATGCTAACAGTTTAGATTTAAAGTCTACACTTTTACAGAGTTTAAGCGAGGCGTTAAAAATAGCGCAGTTGTCTGAGTTAATGCCCACAACATTTTTTGATGCAGCAATCGATAAAATAATTTCTTGGCAAAAAGATTTTCCCGATACATATAAAGAACTTGAAAGGAAGATAGGGCAAGATGCCAGAGTATTTATACAGGCTTTAAAAAATTATGATCAAAATAGTTATGATCTTTTTGTGAAGATTTATCCCCTATTGACATCTGGTAGCGAGTTTAATCCTTTGTCGGGAGCAGACGTTATTTCCGTATACGATAGCGTTGCCCAAGCTATAAAGACAAAAGAATATAATGGTATATTTATAGTCTATGATGAATTCGGGAAATTTCTCGAAGGAAGCGTTGATAGATCTTCGTCTATGGAGATTAAGCTCATACAAGATTTTGCAGAGAAATGCAATCGAAGTGGCGAAAATCAATTACATTTGCTATTGATTTCACATAAAAGCATAGAAAACTACTTAGGGAATTTACATAAAAAGAAGGTAGATAGTTGGAAAGCGGTTTCTAATCGGTTCAAACCTATTTCTATTGATAATGACGAGTGCGAAATTTTTGATATAGTTTCCACTGTCTTATCAAAAAATAAAAAACAGTTCGACGAGTATGTTCATCTGCATTCCATACAATTTAATAAACTGAAAAATCTGATTGATAAGGATTATTCTTTTATAGAAGTCAACAAATCAATGGGTCAAGATTTGGCATTGAGATGTTATCCGTTACATCCCTATACTCTTCTATTGCTACCACAGATCTCGGAATTGGTGGCGCAAAACGAAAGAACAATATTTACATTTTTGTCATCGACAGAAAAATACTCGGTACCGTATTTTTTGCGTACTAATGTCGATGAGTTTCCTATACTCGAACCGGATTATATTTATGATTATTTTGAAAAATTATTTAAGAATGAACCATACGGGAGTAACATAAAAAAACAATGGCAAATTACTACTTCGGCATTATCCAAACTCCGCGATTATGATAATATATTAGCAGAAAAAATCGTTAAAACGATAGCGCTTATTTATTGTGTTAATAATTTTAAGATAATACCGCCTAGTTGGGATATAATTAGCGAAATTTATTCAATCAATTATTCTGTCGGAGAAATTGAGTCTGCAAAAGAAGTATTGAAAAATTGCCATCTTTTAATAGAATTGCTGTATCGTCCTTATGTTAGAATTACTGCCGGTAGCGGACATAATGTGCTTGAACTTATTCAGCAGGAAATGTTCCGCATTGATAATGGAGTATCTGTTAAAGCCATATTCAATGATATTTGCACTAAAAAATATCTATATCCTGTCAAGTATAATGATGAAAATGAAATCGTTAGATATTTTGAGTTTCGCTTTATCGAAGCAGAAGAATTGTCCTATATCGAAAAGTCGGGGATGTCAATAGACTCAAATGCCGACGGTATAATTTATGGAGTTTTGGTTTGGACAGAAGCTGATTTACAACTTGCAGTAAAGACAGTAAATGCAATCAAGAATGAGCGCGTTGTGTTCGTTCTTCCGAATTGCATTAATGATTATTTTGGTGTTGCTAAGGAATACAAAGCAATACAGAGACTGCTTGAACAATACAAAGATAAAGAAATCGAACTCTTAGATGAATTAGGTTATATTTTAGAGGATCGCGCTAATATTCTTACTTCCTTTATCGAAGACACTTTCTTTAGATTTGAAAAGAAAAAGTCTACGGTGTATTATAAGGGCGAGAAGACGGGAATTGTTCGTAAAGCCCAGTTTCCGCAGCTTTTATCACAAATAATGCAAGACATTTATTACCGTACACCGAAAATCGTCAATGAACTTATTAACAGAAATGAATTAAGTTCTACTATTAGAAGTGCTCGCGCGAAATTATTAAATGCGTTGTTTGTCAATGTCGGTCATAAAGACCTTGGTCTTGTAGGCAATGGACCTGAACTAAATATTTTGCGTAGCTTGCTTATTCTTCCCTGCGTCTATAAGCAGAATGGCGATGATTATTACTTGGAATATTCTTGTTCCGATGATAATATACGCGCGGTATTACAGGCAATTAACGAATTTATATTGAGTGCCGATCAAGGAAGTAATTTTGAAGAGTTATATTCGATACTGACAAAACCGGAATATCATTTTGGATTAAAGCATGGTGTGATCCCTGTGTATTTGGCGGTTGTTTTTTTGCGATATAAAAATCACTTGGTTTTACGTAGAAAAGACAGAGAGGTGCCTTTATCTCCGACGGTAATGAGTGATATTATATCCGCACCGGAAGAGTATAAAATTTATCTTGAGAAGTGGAATGATGAAAAGGAAACATATATAGTAAATTTAGAAAACATTTTTGCACAGTATATTCATCAGTCTGATAAAAGTGCCGGTTCATTTGCTTATTTAGTAAAAGCAATGCGGAGATGGTATTTACAGTTGACAAAATATGAAGTGACAACTAAAAACTACTGTTCGACCGATGGTAAGATAGCAGCGCTTGATATACCATCAATCAAATTTAGAAATGCGTTAAGTAATTTAGATATTAATGCATACGATTTTCTATTTAAACAATTAAAGTCAATTTATAATACCAATCAGTATTCGGAAGTTACGCAGGCTTTGCGCACGTCATATCAACGTATAAACAATACATACAATAATATTCATCAAAAGCTCATTAAAGAGGCAAAAGAAGTATTCGGCGGCAGCAATAAAGAGAGTCTATCGTCTGTATTAGAGAACTTTTATGACGACTTAAAACAAAGCACGAAAGAGCATTCTTTTAGTGGGAAAATTAATCTGTTTTTAGATCTGGTAAAACATCCTAACAATGATGAAACCAAGTTAATAGAAACAATTGCAAGAATTCTGTTTAATTTAAGAATGAGCGATTTTACCGATGATATTATGAATGCGTTTGTAGAAGAATTAACATCGGTTAAAGATGCCATTTTGCAGTATGATAGCGACAAAAGACGAGGGAATACAGCAAGTTATAAGATTGTGTTCCGAGATGAGGGCGGACAAGAGATTACACGGCAATTTGATTCGGCGGAAACTACTGTCGAGGGAGAAATGCTTTATAATGCCATAACAAGCGATTTGGAGGAGTTTAACGAATCTATTTCCAGTGATGAAAAGCGGCAAATACTTTTTAAGATATTAAAGGAATTGATATAATGATAGGTTACTTTGACAATGCTGCTACAACATATAAAAAACCGGACGGCATGTATGGGTTTATGGCTCAATATATGGAAAATAACGGTGCCAATATCGGGCGCGGTTCGTATAAATATTCTACGGATGGCGCCGATCATCTATTAGCATTAAGGCGTAAAATCTTGACTTTAGTTTCCGCTCCGGAAACAGATACCGTTGTTATTTTGCCATCTGCTACAATAGCATTGAATACAATAATATTCGGACTCGACCTGAAAGAAGGAGATACGATATATATTTCTCATTTTGAACATAATGCCGTTCTTCGTCCGCTTTACGCTATACAGAGTCAAAAAGGAATTCAAATCAAATTCTTGTCTATGCAAAAGGATAATATTTTTGAATTCGATTTAAATCAAATTGAAAAAGATTTTGCAATGCAAAAGCCAAAGGCTGTTGTGATCTCACAAGTCAGCAATGTGATCGGATTGGTTGCTCCTGTAGAACGTATTGCGGAAATGGCGAAACGATATGGGGCAATCATAGCTGTCGATGCCGCACAATCTTGCGGTGTGTTGGAATGTAATTTAACTAACATTGACTATTATACTTTTGCCGGGCATAAAACGCTTTTGGGACCATACGGCATAGGAGGATTCATTTGCCATCGTAATTGTTCATTGCTACCATTGTTTTTTGGGGGAACGGGAATTGATTCGGCGAATACAGAGATGCCCAAATCTGCGCCTGAAAGATTTGAAGCCGGCAGTATAAATTTAATGGCTGTTGTCGGATTGGAATATTCCGTTGATTGGATTATAAAACATAACAATGAAGTGCAAGAATCTGAAAAGAAAAATATTGAAAAACTCTACAATATATTAAGTGGGTTTGCTTACTTGGAATTAGTAACCCCATATCCAAAAGTTAGCGGAATTATTTCCTGTAAGGTGTCAGGATATACTTCAAACGAGTTCAGCAATATTCTCGCGGAACATGGAATTGCTGTGCGAGGAGGGTTGCATTGCGCTCCGGAATCGCATAAATATCTCCAATCATTTCCGGAAGGATTAGTTAGATTTAGCGTAAGTTGCTTTACCGACGATCAAGATTTTGTTATACTTGATAAGGTATTGCGCGAATTAGATGCAAATCTTTAACGGAGAAACTATGAATCTAAAAGAAATACATATCGAAAAAGAATATCGAAATTTAAAATGCGACATTATACACGAGTTTTATATTCCGATTTTACAACACACGGTTAAGTACAAGCGTGCCGTAGGTTTTTTCAGCTCTGCGGCTCTGTACGAAATGGCCACAGGGATCTCTACGCTCGTAAAGAACAAAGGGAAAATCGAACTTATTGTTTCTCCAAGACTAACACAGGAAGACATTGACGATATTCGTTTGGGATATCGTAAAAGAGAAGAGATAATTGAAAATTCTCTAATGCGCGATTTCCCCTACCCTAATTCTACGCAAGAACAGATGAAGTTAAATCTTTTGGCAAATTTGATTGCCGAAAGTGTGTTGGACATCAAGGTCGCTTTCAAAATTGATTTGAACTCCATTGGTATTTTTCACGAAAAGATTGGAATTATGGAGGATTCCGAAGGCAATAAAGTAGCATTCACCGGTTCTATGAATGAGACTTATTCCGGTCTTTTGCACAACTATGAATCAATAGATGTGTTTTGCAGTTGGAAAGATGAAGATATAGAACGCGTAGAAATAAAAGAATCTGCCTTTGATAAATTGTGGGACAATTTAGATCCTGCAATGGAAGTAATAGAGTTTCCGAAAGTCGCGGTGGAAAAATTTAAACATTTCCAAAATCGGACCACCGATGAACTCATAACACAAGAAACATACATGGTTGGGCACGAAATAGATGGATTTTTTACGGTTCCTCAAGATGTAATATTGTACAAATATCAAGAAGATGCAATAAACGCATGGGAAAAACAAGCATTTAAGGGTATTTTTGATATGGCGACAGGCACAGGTAAAACATACACAGCTTTAGGCGCTTTAAGTAGATTGTCTGCTATTTATGAAAAATTAGCAGTAGTAATCGTATGCCCTTATCAACATTTGGTAGAACAATGGGCAGAGGATATAGAGAAATTCAATGTGCATCCTATTATAGCGTATTCTACTAATACGCATTCTAATTTGAATTGGAGACGATTATTCGAAGACAGTATCAATGCTTATAAGGTAGGGGCTATTAAAAAGTTTTGTGTTATTACTACAAATGCGACATTTGCTCTAGATGATTTTCAGCAATTGCTGAAAAGAATACGTCGCAATTTATGTTTTGTGGTCGATGAGGCACACAATTTTGGCGCAGATAAACTTAGCTCTTTATTGCCTAATAATGGTACATTCAGATTAGCATTGTCAGCAACTGTTGAACGATATAGGGATGCAAAAGGTACGAGTACGCTATTCGAATATTTTGGTGAAAAGTGCATTGAATTCCCATTAGAAAGAGCTATCCGCGATGGATATTTGACAGAATACTATTATTATCCGATAGTCGTATCATTATCTGAGGAAGAGTTAGACAAATATTTGCAGCTTACCGAGCGCATTAAAAAGTTAAGCGTTTATGCGCAAAACGATGAAAGCAAAAAAGAAGATGTAGACAAATTATTGATACGTCGTGCGCGGATTGTTGCGGGAGCAAAAGAAAAAATCCCAAAATTGCTTGAAGTGTTAAAGCCTTATAAAAACGATAATCATATGCTCGTATATTGCGGTGCAACGCGATATGACTATGAAGAAATTAGCGATACGGAAGATAAGAAGCAAATAGAAATAGTTTGTAAACTAATTGGTGAGCAATTGGGAATGCGTGTTCGTAAGTTCACATCCGAAGAAGATAAAATTGAACGTCAAGTAATTAAGGACACATTCAAAGAGGGATATGATTTGCAAATAATAACAGCGATTAAATGTTTGGATGAGGGTGTTAATATACCCGCGATAAAAAGAGCATTTATCTTAGCCAGTAGTACAAATCCGAAAGAATATATTCAAAGACGAGGAAGGGTTTTGCGAAAAGCACTCGACAAGGAATATGCCGAGATATTCGATTTTATTACATTGCCTCGTCCGTTGGAGTATGTTCCATTATGCGATGAGACTACGAAGAAATCAGATCTATCATTAATTTCACGGGAATTTACAAGAATGCTTGACTTTGCAAAATCGGCACGGAACCCGTTGGATATAGATAATTTAAGAGAACAAATCCTTAGCGCTTATGGCGCTTACAAAATATACTTGGAGGAAAACTAATGGAAAACAAAGAGATAATGGTCGATGGAATTGCAATCAATCAGAAAAAATTAGCTCGAATGGAAGTACGTATATTGGACCTTGAGGGTAAAAATATGCGCACACATGAGAAAACAGATTCTCAAATGGTCGACGCAATAAAGAAGATTATCGAAGAGGAGGCAAGAAAATGTTATTAAAATCCATTTCATACAAAGATTTTAGATGCTTTATCGGAGATATGGATAAAAATCATATAGATTTATGTTGTTCTCCGGAAAAAAACATAATAGCAATATTAGGTGATAACACTTGTGGAAAATCCACCATTGTTCAATCTTTGGCATGGTGCTTTTACGGAATCGCTAACTATGACAATCCGGAAATATATAATAAGAAAATCGCACGTGATTTACCTGTGCGAAGAAAAACGGTTCCTACAGTAGAAGTGCAATTTGTCCATAATGAAATTGAATATACAGCGCGACGTTCACAGGAGTTTTTCAAAGACGAATATGGTAAGATGAATTCGTATGGCTCTAAATTCAGTTTGGTAATGCGTGATAGAGATACCGGCGAAACGAAACCTTGCGGAACAACGGAGTCTGAAATAAACAGAACTATGAACAGTATATTGCCGCAAGAGTTATCTCCGTATTTCTTTTTTGCAGGTGAAAAGAGTAATGAACTCACCACAAAAAGCCTGAGTTCTGCCGTAAGAAATTTAATGGGGACAGAGGCATATCTTAAAATGCGCGATCATATGCGTGGGACAACTCGTGGAGTTTCTTCGAGAAGTGTCTTAGGCTATTATGAAGAAAAACAGTCTTCGGATAATAATTACGCAGCAAAAGCGGAGTATGAGAAAAAGACGAATGCCGAGAAAAAAATTGATGAATTATCCGTTCGCATCGAGGAACTTATTGACAACATTAACCATTATCAAAGCAAGATTGATGAAATTAATTTTAAACTGAGGGAAGCCGAGCCGACAAAACAATTGCAGCGTGAGCGCGATAATATCGCTGCGGATATGCGTAGAGAAGAGTCGGAATTAGTAAAAGCTCAAGATAGATTTCTTAGAGACTTTAACAATAATGCTGTCAGTTTATTTATTACTCCATTGATAGATAGTGCAAATGAACGATTATCCCAAATGGACCTATCGAATAAGGGTATAGTCGGATTGGAAGCGTCCGCTATCAAAGAGCTTTTACATAAAGGTAGATGTGTATGTGATACGGATTTAAAAGAAGGGACAGCGGCATACAAAGCTGTTGAGAGGTGGATTGAAGTGTTGCCACCGAAATCCGTTGGCGTGTTAGTAAAACAACTTCAAGATCAACTGATATCTTGTTCCAATAATAGTAAAGGATATGTGTTTGATTGCATATCATGTTATAAATCCATACAAGGCACGATTCAGCATATACATGAATTAGAGAGACGTGAAAAAGATATATCTGAACAGATAGGTAAAATCGGAGATGTGGATACTTCTAAATTCGAAGATGATCTCCAGCTGTATAAACAACGGCTACGCGACGCACAAAATGAAAAGGAATCAAAAATAATCGAACGGCAACGGTATGAGACTATGCGAGAAACCGCAGAAGCCAGATATAATGAGTTAATCAGCAAAGCCGAAAGAGATAATATGTATGCAACTTATTATGCATATGCAAAAAAGATATATGAATGGGTTAATAGTTCCTATGAGAGAGCTGAAGAAAATATTAAATTCCTCATTGAGCAAGAAGTTTCAAAACTATTCAACGCCATGTACACGGGGCAAAGACTGGTAAAAATTGATTCGAATTATAATATTGTTATCGATCCACCTGCAAACACCGGTGGCGTGAAAGCTATACAGTACTTTGCATATGTAGGTGGATTAGTCGAAGTTGCAAAGACAATAATGCACAGTAAAAATGCTGAGGATGTAATAGGCGAAGAATATCCGTTAGTATTGGACGCTGCTTTCTCACATACCGATACTACTCATACACGTTCTATAGCTAAAGAATTATCTACAGTAACAAATCAATTGGTTTTCGCGGTAATGGATAAAGATTGGAACCATGTTAGTGAAATGGTCGAATCGAAAATAGCAAGAAAGTACATTCTTGAAAAAGTCGATGAAGATGAAGCGACTATAAAGGAGGCTTAAAATGTTTGATA